>Ga0209960_1003194_pt1 | contig 14649 bp, 10 predicted proteins | sample ThiBiot_500_plan_2_FD_183947 | JGI IMG/M metagenome (GOLD analysis project Ga0209960, IMG submission 183947) | Wastewater bioreactor microbial communities from Cape Town, South Africa - Thiocy_expt_500_plan (SPAdes) | ecosystem: Engineered > Bioreactor > Thiocyanate-remediating >... | reverse complement strand
ACACAACTGGTTGATTATCCAACCAATGAAATGGCTGACAATGGTGTTCCTATGACCTTTTTGACTGAATTAACAAGCAATAACAATCATCAAATTGAGAAATAAATTTCGTTACCACTGAAGCAAACTTGGGGACAATATTTCGGGTTTCCACTTATTTTCGGGAAAATTTTTGAGACTATAAAAGAGATTTCACCTGCGGAGGTCGGAGATTTGGCCAGGGGACCGTTCTCACGAGGGTAGATTTCAGTGCCTTTTGTTCAAACTCGTATCTACCCTTGGACCACGGATGGGCGTCTGATGCTATTGGCGAGGTTTCGTCCAATATCTTGTTAGGTTGGTCTCCGTAGACGAGAATGCCGGAGGTGTAAACAAAAGTTTTTGATCTCGGGGCACTTTTTTAAAAAAAGAAAAATTAATTTAATAAAAATGACCATTTACTTACACTTCAGATGCTTTTTCTAAAGCAGCGAGCAGGGTGAATGAAGCTTGCATATCCCCAGTTGCGTCAACCACGTAGCTTGCTTCTTCAATCTGCTTTTGGTACGCCGAAGCATTGCTCAAATCGCTAAAACTATATATTAGACGTATCTATTGGACAATCGATCTTTTTCTTACCCTTCTACCACGCGAACTTCATGTTTGAGTAGATCAGCAGCTTTGTTGGCGGATCTGACTAATACAGTGACTTTATGACCAGCTTGTCTGCATCGTAGAGAGTTATTTTTAAAATTTATTTGACTAGTCAATTTATATTTACTAACCTGAGGGCAATAGCAACAGCGTTGCCGATATAACCAGCGCCAGCGACGAATACAGTAGCCATTTTATTCAATGTTTAAACAATGTGATGTTTAAATCTAATTTGTTTTAAAAAAAAAAAGCCTTAGTTTGTTTTTATCACCTTGTTGTGCACACGGAAAAATGGAGAATATGAAATTTCTCTGCTCCGTTGCTTCGAGAGTGTCCTGGATGCGAATGGAGGAATGTTCTGCGCACGTAAAAAAAAAAAGACGTGCGGACAGAAAATCAAAACACGCAATTATTTTCTTTATAATCTGTTAATGAGTTTATTACCTCAATATTTGAATATTTGTGCCCACCACTTCGGAATGATTACAAATAATCCATCTTGTTGGATTTGATCCGTGTTACGTTCAAATTTTTCTCCTACGACAAAATTAATATTTAATATGCGATAAAATAATATGCTTACCCGACAATAGATCTACGAGTTGAAGTTTTGGGCCAATTCCTTCCAAATACGGCAATTTAATTTTACCTTTGCCTTCTTCGTCGCTACGCAATTTATTAGTACCCTGTGAAATAACCTGAAATAATATTCTAAACCTACGAGTAATTTAACACGCATAATCTGCGTTCGTTCTTGAACATCCAAGTCCAGGCCAGCAGGCGCCAACAGGTGTCTGAAATGCTGTTAATATTTTTGAATTTGTCTCGCAAACGACATACCTGCACCATATACAGCTTGAATAGCCCATTCCCCATACACAAATACTTCGTGCGTAGTAATCGGCAGTAATTTTTTGTACAGATCTTGCACATAATCGACTACCGGCTCAGGGTTGCCGCGTCTGAAGCACCATTAGTAATTAACAAAAATAACATTCAATACAATATACCTCATGTGGACGCCTAGCCTATTCTTAAAGCCATTCATTTGGTCCATGAAATAAAATCTAAGGCCAGGCAAAGTCATGCAAACTAGTGCTGCTGCATTTGCTCGCCAAGGTGACCCAAACTCGTGTACTGCCCTTGCTTCGTCGTGATTTTCAATGACTACCAATATTAATTAGCCCAAACAAGTACGGCATTTAAGCACAGAATCGCTACGCAGTAAATTAAAGAAATTCCGAGAAAATTAAATGTTGGTCGGGTAACGCGGTTCGGTCATTAAATCCTTAATTCCGTTAACTTACATCGCGCTGAGTGTTGATGATAAAAACCGTTGTCACGTGATTTGTCGTACAAAAAGCCGCGAATGTTCTCTAAGTGACCGTGCACTAACAAATCATACAAATGTTTGTCGTAAGTCCAATCAAATCCAATTCTTTGAAGAATTTCCTAACACAGATGAGGTAAGTGCCGACAAGTTTCATAAGTAAATGGAGTTACTTACTGTCCAAGGATCATACACTTCGGCCATGAATTGTACGTTAGGGTACAATTTTTTGACGTGTTGAAATGCTTCTACCCAGAATTCTTCTTGAAGTCGCTTAAATCCGTTGGTGCGCAGGAAATCTCCAATCCAGCTCTGCAAGTAGGGGGTTCGATCAAAAGGTCGATTATATTACAAGAAGCTTACACGTTCAATAAATTCGTTTAATACGAGATGAGCCATGTCGCAGCGTATCATGTCTGCGAACGAACAGATCTTCAAAATATTTTCGATTTGTGCTTTGCGAAGCTCCGTACTAGTAATTCGTTGGTATAACATAAAAATAATATCGACCAACTTACTTCCAATAGTTAAGTTGTCCAGTATCCCTGTAAAAGTAATTCTTTTTAAGACAATTTTTACTATTTTGGAAAACACGTACTTCCAGTCACCAGGATTAAAGCCACCGTATATTATTCCGTTGGCCAGGCCTACATTTGGATGCACGGGGGCTCCTTTTTTAGATCTAGCGTACCTATAATATTAGATTAATTGATTGAATAATTCTGAAACCAAGCAGATCTAACCAGTCAGGATGAGTTTGAGTCCAGATGCAATCGACGGCAGTATGATTCGGAACAAAATCTAGCATCAACTTAATGCCCATATCGTTTAATTTCTTTTTCAATTGTTTGAGGTCATCGTCAGATCCGAGCTCAGGATTGCACACGTATTCAACTACTGCATACGGAGAACCTATTATTTCTTTATTAAATATTGCATAGACATATTATAACAAATTTACATACCTATTATGTCTTCTTTAGTCGCCCAAGAATGTTCTCGAAGCAGACTTGAATTTCTATCAAAGTTCAATCCATATTCACCTAAACGATAGAAATTACAATTCTATTGGTGATATTTATGATAATTATGCAGTATAACCAGCAAAGAAAATCTTACCAAGGTTCCAAACGCCCATGAGCCAAACGATCGAGAAACCTTGTTGTTTAATTAGCGCAAACTCCTCGTCAGGAATGGCTCCTAATTTAGTTAGATTTTTTTTGTATTTTTGCGATAATGAATACAGCCAAGGACGAGCTGGGAGCTCTAGTATTGACTCAAACGGAAACCCTGGCGCAGGCCTCATCAATATATGCTTTTAATATTGACAATCTGTTGTGTGCTTGTGACAATAGATTAAAATACAAATAAACGGCGCGAAGATAATTTTTTGATTATTTTTTGTTTCCGTGGTGCTATTCCAAACAGGAACTGCAGTTATTCATGGTGGCGATAGTACTTGAACAAACCCATTATTCTTTGAAAGGGCTACGATTATATTTCCGAAATTGCCGTACTTGGACAACGTAGTTGTTGAATCCGCAATATTAACGGCTCATGTGGCATACCGAGCTTGATCGCAAAGAAAACAACTTTATTCATGCATATAACGCTATTAATTGTTATTTGCGAATTTGGGGTTAATATCGCTCAAAATTGAAGGATTGAATAATACAGTTGCGGTCACTTCGGCTACGCATTGAGACATCTCGCTCAATACTTGTACGTTAATATTATCAATCGTATCGCAAGCTTGATGATAGCAAGGCTATTAATAAATAGTAATTAGTATAAGCGACTCAATTTGTTAGGATCCGTTGTAACAACTCGGATCATGCCAAGTACTTACGTCATAAGCGGTGTTAGCCAAACCACCAAAGATCGCTCGCTGTTCCATCGTCTTGATGACCTCAGCACCGGTGAACAAACCACCAGCAGGAATGCCGTTTGCAATGAACGCGGCGTAGTCTGAACGACCGTCAAAGGCAGTTAACATGAAAGGCAAGTCTTGGCTCTGGAAGTAACCCTCCAACAGTTGTTGGATCAATGCTGAGCCATGACGCACGTCCTCGGGACCAGATGATCCGTTGTGAATGCCACGCATGAAGTTAGGCGAGCCCAACATGTCAAAGTTGAGGTTGAGTGCGATCTGTGCAAGTTGATCAGGGTGATTTTTCTTCAAGTCGTTGACGTAGTAAGTCGAGCCAAGGAGACCCAATTCCTCTGCACCCCACCAGCCCAATCTCAATTGTGCAGGCGAGTTTTCGTTGAACATGCCAGTCTCGGCAACAGCGCGCGCGAGGGCCAACAAGGTCGCAGTGCCAGTGCCGTCGTCGTTAATGCCAGGACCGGCGGGAACCGAGTCCAAGTGGGCACCAACTACTACAACAGGCGAGGCGGGACCAGACAGAGTATCGGCAATAATGTTGAACGTACCAACATCTAATTAGATAAATAAATATATGATTACCAACAACGAAACAGAACCCTTTTCAATGAAATAATTTTTGCCTCTGTTGAAGCATGTCGTGTAATCACAATTATAACGTTACTTACAAGTAGTCTCGCTGTTGCAAGTGACGTGCACAACAACGGGCTCAACCTCGGATAGATCTTTCAACAACTGACCGATCTGGTGGCTGAGGAACATGACGGGGAAGGTTACAGTGTCCAAGGTGGAAGCTGCCATAACACCACCGGCGGAGTTGTAAATCAATAAGGCTGATGCATTAGCAGCTACCGCATTGGCCTATCAAAAAAAAAAATAAAAAACATTAGTCTGTGTCATGTTGCAGGGCGGTCAAGTTTTTTGAGTGGCTTGTCTTTTATTATGCAAATTGGTTCATTTTATATTCACTCAAAAAAAAAATGGAAATAAGGATTATAAACTTACAGCCTTCGCCACGAATGTGCAGTTGCCTCTTAATACAAGAGCAATGGTTCCAGCGGGGAAATTGGTCCAATCACTCTCATCGCAGCCAAAATTAGGAACTGCAAAATTGAAAATACGAAACGATTAAATCATATCTAATTTTTGTTGGTATTAATTAATACTCTTACCAACTGAAATGTTAGCAGTAACGTCACCAGCGGCAGAGAATTGGAAGTCAATAAAATCTGAGCCATAAGTAAAATTGGCCGGATTTGGGGACACTTGCGCCAAGGTTGGCGTACCGTGTAGCGTATATTTAGGAATAGTAAAGTCTTGACGCACGATCTTAAAATAATTCAAGCTAGCCAATGTATCCATGACATATTGACCAGTCACGTTGTAGCCTAAAAAATATCATCAGAACCTTCGGATCAACCGAAAATTGGAAGAATTTTAGAATATTTATATTATCTCTACTAACCAATGCTTCCAGCATAACGAGTTCCATTATGAGCGTACGCAATATCTTGGAGTTTTTGCTAAATACGAAATTAAAATGGATCTAATCTAGAAAATATCTTCATGATTGAACATACCAAAGTTGTCATAATCTCTTCAACATGCATTCGCGAGGAGAAAGTTTGGTTCAATCCAACGACGGTCACAGGTGCGGCGATCGGAGTTTCAGGAACAGGTGCTGATTGAGGAGTTTGAGGGGGTGGAGTTGGAGTTACGGGAACAGGCGAGGAAGAAGGAGTATTAGGAGTATCAGTAGAGTTGTTCTTTTGTTGGTCTTCCAACTCGTGTCGCCACATCGAGAAAGTTACGATAGCACCAATCAACGCACCAAGAACTAATAAGCCCAAAATTATTAAAATATACATCTTGGCTCTGGAGCGAACTCGGGGCTTTAAATGATAAAAGTCAGTAACCAAATCCAAAAATTAATAATAAAAAAAAATGTAATTATCTCTTACGTGCTCAGCCATCAACGGCGATTCTTCATCGGTACGGTACATTTCGTAGCTGTTGTGGTCTCTATGCGATGAAGCAATAAAAAAAATCAGCGTCAATTTTTTAGGTGTCAAACATTGCGAAAGGAAAATCGTCCAGAAATGTACGAATACTTTACCAAAACAACGTCGTGGATTTCGTAGCACCAATTATTAAGTTTAATACATCGTGATATCTGTAAACACATCTTCATCGATAAGGTTTATGTTCTGTAAATGAAGCCCAAAGGTTATTATGTTTTTGGGTACGATTTCTTTGACGATTCAATAGTTGATATCGAATCGTTACATATTTCAGTGTAATGCTCCAAACTTGAGTTCACTCCCCTTGATTGTCATTAGTGGATAACTATACTTGAATTGAATGTCCTCTCTGACTTAACATTCTTTGATTGAGATTCTTTCATTGCAATTGACGTTCAAAGCTTCCAATGCCTCAATGATACACTCCCAATTCTCAGCTATGAAAATGGTTCTGTCTCTCTTTGTTGCCAGGTTCAGTTTAGAAATCGGCTCCAAGCGGATATTCCCCAAGTGGCATAATTGAACCAATTTGGAATTATTAGCCAATTGACCCATAATTATTCCGTAGTCAACAGTTAAAAGAGCCAAGAAATCATTGATACCATCCCCTATTCCAATCAATGTTGATGTTGTATTCACTTGTGCCATATCTGAATGGATTCGACAAACTTGGTTTGCTTTGTCTTGTGCAGTGTGAATGCTTCCAATGATATTACCTAGAGAGGGAATATAATTATTTGTTAAATAGCCGCTTTGCGGTCAAGAACTTACCGACTGATATTCCATTGATATCCGTCTCAAGTTCATTTGCATGTATGACAAAATTCGCGACGTGATTGGGAAAATGAATGGCTAAAAACTCCATTATGACGCGCTTGGACCAGCAAAGGCTCAGGATGTGGATCGGATTTTGTCCGGACATTTGCAAGAGTTTGAAGAGTGCTATTTGCATTCCCTCTTTGGGCGGAATATCCTCTGCTAATTCCTTTAATTGCGCGGCTCCTATTCCATGCAAGTACAAGCCGTCAATTGTTTCTGCAAATATCAGTTAATTACGGAGAATAATATTGTAATGCTCGTGCAGTACCTTTAATGGCACATGATTCGAACTCTGCTATGTCATTAAAGTACGACATCATTGATTGGCTGCGAAGGGCACGAGTCAACGCAAGTTCAGATCGCTCTTTGTAAGCTTTGAAATATTTCTGTTCAAAGACTTTCCACTGGCGCGTCATTTTTGTATTCAACGATGCAATAAAACTTGTTGTATCGGTAGATGTTAATGTTTCGTCAAAATCGATGACGAAGAGAAGGGAAGTGCTCATCTGGAATTTTACTATTAAATGGGAATTAAAAAAAATTATTTGCATTTAAAATAATGCATGTGCGTGTATAATAAAACGAATGCTAATATTTTACAAATTTCCAAATTTTGCGGGGGGATTGATAGTTATTACCTTTGGCAAAAAATTTCGGCCGTTTTACAATGCGGAAGAGACGTCTACAGAAGCTAAGCATTGATTGAATTCATGTTATACATCCTTTCGAGGTCTGCTAGTGTAGAAAGTAAAGAAATGAATTTTCGGTAACGAATAAATTTATGTTGTGTAAGAACAAGCAGAATTAATAGATAAACTTTATATCGTGAGTATTATCTCGTCAGTCAAAAGTTACTGTGTCTTTTGTAACAATTTACTTCGATGATTCGTTACGATCCCACTCCCTCTCCAAACTCTTGCGATAATCCGACTTGCTACTAGCTTCAACGAGTTGTTTGTACAATTTGGGGGTCATTTTCACATTGTTTTTTGATTCATAAGCTTTGATCGCGTCATTCATTACCACGAACAAATTCGAAACAAATTGCTCGATATATTCGGGTAAAGTATCTTTCGGATTAATCTCTCGTTTGCACACTTTGTCGTATAAGTACGCGTAGAAATCATCTTTTTTGTGCGGAAATTTCAGCATTTCAATGACATATTTGTTCGCGTAATTTCTTAAACTGAGCATGTTGGCTGGCGGCACCTTCCATACTTCATTAAAGCATAAGCTCCATTCTTTCTTCTTAACAGGGTCAATATAGTAAGGTCGCATGGTCGCAGGGCAGATCTTGACCTGATCCAACTTTTTAGCCACGTCTTCCACCGACAAGCCAACTGGGTAGCCGTAATTTCGCTTGAAATGCACGCGAGTAGGTTCCACATGCTTTGCGACGATAATGTCAGCGTTCTTTTTCAACGGGTCAACGAGATTGGCAATTGTGATTAAAACTTCCAACGGAATCTCCTGTGCAAATTCGGGCAAAGTCGTAGCTCCTTCTTTACGAATTTCGGGTGCAGGACCATCCAAAAAGACGAATCTCTCTTGGCTGCCCAAGTAGATGTAGTTTTGGTAATATGACCGCAACAAGTCGAGCAGTTTTTGCTTATTCAACTTCATTGTCATCATCCAGTAAAATACGCGTAAAATGTTGAGTCGATCTTCGGTATACTTCTTATTATAGGGGTACTCTAGCACGTCCAAAATGTGTATGAAAATCTCGCCGATCTGACCGAACGCGCGTAACCGATCTTGCGCGACGTTTTTTTCCGCAAATAAATCGGCGGAAGCAACGCAGTACCACATGGCAACACCGACAGGCACTTTGATGAGCGGGTAATCTGGTAAACCTGATAGACCGAGATTGGTGTTGTGATTACGCAAGCGGAATTTCAGGTGATTGCGGAAACTGTTCATGAGATCCGCATTCTCTTGCAAAAATCTGACGCGATTCTGTGCAATATAATAAACTAACAGCGTCCATAAGTCTGGATTTCCAAGCAATTTGCCGCCAGAAAATAATTGCGCCAAAGTCCAGTTCGTAGCTTTGCAGTGATCTTCCGCCGCGCCGAGGGTAATAGCCCCAACCAACGGACGTCGTGTGAGTGGAGAAACTTGAAATAATCCGCCTTTCATCGATTGACAGCCAACGGGGTGGTCCAAGTATGACGCAACTTTAGTGACGAGATCTTCATATTTCCAAAGATTAATGGGACAGTTAATAATATCATCGACGATATTTACATCGACGTCGGCGAGAATAGGACGATCAGGTTGCACCACCAATACCGCCGGAACATCAACCTCGTAAGTGATTGGACATTCGAACGTCTTTTCGTTGGCCAAAACTTCGTCGACTTTGTCGGCCTGAACGTTGACAACTGTTTCGGCGCGTTGAGCGCGCGCTGATTTTATCAAATCGAAGCTGAAATTTCCGGGAGAAGTGCACGCGGTGATCATTTCTTGGATAGCTTTTTCAATTGCTTTTGGCGCATCCATTTGGTTTTGATAAGAGTTGACGAGTGAACTGACTTCTTTGAGAGCCGCTGAATAGTCTTTGTTTTCCAATGCTTTGAGTAGCGGATTATCAGCTGATCCGGCGTTGGTTTTTTTCATGAAATTCGACAATAATTTTTTCTTCAATTCCAACAAGGCGTTGCGCAATTCGTTGTTCATTTTGCCCAAATTCTGCATCGTAATAGCTGACTGAAGTTGTTGGTTATTTTCTAAGAAATAATCGACGTCTTCCCATTCTTTCAAGTCGATAACCAAATCAGACCGACCGCCGACTAGATTATTTCCATCGCAATAAATCTCGAATTCGCAAGATCGCGTGAAAGGCGCTGAAACGGAAAGGTTGATATCGCCACCAGTATTCCAAATATGGACGTAAACTTTTTCAAATCGTACGTTGCTATTCTTTAAAATACTGTCGCATCTCTCAACGCTACTTGCGTCAACTTGCCCGTCGGTGAATAAATATAATGTGAGAGGTTCGTCGGCGAAGTTTTCTGTAATGTACGATGCAACGCAAGACGGATCTGTTCCGCCCATACCTTGCTTATGAAAGCAAAATTCCATCATTATGCTGTAATCACACGGAAATGCGTTAGTATCCCAAAGCAAAAACGACACCCGCTCCGAATAAATTTTGCTTAAAACAGATGCGACTGCGTTCCAATATTTTCCGCTGCCACCAGTTGAACCACTATAATCAACGGCGAGTAAAACTTTGCCAGCGCTCTTGAAAATTGAGTTTGAAGGCCCGGTACCTGAAAATAAAATAAATATTTTATTTGAAGAATTTATTTTATACCTTTGCCTGGTTTTTCCATTGTGTTGCCTTATCCGTTATTTGATCGACCAAATAAATAATTAATCTTTTTGCGAAAAGTGACAGAAAGACACAGAGGGGGGGGGTGCCTGTGAGATCTGTAGATGTCAGAACAAAAACAGAATGCCGTGAATAATGTTCTCTTTAGTCCTAACAAACTTTATATCGAGTGAATGGGCTCAACGTTGATAATATCATGATTTAACTTCTTAAATTTTGACTGTCAAAAGTAAACAAATTAATTCGGATGAAAGATTTCATCGGTTATTTACGTAATCACAATGGTGAGGGCCACTATTGCTATTATATTCGTGACTGGACTGGTAAGTATCAAATACAAATGCGATGATTTGGGTTATTTAATTACATTACAAAATCAGGTACTGTTTTCTAGTCTTGCAGATGCCGATTGTGGCTCCACTAAGACTGTAAATTTTACTCCTAGCTCCTCCGCACCTACGTTATTCAGAATTGATAATCCCAAGGTAAGATCAAAAACCTCATCTCCGCTTCTAAGAGTTGTAGGGTTTAAATGATTACTAATATTGTATGAACAATTGTACTCAAATCTGTTAACAAGATATCATTTAATTTGATTATTTGTAGAGTCTAAGAGTATTTTTACAACGAGGAAGTGAGTACCGCGTTGATATCTCCGCTTCTTCGTCGGGTCGACTTGATGAATTAAGCGCTCAATTTACTCAATCGGGCAACGTTCTCACTCTGACCGTAGTACGTATTAATACTCCAATCCATCGTTATTGAATTTCTTTCCTGCATTAACCTTTTTCAATTGCAGGACGATTCCTCGGTCACAATCACTCCGAGTGGACCTGCTAAGACATCGTCAGGTACCATCACCACTCTTTTATTTGAATATTGCCAACCTTTACATTTCTTTTTTCGAATTATTTCAACCTATTTTGTACTAACTTTTCACTCGTAGCATCAAACACAATAGCATTGATACAAGTCACACTTTCAGTACTTGGCCTTGGCTTATTTATTCGTGAACAAAGTCCAGTTTTCGTGCTAGCGCTCGTCGCGGCAGTGCTCGCGACCCCCTGTCTCACACTGCCAGCTTGCACGGACTATCAAATCGTCGTGACTCTTCCAAACTCAGTCCGACTCACCGAAACGGTATGTATGATTGAATAGTATAATATATGCTACATTTCAGTATCGATAAAGGAATTAACTTGTTATTGAGGAAAAATAATTTTAATATTTTTAAACGAATAGGCTGAATGTGCTGCAGGTAGCGCCGTAACATTTGTTGCGCCATCGTTTGTGAAAAATGTTCAATTATATCAGACGGGCTGGTTTGCTTCACCGATTGTCTTTGACTTGGTAAAATATTGCCAGATTTAACAGCATAAAGTACCCGAGTCGAATAATGACATGATTAATAGGACAACGATGGAAATAATGAAGTCATTGTGGTTGCAGATGAGATTACGGTCTACGACAAGAACTTTGCCAAGTTGGATCAGTCAACTGGATTTCCTGGTCGAGTTTATTCCGGACACGTCGTAGCTGATCTAGATGGAGATGGAATTGTGGAAATTGCCGCTGGAAGTAGACGTAAATATTCGAGAATACACCACACTATTTTTGTTAAAAAATATTTCGGAGAATTTCTGTGTACATTTTTCTGTACAAATCAATTCAGTTGACCTAATTTTAACAATACCCTTATATTTTAATATTAAATACTCGTTATTATAGATCAGCTTTTTGTATTTGAATGGAAAGATAAGGCACTTAAATTAAAAACGGGATGGCCGCAAGCAATTAGCAGCGACACTAATTTTGAGATTCGCGGTCTTGCTGCTGGTACGTACAAAAACGCCTGCAATTCTTTTTTGATATTCTAGGTATTTCCATAAATCAAAAACAGATTTTAACGGATTATTATTTAGCGGATCTGAACGGAGACGGCGACGTCGAGCTCATAGCAACAACGACAATAACTACACCCGACAAGACAGTGTGGGTCTTTTCACCTAACGGCCAAATCTACCAGCCCGTCGGCGGTCATTCTCCCGCTTGGCCTCGTTACAATTTACTTACCGGCGAAGGAAACGACGCGGATGTGAACGGCGCAGGTCAAACAGGATATGGTACGGTATTATATAAATATGCATACAACCATCATCGACTATTTAATGCTATTATATTGACCTTAGCGGAATCTATAAATAGTAACTTCCCTGGATCCAACCTGAACAATTCTTTTTGCTAACCTTAGGCACATTTAACTAGGTGAATATGGTCTTAATGTTGGCATTGGCAATGTCGATGATGATTTGTTCTTGGAAGTGATTACAACGTACGACAATCATCGCATTCAGGTCTTCAAACACGATGGTGTCGCAGTCAATGCGGCGCCGTTCTATACGAACAGAGAAACCACCTATTCGGGCAATCGACTCACGTGGGGTCAAATGTTCCGCTTTCCCAATATTACTGTACGAAGTTCCTTGTGAAAATATTTTAACTGAAGTGACTTTCCTTTTTTAGGTTGAAGAAATGCAGTACAACTTGCATACTGGCCCCTGGTGGGACGTTATGACCACTGATTGGCTGCAATTTACCGATCAAGCACGTGAGTCTAACATAACGAAATGACACCTGTCAATATAATTTGACACGTGTCAATGTTTAGCTTCCGTTGCTGACCTCGACGGCGACGGCGAGAACGAAGTGATTGTAGCGCCATCAATGGAAAGGGGACCCAATTACATTCGAACTGGCTTTGCATTAATGTGTTACATGGGTACGCGTCACGGATCTGACTTAAAACTCGCCGTAAAATTTTTTTATTAATAAATATTCGTTCTAGGCGCGTACGGCGATGGCGCCAACTCGGCGAAAGTTCATCCGAACTGGCAACAGCCGCCGAAGAACCAATCAACGTTGATGCCTACCCCGATGTACCCTCCAGCAGGTAATAACATTAATTTTTATTTCACCTAAGTTAGATCCTATTGATAAAAATTGGATCGATCTGAAAAAAAAAGTTTTAAAATTCAAAACTACCTCTCATATAAATCCTCTTAATATCATATAATATCCATAGTACTAATAAAGTCTATTTTTAGCACCTACTATCCCAGTTCCAGTTGACCTCAACGCCGACGGCAAGCTGGAAGTGTTAGTATCGTTCAACGATGGCTTCCTGTACGCCTTCGGATACGACTCCACATTCAAGTGGAAGGTTGATATCTCGCACGGCCTATCTTTGGCGTACTGTTCGGAACCAACCGTAGCAGATCTGAACCAAGACGGTGTGCCTGAGATTATCCTTGCTACATACGGGTCGCCTTCTGTAGCTGCTAGCGGAAAGTTGATGGTTATTAGCAGCTCGGGTGCGATAATGGCCGACATCGATTTGCCCAGCCCCAGTACGTGCCGGAAAAATTTTTCATAGAAAATGCGATAATATTTAATTCGGCTTGTAGATACCGGTGGCAATGGTGTAGGAGGTCCTTCAGCTCCAACTGTTGCTGATGTAGACGGTGATGGTAACTTGGAGATTTTAGTCTTGACCTTTGATCACGGACTGGATGTGTTTACTGTATCTTCATCTGCTTGTAAGTATTATTAGTAGCAGATCCGGTGTTTTTTTTTATCTCTAACTCTAATCCTCGTAGCAAATTGCGTTTTGTGGCCTGCTGGTCGCGGAGGTAGATTCCGTACAGGGTACTTTAATTAAAATGTGTAGTTAGCTCTTTGTTAGTCTCAGTCAAACTTCCTTTGTAACACTACGTAAGCTTCATAATAAAGGCTGATTGATTATATTTCTTGTTATGTGTAAAATATTCGCTTTTCAAAGGCTAAATCGTTAATTTTGCTGCTCGATTCCACGTTTACGAAACCAAAAGTTATAATACCATTTTTAAATACTTATATTAGGATAACAATAGTTTAACGCAACATTTTACAATTTTGAGTGCAATTTGGGCACATCCGAAGCCTTGACGCGACCAATGACAGTGTCAGGGGCGTACTTTTCAATAACATCAGGCTTGTGGAGCATATTAAACTCCTCAGTAGCATCGCGACCAGCGTAGATCAAGATGGCTTTCTTGCCTCCCGGGTGATCTTTCAAGAACTTGGTCACATCCAACACTTGACCGTTGATGATGACCCAACAGTCGTCATCCTTGTTGTGCTTGGCAATCTCTTCCAAGCTGTATTCCTTGTTGCGGTCAGCAGCGGGGGCAGCAGAAGGGGATTGTTGAGCAGTTTGAGGGTTTTGTTCTACGGGCAAGGCAGAGGGGCCAGAGACAACCGCGCCGCTGCCTTGTTTGTTGTCCCAAGTGAACTCGAGCGTGAACTTGTCCCTGGCAGGCACGACAGTGACCTTGAAATCACCGCCAGCACCAGCAACGCCCTGGCCGCTCTTGTTGATCAAGTGGCTGAACAAGTAGCGCGCGGCAGTGGCTCCGGCGACACGACCGAAGACAACACAGCCCAGCAACGAACTTCCACCGAGACGGTTAGCGCCGTGGACTCCACCAGCGACTTCACCGGCAGCGAAGAGACCGGGGATCGTGTGGTGGTCGTTGTTGTGCAACACCTCGCACTCGGGGTTGATCTCCAAACCACCCATGCA
>Ga0209960_1003191_pt1 | contig 14674 bp, 8 predicted proteins | sample ThiBiot_500_plan_2_FD_183947 | JGI IMG/M metagenome (GOLD analysis project Ga0209960, IMG submission 183947) | Wastewater bioreactor microbial communities from Cape Town, South Africa - Thiocy_expt_500_plan (SPAdes) | ecosystem: Engineered > Bioreactor > Thiocyanate-remediating >... | reverse complement strand
ATAATTCTTTTCTTTAATCCTTTAAATCATTCAATCCAACTTTCAATTTCACTCAAACACATTCAAATTCATTTAATTCTTTATTGTGTTAATGTTTGTTTTAATTTTTACGTTTTAAATCACTCAGATTATGTTGTTATCTTTATGATCCTTTGACGACTTTTATTTAAAACTTCTTTTTGTTATTGACTGTTCTCACTCAAACACATTCAAATTCAATTATTCCTTTCTTAATTTAATATTTCTTTTCATGTAGGTTTCAGGTTATTCTGTTTTCTTTATGATACTTCAATGCCTTTTTATTAAACAAACTCTCTTTTCCAAGGATTGGATTTAATGAAACCAAGTATCAATTGTGAACTCAATTAAATTAACGTTGAATGGATTTAGTTTCAATATTCTGATATTATATTCTGTTAGTTTGAATTAAATTGGATGTTAGATTGAAATGGATTCATTAGATTAAAGTCAACTTTTTTGTTTGTCTCTTAGTATTTATTGCTCTGCTTGTTAGTTTTTATTTCTCTGCCACTTTTAATATCAAACTCAATTCAAACTATTCTGACAATACACTGTTAATGCAATTCAATTGAACATATGGTTGTTAATGTTGGATATTCATTTCATTTATTATTCTTTGAAAGTTGTTCATTCAAGCAACTCTACTCCCTTCATTTAAAGCACTCGCATTTAGAAGAAACAATTTAAAGTACAACTGAAACCAATGTATTAGAACTGTTTAATAAATATTATATCTATCCAATTCAATTTCAATTTGTTTTGTTTCATTTTTGTTTTATTTTATTTGATAAAGATTCTTGTTTTCATTATTCTTGACTTTTATCCAACTCAACTTCCTAAACTTTCTACTTTAAATTGCAAAAGTTCAGTGACTCCAATTCAAATAGTGATACAATACAAAAGTTATTTGTTTAGTTGTTCAATTCATTTGATATTCTTTTTGTAATATCTTCATTTCCAAAAGCAATGCAATTCATCAAAGACGCCCTTCTTTATGGAAAAAAAAAAAATAATAAAGTTTAACAATTAATTAACACAAAAAGCAAATATGACTTGAATTCATTTATGTTACATTCAATTCAATTTAATTCAATTTAGTTGATTTTCTTTTTGTTTCATTTGACAATCGTTGGGATGAAAGCAAAGTGAAAGCGAAAGCAAAGCAAAAGCAAAACAAACTTCTTGAAACAAGACGAAATAAATCAAAACAAATTGAAACAAATAAAAAACAATCATTCGAAAGCATTTAGTTTATTGCAAGATAAATAACAAGCATGAATTCACTTTTGTATAATTTGTTCAATGCAATTTCAAATTGGTTCTTCCATTCATTCATTCACTTCCTTCAAAATACTTTTGATGCAATTAATTCTCTCTGTTGTTGTTGTTCTTGAGAATGATAATTCATTGCTTTGCATTTCAATTCATTTGTTTCACATTGTTGTTATTATTAAACTTGAATTTCTATTTTATTTTTGTTTGAGAAAGATAAATTAATTTAAACTTCAAATCAATAAAAAAAAGAAATAAAAATAAAATAAAATTGAATAAACTTTACTTTTTGAATCTCAACTTATATCAGCTTGAACTGAATTGTAATGACTTAATTTTATCTTGAATACAATTGTAATATTCTTGATATCATAAAATTAATTTGATTTTGAACATCGATCATGGATTGTTGATTGTTTGTATTGATCTTTGCATTATTGTCTTTCCAATTTGAGGATCTATTATTTGTTTTTGTTGTTCAAATTATTTTTGAAATCAAAATCAAAATCAAAATCAAAATCAAAATCAAATCAAAAATAATTTTTTTGAAAAAAAAAAAAAAAAAAAAAAAAAGAAAATCAAATAAACATTACTTTTGAATCTAAGAACAGGTTGAATCTAATCATCCAAATGCAATTCATTTCTTGATTTGTTGGATATTTCATGTGTTGAAGAATGGTTCATTGCATTGTTGCTTTGTTGTATTTTAAACTTGAATATCTATTTTATTTTTTTGATATCAAATAAATTCAAAATCAAATTCAAAATCAAAAAATCAAAAGTAATTCAAAGATAAATAAACATTACTTTTGAATCCAAAATAGTTTTGAATATAATTCTCCAAAATGCAATTCATCTCTTTCTCTGTTTGAACACATCTTATGTTGCAGAATGATTCATTGCTTGTATTTCAATCCATTGTTTGCATTTAAATTAAACTTAAATACCTATTTTATTTTGATATTTCAATTGAATTATTTTAATTTTGATTTTGATTTTGATTTTGAATTACAGAGAAATAAACATTACTTTTGGAGAATTAGATTCAAAACTGTTTCTGTCTTCAAATGTAATTCATATCTTGTTCTGTTGAAAAGTATCTTGAGTTGAGGAATATTAAATATTTCACTTCAGTTGACTTGTTTTATTTCAATTTGAATATCTATTTTAAATAAATTAATTTCAATTCAAACTAATTTTAAAAAAAAAAAAAAAAAAAAAAAAAGAAAGGATAAGCATTACTTTTTTCTGAATCTAATCTAACAATAGCATTGATTGAATTCATGTGGGATACTTTGTACAATTTAGATCATGTTACAATTGTAATTCTTGATCCTATTGAAAGTGTCTTTGTATTGAAGAATGATTCATTGCTTTGTATTTCAATTCTTGTTTCACATTGTTGTTATTAAACTTGATTATCTATTTTATATTTTTGAAATAAAAGTTAATTTGAATTAACTATCAAAACAAAAATTAAAATAAAAATTAAAATAAAATCAAAATAACAATAAAAGATTAAAAAAAATAAACATTACTTTTGAATCCAAAGTACTTTGAAATGATGATTTTCCAAACTGTAATTCATCTCATGTTCTGTTGTAAATTTCTTATGTTGAGGATTATAATTCATTTGCTTTGCATTTCAATTCTTGTTTTACATTGTTATATTTTAAAATAGAATATCTATTTTATTTTTGTTTGGAAAAGATAAATTTATAACCAATTAGTGCAAAAAACAAAAACAAAAAAAGTAATAAAATTGAATAAACTTTACTTTTTGAATCTAAAAACTTGTTGAACTGAATTGTAATGACTTAATTTCATCTTACATTGCAATTGCGATTGTAATTGTTGATTTGTACAAAGTAATATCAATTTTCAACACCATGGATAGTTTGTTTCTTAATTCTTGTTTGTATTGTTATTTGCATTGTTATCTTTCCAATTTGAATATCTATTGTTTGTTTGTTTTTTTGAAATACAACTTAATTTGAATTCTGTTTAAATTTGAATTTAATATCAAAACAAAATAAAAATAACAAATAAAGATTACTTTTGAATCCAAAGCAGTTTGAAATGATGATGACTTTCCCAAATGCAATTCATATCTTTCTCTGTTTGAATATATCTTATGTTGAGGGTTATAATTCATTGCTAATATTTCCAATTCATTGGTTTTTATATTTGCTTTGTTGTCTTTTCAATTTGAATTTCTATATTTTTTTTTTTCAAAATTGAAATTAATTTGAATTATTTTTCATTTTGAATTTAAATTGAAAGGTAAACAAACATTACTTTTGAATATCATCCTCTAAATGTAACTCATTTCTTGTTCTATTGAAAAGTATCTTGTGTTGAGGAATACTTGCTTTGCATTTCAATTCTTATTTCTATTGTTCCATTTCAAACTTGAATATCTATTTAAAATAAAAATAAATTTTAATTTAAATTAAAAAAAAAAAAAAAAAAAAAAAAGAAAAGAAAGAAATAAACATTACTTTTTTTTGAATGAAAACAATCAACATCTTGAAGTGAATTGTATATCTCTGCTTTAACAATGGTAATTATATCACTTCTTCTCACATTTTTAATTTTTGATCTATTCAAAGTATCTTGTATTGAAGGAATATTCATTTGCTTGTGTATTTCAATTCTTGTTTTAAATTCTTGTATCTTAAACTTGAATATCTATTTTATTTTATTTTATTTTTGTTAAATTACACGTTAATTTAAATTATCTTTATCTTTATGTTGTTTCTATTTTGATTTTGATTTTAAATTTAAAGTAAACATTTACTTTTTGAATCCAAAAAACAGTTTGAATACATGCAATTCATTTCTTGAAATCTTGAAAAGTATCTTGTGTTTGATGAATATTAAATACTTCATTTCAGTTTGTGTTTTACATATGTTGTTGTTGTTAAACTTCAATCTCTGTTATTTCTTTTTTTTTAAAAAACAAATTAATTTCAATTTAAAAAAAACAAAAACAAAATTGAATAAAGTTTACTTTTTTAAAACAACAGGCTTGAACTGAAATAGATGTCTATGCTTTGTACAATTGCAAATGCTTTCACTTCATCTCTCTTTTATTTGATTCTTGATTTATTCAAAGTAAATTGATTTTAAAAGATCATGAATTGTTTAATTTTCAATTCGAGGACCTATTGTTTGTTATTTTGTTTTAAATTTTATTTTATTTTTTTTTGAAATATCAACAAAATAATATGAAAATACAAAGAAAATAAAATAAAATAAATAAAATAAAAAAATAAACATTACTTTTGATTTGAATAACAGTTTGAACTGAATGTATTTATGATTTTTCCCAAATGTAATTCATTTCATTGATCTGTTTGAATATAATCTTGTGTTGAAGGAATTATTCATTGGTTTACATTCCAATTCTTGTTTTACATTGTTGTATTTCAAACTTGAGTATCTATTGTTTATTTGTTTTATTTGTTTGTTAAATTTATGTTTGAAAATCAAAATCAAAATGAAATAAATAAAAGAACACAAACAAAAAAAAAAAAAAATTGTTTCAAAAAAAAAATGAATAAAGTTTACCTTTCAAATCTTCTGAAATAATAACAACAACAAACTTGAATTGAATGGGATGTCAAATACTTTTACAATTTCAATCACTTTCATTTCATCTTACATTTTTAATTCTTGTTTTTGTTTTTCGACTAACTCTTTGTGTTGTTGTTCTTGAGGAGGATAATTCATTGTTTGCATTGTTTAAGGTTTCTAATTAAAGTTGAATATCTATTGTTTGTTTTTGTTTTTGTTTTTTTGTTTTTTGGTTAATTATTTTTGTAATACAAATTCAAGTTAACAAGAAATTGAAATTGAAATTGAAAATCAAAAATAAAATAACATAATAATTCAACAAGAAATAAACATTACTTTAAATCTAAACACATTGTTGAACTGAGTGTGAGTGTATGTATATGTGTTAATGCTTTTCCAAGAATGTAATTCGTTTCTTGATCTATTGAATATATCTTGTGTTGAAGAAATATTAATTGCTTAACTTTGCTTTTCTGTAGTTCTACTTGAATGTCTATTTCATATTTTGAAAAATATAAATTAATTTATTCAAAAAAAAAAAAAAGAAAGAAAGAAACAAAAAAAGAATAAACTTTACTTTTTTGAATCTAAAGTAACAACAGATTGAACTCAATTACAATTCCTTTATCTCATCTTGAATTTTAATTCTTGATTGTTAACAGTGACTTGATTTTGAAGGATATTAATTGATTGTTTCCAATTTATAATTGTATTGTGTTATTGTTAAACGAAAGGATCTATTTTATTTCATTTATTATTTATTTATTTTGAAATACAAATGAATTTGAATTTAAAATCAAAATAACAATCAAAGAGAAAGAACCATTCCTGTTGAATCCAAAGTAATTTGAATCATGATTCTCCAAAAAAAAAAAATGCAATTCATTTTGATGATCTTGTTAAACATACCATGTTGAAGATGTTTCCATTCAATTCTTGTTTACATTGTTTCATTTCAACTTGAGGATCTATTGTTTGTTTTTCATCAATTATTTTTGAAAAATAAAAATAAAGTAAAAAGAAGATCAAAAAGAAAAAAAGCTTGAATAAAGTTTACCTTTCAATGTTCACAAATAACAACAATTCTAAGTGGTTATCTCTCTTCTTTTGATAACTGCAATTTCTTCACTTCATTTTTGCATTTTAATTCTTTGATCTGTTCAAAAGTATCTTGGATTGAAGATAATTCATTTTCTTGCTTTGTTAATTTACATTATTGTATTTCAATTTGGATATCTATTGTTTGTTTTGTTAGTTAGTTTGGTTATTAATTTTTTTTTTAAAACATTAAATCAAAAAATCAAGATCAAAATGAAATAAATAAAATGAAATATAAAATAAATATTACTTTGAATTCAAAACATATGGAATTGAATGGATTGTATCTGCTTTAATTGAATTACAATCGTTTCATTTCATGTTGCATTTTTAACTCTTGATCCGTTCGGAGTAACTTGATTTTGAAGATTCATGAATTGTTTATCATATTTGCATTGTTATCTTTGTATTTTCAAACTTGAATATCTATTATTATTTTTTGAAATACAAATTACTTTAAATTCAAAAAAAAAAAAGAAAAGAAAATAATGAAAATAAACATTACTTTTGAATCCAAAACTAATAACTGAATTATAATTTCATTTTGCATTTCATTTTACATTTCCATTGAAAAGTCACTTGATTTTGATGATCATTGGCTGTTTGTTTCAATTTTTGTTTTGTATTATGGCTTTTGTGTATTTATCCTTGAATATCTTATTCTTGTGTTGATTTCTTGTTTTACATTGATATATTTCAAATTTGAATATCTATTCTTTGTTTGTTTGTTCAATTTTATTTGATCATTTTTTGAAATACAAAATTAAAATCAAAATTGTTTAATCAAGAAATAAACATTTACTTTTGAATCCAAAAATACAATTTGAATTGAATACTTATGTGATATGATTTTCCAAAAATACAATTCATTTCTTAATCTGTTGAATGTATCTTTGTATTCAATAGTGATTCATTCCTTCAACTTTAGTTTAAGATATTCTTTTAAGTGACATTTGAACTTAGATATCTATTTATTTATTTTTTTTGAAATTTAAACTGATGTACATTCAAAATCAAAATAATAATAAAAAAGAAAGTAAATAAAATAATTTGAAGAAATAAACATGACATTACTTTTTGATCTTCAGAAAATAACAACAGGGTTGAACTGAATTACATTCACTTAATTTTCTCTTGCATTTTTTAATTCTTAATTTGTTCAAAATAACTTGATTTTGAAATATATCAAAAGTGTTTGTTTTCCAATTCTTCTTTTCTTTGGGTGTATTTAAATTTTTGAGTACCTATTGTTTAGTTGTTTATTTGTTGAATTTATATTTCAAATGCAAATTCAAATAAAATTCAAATAAAGTCAAGATGAAATAAATTGTTTGAAAAATAAATAAATAAAAATAAAGAAACATTACTTTTGAATACAAAACAATTCCTTTAAATATATATCTTGTGTTTGAGAAAGATTAATATGCTTAACTTCAGTTATCATCTTCTTTTATTACTTTTTTGAAACTTGAATATCTATTTTTTTTTTTCTTTGAATTAATTGTGTTTGAAATAGAAAAATATTTGTTTGAAGAGAAAATAAACATTAAATTTGGAGTATGTTTGATTTGATTTGATTTGAATTGAATTGGATTTCAAACTTGAACATCTATGGTTTGTTTATTTGTTTTGTTCTTTATATTTTTGTTCAAAAGGAATAGAAATAGAAATCAACATAAAATAAAATAAAAATAAATAAAAAATATAAAGTTTACATTTTGATGTCAATAAATAAGCAACAGCATGAAATGAAGATATGTCTTGTTATTTGTAATTCTAATCATGTCAATTCATTTGATTTGATTTGATCTTTCCTTTTCTGAAAGTAACTTTATTCACTTGTTTCACATCTTCTTTTGTTTGATCTTAAACTTGAAATATCTAGTATTATTTTCAATCAATTATTTTTGAAATAGAAAATAATATCAAAAATAAAATTAAAGTAATTGGAAAGAGAAATAAAAATTACATTTGATGAACATTTCTTGAACCTAATACATATCCATATGTATAATTTTTTTTCGAACTTCAATTGTTTAATTTCATTTCTTGATTTGTTGAAAAGTATCTTATATTGAAGTGTTGAAGTTAAATTGTATTTCAAACTTGAATATCTATTGTTTGGTTATTTAGTTATTTAGTTATTTAGTTATTTGCTTTTGAGTTTAAAAGAACATAAAATGAAATCAAAATGACATCAAAATAGAAATAAATTTTACTTTTGTCATCTGAAGAGACAAGAGGATCAAGTGAAAAGTGTATTCTTTTCCAATTATAAGTATTTGATTAAAGTTTTCATTCTTGATACATTGTCAAAGAACTTTTATGGGTTGTAACATTATTGTTTTCCAATTATTATCTCATTGCATTTGAATTTAAATATGGATATCTATTCTTATTTGTTTTGAATTAATTATTTTTGAAATGCAAATCAAAAAATACAATTAAAAATGGTAAATATAAACTTTACTTTTTCAATCTAAATTGTAACAGCAACTTGAAGTAAATATTATCTATGCTTTTCTCAATTGTAATTGTTTCATTTCATTTCATTCTGATTCTCATTCCAATCTTGATTTCATTTACAGAATAATTTGATTTATCTTTTTTGCAGTTTTGTTGTTTCCATTTCCTTTTTCTATTTTTTTTAGGAGTTAGTAAGATAATTTAATTATCAACAATGTTTCATGAAAAGAAATTGAGAATTAAAGAAAAGAAGAACAAAAAAAGAAAAAAGAATTACAATGCAAGCAGAAACAAAAAAGAATAATATACAAAGAAGAACAATTGAATGTCATATCAATAAAATATAAAATCAATTAGAAATATAAGTAATTGAAATAAAACAAATCAAGAACTTATTGTGGAAAAAAAAAATTCAAAGAGAACGACACTCAATTCAAACATAATTTGCAAATAAATTGTGAATATTTTCAAACTTAATTTTATATGTATGTATTTTATGTTGCTTATTGTTTCATTGTGAAGTTTAAATGAGAGTTAATAAGTTAAATAGCAACAAATATCAAAAGAAATGAAAAAGTTTGGTTGTTTTTTTAAAAAAAAGTGAAAGAGAATTGCTTCAAAAATTCAAATAAAATTGGGATATTTAAATGAAAAAATAATGAAATAACATCAAAATAATAAAGAATAATACCTTATAAATTAACTTTGAAACAACTTGAAAGAGTTTCTGGCCTTGAAGTCGTAGAGTAAAGCAAAGTAAAGCCAAAGAATTTGAAAAACAAAAAAAAAAGAAATTCCGTTATTTTTTTTTTTTTGATTTTTTTTCCATTTTTTCCAACTTTTTTTGACTATTTTTTTTTCGAACTTTTTTGATTTTTTTTTCTTCTTCAAAATTGAGTTTCTCTTGTTCTCCACTTATTTTCTCATGATATTCAAAATGAAAATATATATAATGATATTCTATTTGTTAATTCAATTAATTTGGAGTAAAATGATATCAAAATCATAATTATTCGTTACCAATTCAATAATTACTTTTTCAAATACAAATCCGCCCCTCATCTTCTTTCTTTTTTTCTTTTCTTCTTATTAAAGTGTGAAGAGAAATTCAAACAATTAAACATGTTAATAAACCTTTAGAGTTGATATTAAACATCACATCTTATTGTCCTTGATTTAAACTTCTATTCAGTAGGTTTATTTGAGTTCAATTCAATCAGAATTCTAAAGAATAATCAAGGTGAATCAAAAGGAAAGAAAGCAATTCAAGAAGAACAACAAGATTCGTGAATAACCTTTGCTTTACATTGAAACAATAATCAAGGTTCAAAATAGGAGATAGAAATTAAATAAACAATAAAACAAATAATTCTTTTATTTCTTATTTATTTTAACAGTTATAAAGATTGGGGAGTAATTAATTGTTGAGTAGAGAATCTTTTGGAAGTAGAAAGTCTTTGAGATTCATTTTGATGTTTTTCTTCTTTTGAATTGTTTTGTTTGCTTGTTTGTTCAAACAAATGAATCCAACATCAAGAAATAAACTAAGAGCATCTACTTGATAGTATCTTGACAATAATGCACAATATAAGAGCAATTAAGTTTTGAAATAACAATGTAAAATAATAGTATTGGATTGATTGAATCCAAATTGGTTCATTTCATCTTCTTGTTTCTTTGAAGTTTTCTCATTTTGATTTTCTTTTTTCTTTAATTTTATTGTTAAAATTTAATTCAACAAAAAAAGAAAGAAAAGAAAATAAAATAAATAAAATTAAAACTAAATAAAATTGAAATAAATCAATACCATTAATTGTTTGAACAGTTTGAATTTAATTTTAATCCACAAAGAAGTATCAGGTTTAACATTTTTAAATTAGCACAATGAAAACGAATAACAATTATTTCTTCATCAAATTCTATTTGTTATTTGATTAATTATTTAATTGGATTACACAAAAGGTAAAAATAAAAAAGAGAATATAATTAAAATTGAATCTGGAATAAAAAGATACATTAATAAGTTCAATGCAGGTCATCATCAAATGATTATTCAGGATAAGTGTGTTCATTTCAATTTTGTTCTTCTCTTTGTTCCTATTTTTTTGAGAAAAAGAAAAAAAAAAAAATTAGAAACATTGAAATTAAGAGAAATCATTGAAAAAAAATAAAATAAAAACCTTGTAAATAATTTTTATAAAGTGTTGATTTATCATATCCTTGTCAAAATAATTCATCCAAATACTAAAAAGAAACAATGAGAATGAGAATAACAAGAAGAATTTGAAATTTGAAGATCTATTGTTTTTATTTTATTTTATTTTATTTTATTTTATTTTATTTTATTTTATTTTATTTTATTTTATTTTATTTTATTTTATTTTATTTTATTTTAAATTTTTGAAATGTCAATGAAATTAAAAAAAAATAAACATTACCTTCAATCAATTAATTAATCAATCAAAGATATGAGTTTGAAGTCAATGTCTTTGCATTTCCTCAACTAGAATCATCTTATTTTGATTTTTTTTTTGGTGTCTCTTTGATTTATTATTGCTGGTATTGTTGCAAATCTATTTGTTTTTCAATTCTTATTTTTTTTGACAATAAAAAAATAAATGTAAAACTTTGAAATCTTACTTTCCTATAATTTTTGAAACATCGATTATCCATTTTTCATTGATTTCAAAAAAATGATAACTTTTTTTTTTTTTAAAAATAATTTAATTTTTTTTTTTTTTTTTTTTTTTTCTGAAATGAGAAATAAATAATAGCAAATAAAAAAAGAAGGATTTCATTTTTTAAAAAAAAATTACTTGAACATTCTATTTATCTTCTACACTTTCTTTCTTTGATCTATTTGTTCATTTGTTCATTTAATTTCATCTAAATAAGTTTTTATAAAAAAGAAGTATTAATTCAATAAAAATAAAAATCAAGTCAATAAAAATGAATTACCTTAATGATGAAATACAATTTGTATGTTCTTGTTTCAATTTTTTTTTCTTTTGTTTTAACGTTGTTTACATTGTTGTAGTATTTGGACTTGAATATCTGTTTATTTATTCTGTTAATTATTTTTTTAAAAAATATCAATCATAATAAATGATTCAATGTAAAATAAAATAAAATAAAATAAAATAATAGAGTATAAGAGGAATAAACTTTACATTGAATCAAACAAATAACTTGTCAAGTAAATATATATCTTTTTCATTGCAAATAATTGAATTCTCATTTCCATTTTCATTTTAATTTTAATTTGAACTATCAGTGAAGAATTATTAATTTTCTTTTGTAATTTTATCCTTCCATTATTTTTCTATTTTTTTAAAAAAAAAAATTGTTTGCAAGTTGTGAAATGAAATGTTGAATAAAAAATATAAATATTTATGAATTTTGAAAAAAAAAGAAAAAAAAAAAGAAAAAGAAAAAGAAAAAGAAAAAGCAATTACAATAAGTTGAATGAAACTTGTTCTTGTTGATGTTATTTGCAATGATGCTCACTTTTCTTTTATCACAAAACTTGGAATATAAATATTTTGTTTCTCAATTCCAAAATTAATAAGTAGTGTAAATCTATTATTTTAATTTTTTTTTTGTTTGCTTCTTGATGTGTTATTTTAAATAAAAGAAAAAAAAAGAAAAGAAAAGAAAAAAGAAAAAAGAAAAAAGAAAATATTAGAAATACCTGATGATTTTTTCTGTGATTATTTGATTAATTGAAACCTGAGATTCATTTATTTATTTTCTTATTCTTTTGATTGGAAATCTATTTTTTTTTTTTTTTCATTACTTTGGTTTTGAATTCAATTAAATGAAATTAAAACATTTTGAAACAAGATAATAATAAAAAAAGATTACACTTTCAGTTTGATTTTTTTTTCAAAATTGCCAACTTCTTTTGAACGTAATAACAATCATAAAACTATCAATAGAATTAAAAATTGAATAAGAAAAAAAAATTTAGAACAAAATGAAAAGAAAATGAAAATACCAATAATTTTTTTTTTGAAATTAAAAGTCATTCCATTTAGTATTGATTTCAAATTGGTTCTATTTTTTTGTTATTTTGAATAGCATATTTATTCCAAAAGATGTTAAAGTTTTTTTAGTCCTTATCATTTGCCTTTTTCTTTTCTATGAATTATTTTTTTTTGTTTGAAATTTAAAATATTGAATAATTTGGTTTTAAAAAAGCAAATAAAGAAATAAGCAAGAAAAGAAGAAGACAATAAGGCAAGAAGAAATGAAATGAAATATAAAGCAAACCTTTCTCTGAACTTAACTCTTTTTCTCTTTTTTTTCCAATTATTAAACTTGTTTGATATTAAGACATTGAAAGCACAAACTATTATTTGAAAAGTTAATTTTAAAGAAATAATGAATTAATTAATTGAAAGGGAGGAAAAGGAATGAAATAAATAAATAGATAAAGCGAATGAAACTTACTTTTTTTCTTCTTCTTCATTTTGGTTCATTTTTAATTCACAGTGAAATGCTCTATTATTATTTTTTAAAAAAGACAATAATAAATTAGTCAAACAAAGTAAAATAAAATAAAACAATAAAGAGGAAGGAAAAGAAAAGTTAAGTGAAGAATTTTGAATAAGTTAAAATTGAAATGAGTGAATGTTCTTTCAATATGTTTATTAATCAAATAAATTGAAATAAAATAATAAAATATTTAAGAAATAAACTGAATTAAGTTGTTTGAATGAAGGAATAAACAAGACTTAAAAAAAAAGAAATGAAGAAATGAAAAGGACTCACACTTTATTCAATTATTGAGAGATTTAGTTATTGAGTGAAAAAAGAAAAGAGTGAAAATAACGAACCATTTTCAATTATTTTCGAACACTTTTTCACCTTTTTCACTTTTTTCACTTGTCTGGAAATAATAATCGCAGGTTATAATTAAAGTTTTTTCACCTATCACGTGACTTATTTTTCACTTTTTTAACGGTTTTTTCTTTTTTTTCACTCAATTTTCACTCATTTTTCATGATCTTTGGGAACTTTTTGGTATGATAAAATTTTCAAAATATAATAATATTTTGTAATAAAGTTATTAAATCGAATATGCTCTTTTTAATGATAGATTTTTTATTAAAATTGATAATATATAATTATATTTTGAATAGTTAAGAAATGTGCAGTTTGGTTAATTTTTATTATTGGGGTTGAAAAATCTATTTTTATTTTTGGCGGGAAATTTTTTCACCTAATTAATCCATGGATTTATTTTTTTTTTTTCACTCGATTGTGAAAATTTTTTCACCTAATTAATACGCGTCTTTAACCCCATCCTAAAGAAAGGTTATACTTTTATTTTATTTACCTTGTTATTTTTTACATATATCCTTCTCTGCTTTCATCAATTCATTCCCATTACGTTTCGTTCTGTTGCTTTTTCTTTTATCTTTCGTGCTCCTTTGTAGTGGTTACGTTTCTCCTTTATTCTTTTAATTTTTTCTTTCAATCTTTAGCGGTTACTGTTCCATTGTATTGTCTGTTATCTATTTCATTTTATTTTATATCGTTTACCATTTGTTTCCATATCATTCCATTGTTTTTGTTGATCTTTTTCTCTTTCCAATATGCACTGATCAACATGTTCACCAAATCATCATTTTCTCTTCAATTTTCAAGCGGTTTTCACTCCAACTGATGTCAAAATATGTTAAATGTTGTTTGTTAATGTAATCCGTTTGTTTGGTGTTAAAATTGTATCGTTATTCCATTATTTTTAAAGAAAATATGTTTTTCCGCCATGTTTGTTCGCCATGTTTTTTCCCCCGATATTTTCCCCCCTGATTTCTTGCCGGATTTTTTCCCGGTCTTTTCTCCGGCATCTTTTTCCGCCATGATTTTTAGCGAAATTTTTTTCCCCCGATTCCTTGCCGACTATTCATCCGGGCATTTTCCCAGACATCTTTTTTTATTTCTTCCTCCTCCATGTTTGTTTTCCCCTCTTCCTATTAACTCTCTTATTGCCTGAAGGTTCTTCTCTTTAATCCTTTAAATCATTTTTATCCATCATTCATCTTTGCTTAAATCCATTACAATTTCATTCATTTTTTATTAATTTATTGTTACCAATAATTTTTATGTTTAGAATCGTTCAGATTAGTTTGTTTTGTTTTATGATACCTTCACGCCCTTTTATTTAGAAATTTTCATATTATCTCGAGTTCTTCTTGTTATTCCTTTAAATCATTTGAATCCAATAATTATT
>Ga0209960_1003190_pt1 | contig 14685 bp, 8 predicted proteins | sample ThiBiot_500_plan_2_FD_183947 | JGI IMG/M metagenome (GOLD analysis project Ga0209960, IMG submission 183947) | Wastewater bioreactor microbial communities from Cape Town, South Africa - Thiocy_expt_500_plan (SPAdes) | ecosystem: Engineered > Bioreactor > Thiocyanate-remediating >... | reverse complement strand
ACCACTAGTTCTGTGCAATCCATCACAATTCCTGCGGACCTTCAGGGAAATGCCTATGTTAATGTAGCATTTATGCGTGATTGGAACTCACCCGAATTATTCATAAGCCCATTAAGCTACAGTGTTACTCCTTTTAAAATAAACAATCAAGCACATAATATTGCGGTTAATTTGCAAGTCCCCAAACTTACCCGTCCCGGTGAAACACTTAAAATTGGCTACAGTAGTGACAAGCCTGGCAAAATTATTGTATTTGCCGTGGATCAAGGAATATTGCAGGTTGCCCATTATTCTACTCCAAATCCTTTAGCCTATTTTTTCCAAAAATATGCTTTGCAGGTTTTAACACAGCAAACGGTAGATCAAATTATGCCTAAGTTTATTCAGGCACGGGAGCTCTCTGCTGTAGGCGGTGATGGTGCTGATGAGGCTCTAGCCTCACATCTAAATCCATTTAAGCGTAAAACCGATTTACCGGTAGTATTTTGGTCAGGAATACAGGATACCGATAGTACCGTCAGGGAATTGGATTATCCTATTCCGGATTATTTTAACGGCAGTATTCGGGTCATGGCTGTTGCTGTAGCAAACGATGCAGTCGGAGCTCAGGAACAAAGCGTCACTGTTCGCGGGGATTTTGTAATCAATCCTAATGTACCTACATTCGTAGCGCCAGGAGATGAGTTCACGGTGTCAGCTGCTATTGCCAATAATATTCCTAAATCAGGTGGTAAATTGCCGGTACAAATTACGATTACCCCATCGGCAGGCTTGGAAGTCATCGGTAAAACTCAAGACGATTTGTCCATAGCCGAAGGCCAAGAGCAAATTGCACATTTTCGTCTAAAGGCAGGCCAAAATTTAGGTCCCGTAACGCTTAATATCGAAGCCCAGTCTGGTGATAAAGTAGAAAGAATCAATTCAAGCTTAAGTATTCGTCCTGCATCACCACTCATCACTCGGGTAAATAGTGGTGTTTCTCAAGATAAACAGAGGACGCTTGAAGTTATGCAGAGCTTTTATCCAGAGCATCATCAAGTCAGCGCTTCTTTATCCACAAGTCCGTTAGTATTAGTGTTCGGTCTCCAAAGGTATCTGGATAATTATCCTTATGGATGTACTGAACAATTAACCAGTAAAGCCTTACCGCTACTGGCTATGAATAATCATACTGGTTTTGCAGTGGAGCAGGAGCAAGTCAAACAAAAAGTAACGCAGACCCTACAAATGTTATCACAAAGGCAGATGACTACAGGCGCCTTTAGTTATTGGCCCACAGTGGACGATAATCCAGCCAATCAGTTTGCCAGTTTATATGCGATGCACTTTATTACTGAGGCACGAGCTCAAGGATACTTGGTACCCGATGAACTTTTAAACAATGGTTTGGGATATCTGAAAAATGTTGCGGGTACGACCCCTACTTCTTTGGCTGATGCACGATTGGTTGCATACGCGATTTACTTGTTGACACGCAACGAAATTGTTACCACTAACTACATCACCCAAGTGCAAACCTGGCTGGACAAAAATAGTCCTAAAAAATGGCAAGAAGATTTAACCGCCGTTTATCTTGCAGGTGCTTATCAATTACTACAAAACAGTGATGAAGCCAATCGCCTCATTGCTGCCTATCGCCCATTAGTCTCTTTGGCGAATAGTAATGATTTCTTTAATCAAAATACAGCGGACGCACAATATCTTTACATTGTTGCCAAGCATTTTCCCAACATGCTCACTCAGGTCAGTAACAAGGTCTTACCCCATATGGTTGATGCCATGAATGAGGATGATATAAACACCGTGCTTTCAGGTTACATCAGCATGGCACTCGCAGCCTATCCTGAGCAGCAACTTGCAGCTGACGGCTTATCCATGACTAAAATTATGAATCAGGGGCAAGCGGTTCCTGTGCCAATCGCGGGGCACACAAGTTATCAACATACAGCACTTGAGGGAGATATTCAGAAGATTCAATTCGATAATCCTCAGAAACACCCCTTCTATTATCAATTATTGCAGTCTGGCTTTAATCAAATCCTGGCGAATAAACCAGTAAGTCAAGGATTGGAAGTGTTTCGTGAATATCGTAATGCTGCAGGTAAAGTCGTCCATTCCGCAAGGCTTGGTGAGGAGCTCGAAGTTCATATCCAACTGCGCAGTACTAAAAAAGATTATCTCAATAATATCGTCGTTGAAGATCTGCTACCCGGAGGTTTTGAACCCGTAGCTGATTCTGTACTGAAAGGGAGTATGGATTTTGCCGATATGCGCGAAGACCGGGTTAATTTCTTTGGCACCGCCGAAGCGAGCACGAAGGAGTTAATTTATAAAATTAAAGCAACTAATGTCGGTAAATATACAGTGCCCGCTATTTCTGCGACATCCATGTATATACCCAGCATTCGTGCTCAGGGCGTGCATGAAGAGATTGAGATTCATTCATAAATATCAACACCAACCCTGAAATCTTCAGGGTTGGTGCTATGGTACATTTCAGGCTCATAACAACTGCTATCTCTAGACTAAACATTCATTAATCTAGGGGCTGTTGACAATTCACCTACCGCCTACGTGCCGCGGCTTGTCCGCGGCATCTAGAAGATCTGAATCATTGGCAAATTTCTTCATATAGATCAAGCCATTCTGGGTTAAGCTTTTCGATTAGGTCATTTCCATTGTCTTGGCCAATTTTTGAAACGTTTTTCACGTCGAGCCGCATCAATATATAATTCATGTGCTTCATAATCGACACAGCATGTGTCGGTTCTATTTGGCGGTGAAGCCAGGAATAAATTTATTTTGGTGCTCCCAAACGCGCTTCATGAGGTCTGACGTAGCACCTGCATAAAGAGTGCCGTTGCGTTGACTCGCAAGAATAGAAACATAAGATGGTCGCATCATCATTCCTTGAGTGTTGGACGAACAGCGAGATAATATCGGAAGTTGAGCTATATGGGGGGTTGATAGATTGAATTCCAGCATCCAAAATCTGTCGGGAGGCTCGCCAAGAACAGCCCACGCGCATACGATATAACATTGCCTCGACTATCCTGCGTAGATTAGGCTTGTCATAAATCCCATGGTGTAGCATGCTCTCCTTGAGCTTGAACCCTAGCTCATCATGGAGCATTAGTCTAAGCATTGCAAACTCGTTTTATACTTGCTATCAGAACCGTTATATTATGAGTTTGCTCTGATTGATCCATGAATTAGAAAAATCAAATGTTAATTTGACCATCTACTGGATGCCGCGGACAAGCCGCGGCACGTAGGCGGTAGGTGAATTGTCAACAGTCTCCTATTGCCTTCAAACGAAATCTTCTGCGAAAGAAGGTATCCTGCATAAAAGAAATTCTGAATAAAGGACGAAAATTTTAAATTCTTTTGAAATTTAAGGTGGATTTTTTATGCGTAAGTACTTAAGGGAAATTCAAGTTTCCTGGGGGAGTCAATGTTGTCAAATTATTTTTCATTTAATTGACTTGATTTAAATCCAAATGATTATATAATACTCAATATATTTTATTAATTTTTAAAAAATTAAGGCCTATCATGCAAGCCCGCGCTGAAAAATCCCTACACCTTCTTGAATTCGAAAAACCCGAAATAATAACTCAACTAAACGCCAACAACCCTGATCGAACCAATTTAGATCTTCGTGATTTAGGTCAATACTGGTACACAACAAATACCCTAATAAAATTCCAAGTCCTTGCACAGGTCTTAATAAAAAATACAGTCCTCACCCGATTCAGCTTGGGGGGGGTTAAAATACACCCTAAAGCTGTTGAATACTTGGCAAATGTTTTATTAAAAAATAACACGCTCATTGAGTTAGACTGTTCCGACTGTGAATTTGACACAAAGGAGCTGCAACATCTGGCTCACTCTCTGCGAACGAATACTAGCCTAAATAAACTTAACTTATCAAACAATGATATTGAAAGTGCGGGCATATCGGTTCTTGCGGATATCCTAAAAAACAACACCGGCCTTACCGAGATTTTGATATATGAAAACAATAAAATCAACGACACAGACATGAAGGTCCTGATGGAGGCATTAAAAGACAATTACACCCTGTTAAATTTAGGAAGAGACGAAAAAACCAATCATTCACAGTACCATAAAGTAATTGGTCGCTTTTTGCACCGCAATAAGCTAATTGCCGATTGCTTAAAACCATTAACAGACAGTCTAATCTCAGGTGATTTGCTAACCGATGCCAAGGTCATCGAAGATTGTCTGCAAGCGCTTTCAAAAATATTGCCTCGGCTTCATAAATTACCTGAAAATAGCTATCCGCAAGAAGCTTATCGCGTACTTACCTATTTAAAACAGCAATCGGCGCCATCAGATAAAGATGGGCTTAAGGTATTACCCTATCTTTCACATCCGTTTAAACATCGTCCCTTTCAAATGCTTGTTGACCAAAAGTTAGTTATGCTATTAGTTACCGGAACGTTAAGCGATGACTTACAAGAATACAATGTAGCCCGTGAGGAGCGGTTATTAACCCTGGGTCTCCTACACGATAGTCTGCATAAATTGGAGATGAAAACTTTTGCGACCATGGCCTTGTTCAATCTTCTGCACCCAGACCAGGTGTATACCATGCAAGCGCACGAAGTTTTTGATACGCGTACGGTTTTATTGTCTGAACATGAATTACGACAATTAGTTCAAAGCGCATTAGCTACTCCATCAAAGAAAGGCGAAACTGTATTACTCGAACAGTTGTTGAATGCCCCACGAGATCTGGTAGGACTTCTAACCGCAGCTTGTAGTTCACCGGCATTCTTGAACACACTTAAAATTAAATACCCCCAAGCGCAAGCGGTGACCACCATTGCCCATTGCTTGTGGGCCAACCATAATCAAAGTCCCTTAACCCTCGCAATCCCTAACGAACCTCAGTGGCAACCTGATGCCGGTGTAGCCTTAGAATTAGAGTTAACAATTGAGCACTTTATAACCGAGCTGAAAGCTTCTTTAGCTTCGGCTTTGCGAGCGATTCCAGTGCCTGCACCTGATGACGAAAGTGATTTTGATTTAGATGAGCCAGTTTCACCAGTAACTTACACAGAATCGGAGCAAAAGTATTGCGATGATACAGTAGACGCACCAAACCATAACACCCTGATTAGAGAAGAAGTTGATCATGACAAGCTGGAGCCGCATGTATTGGGAAATAATTATGCACCACAACCCGAAACGCAGGCCCAGGAAAACGAGCTCCCCACTAATGAAGATCAAGCTTTAATTAAATTTCGTGAAGCGTATGCCAGAAAATTATCCGCTGATAAGCGAACGTTTTTTGGGTTCTTTCGTCGCTCAAATCTCAATATTGATAACCCTAATTTAGGGTTAAACGATATCTTCAGACATGCTTTACATGGTGGAAACCGTAGCCGCAGTGTCTTAATCCAATTGGGTTGGTTGGATAAGCAAGGAAATATTCAACCATCTATTCGGGCGCTGCTTCCTTCTAAAGATTCAGTTCAACAGGATTTGAGCTCAAAACAGCGTTAACTAAATCAAATACTTTGTCCTGAAACGCTTATTTTATACAATGGATTTAATGAAAGCCGAAGCAAAGGCTTTCATTAGCGTTGTTGAAGATCTATCCAGCTCAAATACTTTTGAACGCAGGAAAGCGGTATGTTCCTACTGAATAGATTTTATTTGATCATCAAGATAAAATTAAGACTCATCCGTCATGAGAGGGTTGACCCATGCGTTATTCAGATTTTATAGACCCTGACTTTTCGTTGATTTCTTTTTTTAAATTAAATCACAGCTATCGTGTCCGGACGAGCTCCAATTTTATCTATTTTAAACCTCAAGAGTCTCAATATATTAAAAACATTAATCGCAATTGGAAAGCACGTTTGAGCGTCCATGCAGAGGATTTACATCAGGCTTGGGATATTATTTTACCGCTACTGATTCAAAATAAAATTCCTTTTAAGGTAGGTCGCGAAGATTACTTTCATACTCAATCTGAGATTCGCAAACAACAATTGGCTGAAACGCAAAGTGAGTATGAAAAATTCCGCAAACTTGGGACCTACAGTACAGAATTTCTGTCAGATGAACTAACTTGTATCTCAACGGTAATACTGGCTTTATCCCTCAGCAATTCATGGCTTGTATGTAAATTTCAACAACTCCTAGCGCGCATCACTTTATTCTTTATCCAGCGGACTTTCAATCCGTACCAGCTAATAAACTATATTGATAAACTCTACAAAAATGCCATTGAGCTCTGGGAACAAAAGCTTGAGGGAAGCATGCGTTTCAAAACAGGCATGCAGTTTACCTTATACATTACCCCAGGCAGAGAACAAGAATGCCAAGCATTATTGGCAAGGATTGAACAGGCATTGATTGATGCTCAGATAAGAGCAGGTGATATTCATCCTACCGATCGTAAAATAGGTATTTACAGTTCAATCCGTCATCCTGGTCGCTGGTGGTACCATCCCGCGATTGGGTTAGAAACATATAACCCGGATAACGTCCAGGATCCCTTTGTCTTTTTGCAAACACTTCTGCATGATACGCCGCAGCAAGAACTAAAATTTGCGGATGAATACACACCCGAAGTTCTGCTTCGATTATTAAGAAATACCGACTTACTTTCTCCGGCCCAATTTAATACATTAGCAATCCATAAGAAAGTTCTCATCGATTACATTCAAACGCTATCTTCTGAAGAAAGAGCATCCGTGATAAAAGAGAGCCTGGATAAAGGGACCACCCTGGGCAAATTCTTTCGGGTTCAACGTGGATTATTTATGCCCAAAAACTCCCGAGGTACATTGAAAATGTTGCATGACATGGAGGCCAGGACAAACACCGTCTCTTCTGCAATTACTTAATAGATAGTTTGGGTCGACACCTTCTTAAAAAATCAGCTAACGTCCCTAAAACTTTTATATAGTGTCATCTCTAAAATAATGCAGTGACGATATCTAAATACAATCAATAATTCCCAAGCGAACTATCTCCTGGATTATTTTTTATACTTAAGTTCATCCTGTGCATCTGTCTTTATAGTCGTTAACAAGCCTTCTTCCAGAAAAACCTGAATCGATGAACTAATATCAAACACGCCAGACCCTGCAAGCCGTTTAGCCATGTACGACAAAAAATCTGCATTTTGATATACTCGATTTAAAAAATCAAAAAGAGCAGAGCTTAATGTCGAATAATTAATAATTGGTTTTTTAATATGAGACCGCATATGCGTCAAGCAGTTGTGAATATGCTCTAAATCATATGCGGGAAAAGAACTCCAATTTATGGTTAAAGCACGCGGGTATAAAAACCCTTGAATCAATTGCGCGGGCGCTAATTGATTTCTAGTTGTTAGCCAAAATAAATGATGTGAATGAATGTTCTGAATTCCAGCTTGACTGGTTAATTTTTCATTTTCTATGAGTTTAATAACCTCACCAAAGAAATAACGAAAATTAACTAAAGGTTGCCACATAGGACAGCTTATTTCCAAGTATGAAATTATTTCTGATACAGATTGACTTAAGCTCAGTAAAAGAAACTTCTGTTGCTTACGTCGAACACTCGTGCTTTTTCGCAATTCATGTTTCGTGGGGATTATCACATCGCCTACCCTGGGGGCATTACCGATTCTTTTCGGCCCCCTTGCCTGCAAGGCCAATATATTTTGCATCGGGAGGGCACGGATGTAATCCCCGTAATTTTGCCGCCCTTTGATTAGAGGTAAGAGAAAAAAAGCACTTAAATAAATTAAAAGTACAGTGGCTGGAGCGAGAAGAAATGCCAAAATAAAAAAAAGTAATTTGCGGGATGAGGATGTATTTGTTTGCCGAGCCTCTCGGAAACACATTTTAAACATACGAACTGAGTTCTTAGGCGATGCAATGTTATTGAACGAATCAGCGAAGCGATCCGCAATTAGTTTAAAGGATTTCCCCTCCTTATGTAATTGCTTTGCGGCATGTACCATGGGCGCAACAGCACCGCATAGACCGTAGAGAATTATTTGTTGACCTCGTTCCTGAAAAAAATGGGCAACAGCAAGGATGTCTTGACTCAGGTTCTCAACAGTTGTTGGCATGGTCTGAGTTCGCAAGGATTTATCGCGAGTCTTTAAAAAAAAGACATCCGCATTGAATAAATTATTATAAGCCGAGGCGTTTAAAAAAATATACGGGTGTTCCGGTACCATCTGGTTAAATAAGTAGAGAACAACAGAACCTTTTTTGTTTTTTTCTTTTTTAAATAAGTAACCATCTAATAACTCCCCCAACTCATTGGGAATAAATAAATGCTTTATTTGCATGTGATTATAATAATGAGGAAATAGTGCATGCACTTCTCGTGGACCAAAAACAATCTTCATAGCAAAGGACGCAAGTGTATTATGCAATGGTAAAAATTTTATCGGTAAATGAATTGAATACATTTTTAACAATGCCAATTCCTGTAAACATTGATTACAGGCAGCGCTAATTTCTGCAGACATTGACAAAGTTTTTTGTAGCTTAAAAAGCTCTCCCTGCCACAATGATTGTACCGTCTCAGGACTCTCTGAATAGAGCGGATAAAATTCATTAACATGGAACAACAATTTTTTCACAGAATTTTTAATGATAAGCGCAGTTTCAGGGTGGTTATTAGTCATCAGTCGCATTTGATTTTCGAGGAAGAGAATACAATGATACAAAACAATTAAAAGCGGATATTTGATAACATCAATTTCGTTCAATCTTAAAAATGAACCGAGAAGCCATGCCAAACTAAACCGGTACTGGTCCTCTTTAGTTCCTTGCTTTTGGTTCAGATTATTTAACAACCAGTTTCGTGCTTTAGGAGCATGTAAAGCACGAATTATATCTTCTTTTTTCGCCAACAAAATGAGTATTTCCGCAATAAAAAACGCAGGATAATTTTTTAAAAGATTGAAGTCAATGCGACTTGAATACGAAGCTTCCCATACGGAGTCTGTAGGTACATTATTCTTCTTCAATCGCTTTAGGGTGTATAACAAGCTGCAATACACGAGATTTACGCGCTTTAGTGATTTTTGCACTAAAATCTGGAAAATCAAGAAGCTCACCCTCTTTGGGAACGCGATTAAGACGATGCAAAAGAAGCCCATTGACCGTATTCAGTTCCTCCTCCTCCTCGTTCAAATGCAAATCATAATTTAATGCTTGCTCTAATGCATACAAAGTACAATTACCATGGGCCGTTATGGATCCATCCTTATTTACCGACCAATCAACCTCGGTGCGATGAAATTCATCCTTAATCCGCCCAATAAGTACTTGCAACAAATTATCGAGTGTAATAAATCCAAGTACCGTGTTACGCCCACTGTAGACTAAAGCGAAATGAGGTAATCCCTGGCGGAACTGTTGCAAAAGATCAAGTGCGGGCAAATTTTTAGGAACCTTTAATGCTGGTCTGATGATTGAACGTATCTCTTGCTCTCGTTCCTTATAAACCAAAGGAAATAAATCCTTCACATGAATAATTCCGATAATGTCATTGACCTCAGGATCATAAACCGGATAGCGGCTGTATCGGTGCGTAAAAATATGTTCGATTATTTCACGAGGCGGCTTTGAAATATCAATCTCAATCATTTCCTCGTTATGACGCATGACCTCAGTTACCTCAAGTTCAGCTAAATCGAGCGTATGTGCAATAATTTCCATTTCCTCTTTAGTCAATTCACCATGTAAATGACTGGCACCCAAAAGCAATTTTAACTCCTCTGCCGTGTACGAATGCTCTTTTGTTGCACTTTCATGCAAACCGCATAAATACAGTAAATAGTTAGAGCAGTTGTTCAGAAGCCAGATGGCCGGATACATAATCCAGTAAAAACCATAGAGTGGAATGGAAGTCCAAATTGAAATTTTTTCCGCTTGACGGATGGCTAAAGATTTAGGCATCAACTCGCCAACAACAATATGCAGGATTGAAATAACAGTAAATGCAGTAACAAAAGAAATTACGGTGATCAATTGTTCTGATTGGATATGAAATAGAGAAAGTAATTGCGTAATGATTCCAGCAAAAGCAGGCTCTCCAATCCACCCAAGTCCTAACGAAGCAATAGTAATCCCTAACTGACACACCGAAAGATAGGCATCTAAATTATTTTGCATATGCGAGAGTACTTTACCTTTCAGACCATACTGCGCTTTAATGGTTTCAACACGTGTTGGACGCAAGCGTACCATAGCAAATTCAGCAGCCACGAAAAATGCATTTAATAAAACAAGTGCCAATGCCGCGATAATAAAAAAAAGATGATTCAAAATGATTCCCGTTTAACTTTTATTCTTTATAGATGCATTCCAACCACAGTAACAGCAATTTCTCTACATCCCCTTTTTTCAGATGATGTTTGTTTTTTCGGTGCCATTGCTTCAATGACCCATTTTGCAAACACTGCAGCAGTTCAGGGTGTACATAACTACTCTTACAAATTGCCGGAGTATGCCCTAATAAGGTGGCGACCTCGACCAAAATCGAACGTAATTGCTTTAAAGTAACCTTTTTCGAGCCTACGAGTAAGAGCATACGTTTAAAATACTCGCGGGTGGCAATCCAGGTACGAAAATCTTTGGCGGTAAAATGATTGTCATCAATGGTATCCAAAAACTCATTAATGTCATTCGAAGTAATGACCGTAAGCTCTTGATTTTCGTTATAATACTTAAAAATCTCTCGCCCCGGTAATTTTTCGCACTCTTGCAATATCTTTAGAATATAAGGGTCCTCGATCGGTAGGTTCCAAGGATGTTTATTTTTACCTAAAAATTTAAGATAAAACTGCTTTTTATCGCGATAAATGTGCGTTTTACGTAAGGTCGTAATGCCGTAGGTCTTATTCGTCTTGGCATAATTGATATTACCCACCCGTACGGAATATTTATCAATAAAAAATAGAACCACACAGATAATTTGTACTTTGGTCAGTTGTGGGGGCTGTTGCACCTCATCTTGAATAATTTTGCGAATTTTTGCTAAGGCTCTGCCGAAATGCAATAAGGATTTAAATTTTTGATCCTGCCTTTCTTTAACCCAATGCGGATGGTAGACGTATTGTTTGCGATTTTTTATATCGCGGCCAATGGCTTGAATATGGCCATTGGGATTGGGGCAAATCCATACTTTGTTATATGCCGGGGGGATACCTAAACCACGAATACGCTGGAGAATCTTCTCGTCCGTTATTTTTTTGTTTTTTTCATCGAAATAGACAAATCCCCTGCCAACTTTTTGGCGTCGATAACCCCTACCGGTGTTTTTAATGTATTCGACACGAGGACTCTCTTCTTGATCCTGATCCAGGGCTTCTTTGAGCGCTAAGGCTGCTTTTGTTTTTTTTCCCATATCCCTTCTCGCTTCCTGATTGATCATTATGAATCACTCTGTATGGTTTGACACAAAAATGAACATTGTCTATCCTCTACATTAGCTTAGTGTAGCTCAAGGAGGAGAAAGAATGAATCATTCACCGCATGGAAAACGAGTAGCAATTCTCGTGGCAAACGGCTTTGAACAAGTCGAAATGACCAAGCCTCGTCAAGCTCTGGAGCAAGCAGGCTTCGCAACAACGCTGGTATCACCCGAAACCGATAAGGTCAAAGGTTGGAACTCTACCCAATGGGGTGAGGAATTCCCGGTCGATCTTGTTTTAAAAGACGCAGATGCCAATCAATTCGATACTCTCCTTCTTCCTGGAGGTGTAATCAATCCTGACGCACTGCGGATTAATGATCAGGCACTAAAGTTTATTAAAGATTTTCATGAACAAAAGAAACCCATTGCAGCAATTTGCCATGCTCCATGGCTCTTAATTAATACCGGCATTGCACAAGGCTTGCGCTTGACCTCTTGGGCATCCGTCAAAACAGATTTGGTTAATGCAGGAGCGCAGTGGCTGGATCAGGAAACCGTCATCGATGGGCATATTTTAACGAGCCGTAAACCCGATGATATCCCGGCTTTTAATAAAGCGATGGTCCAATTATTTTCTAATTAAGTTTACATAATGCTTTAATTGTAATAATATGTGACAAAGTGTATTTTTAATGGGTTATTTATGAATTATAATGAAAGCACGGGGACTTTGACTAAAGTAGAAGAATCAGATGTTCAGGATGGTACAGTTGAATTACCTCTTGGTGTAAAAATTATAGCAGCAAAAGCATTTGAGAAAGTGAACAACGTCACGCTTGTCGTACTTCCGAATTCAATTACTGAAGTTCATGAAGATGCTTTTTGGTCTTGTAAAAACTTACAAGAAATTCGTTTTGAAAAAAAAGATACAGGAATAATGATACAAGAGTATGCTTTTTATAACTTACCTAAACTCGAGAAGGTAACACTCCCTCATTTAGAGAGTATTGGTGAAAGACCTTTATTCTTAGCCTGTCCTAATCTTCGAGAGGTCATATTAGCTACCCCAAGTTTATATTTCTCTCAAGATATATTCTCACCTAGTGATGAGATTAAAAAAATCGTTTTACCTGAAAGTATACGACAGGTATTTTATTATAGCTTGGAAAGTTTAAAGCAGATGAGTATTGCCATCGATACCCAAAGTGAAGAAGAATTCCAACGTATAAAAAATTTATTCCCAGAAGAAGTTCATAATAATATCTACATTTACAATAAGCCAAGCCCGACCTGTGCTAACTTTTTCTTTAATGCACTTCTAGGATTGGCAGCAGTCAGTGGTGCCGCGCTTTGTGTTACGGCACTGATGGTCTTTTCCATGCCTCTTTCTCTGGTAGTCGCTGCTGCTGGCGTTGCCTGCACCGTTGCGGCAAGCATTGGTCTTTTTGCGATTAATAAAAATCGAGGCACCGCTGAAAGCCCGGAGCCAGTTGATCTTCAATACCAACCTGCTTAATATTATTGCCTCATCTCGTTTATTGATTGAATCAATTGCAATATAATGAGGCAACTTACTCCTATTTTGAGATTTCCCATGAGCTACGATGAACATACAAAAACCTTAGTTAGAGCCCAAGAGTCGGATATTGATGATGGAGTTTATATTTTTCCGGAAGGCGTTGAAATCATTGGCTCAAATGCCTTTAGAGGTATGCCTGGAGTCGTAAAAATTGTAATCCCCAAGACTGTAAAGCTCATTGGTGAAAGCGCGATCAATCATTGCCCTGACCTAGAGGAAATTACCTTCGCTCCAGAAAGTGAGCTGATAAGTTATGAAAAATTTCCTTTTTCATGCTTACCAAAATTAAAGTATTTGAGTTTGCCTCTAGCTTTGCCACAACCCTTCATGGAATGCCCAAACTTGAAACAGATTACATTTTCTGGGAAGATAACCACCATTGCAGACAATATTTTTCCAACAAGCCATAAAGTAGATACCCTCTTCCTACCTGAGACCATTACTCAAATCGCTCCATTCGCACTCAGCGATACCGAAGGTTTAAAACACATATACATTGATACGCAAGATGAGCAAAGATTAGCGGCAATCCGTAATTTACTCTTTATTGCTGCACAAATTCCTGAGTCTTTAGTACAAAAGGCTTTTACAGCAGATCCCTCATTCTACCTGAATACTTTTTTTGCAATCGCTGCTGTTGGGGGGTTCGCTTTATGTATTGCCGCAATTGTTGTATTTTCTTCACCCTTTACAATTTTTGCGGCTACCGCTGGTGTTGTATGTCTTACTTTAGCAGGAGTCGGATTCTTCGATCGCGACTGTGTCGATGCTTCTGAGCAACGCATGGAAAATTCAGCGATAAAGCAAAGCGTATCCTAAACCGTGATTTAGGGCTCATTTATATCGCATTGTATTTTATCAATTTTCCAGCCTCTTTAAGGCATTTATTTTGAATATGTTTGGCGCTGATTGTTTGACTTAGTCATTGGGTCAGTTAATAATGGATAATGAATGGGCATGAAAACTAACTGGGAATAATCACGATGTATTATGATGAAGAAAAAAAATCTTTATTCGATGTTGATCCAGTAGATATTAAAAATGCAACATTCACCTTCCCTAAGGGAGTAGAATCCATTCAGGCTCGGGTTTTTTACAGTTTCAAAACACTAAAAAAAATTAAGATCCCTGATACCGTAAAGACTATTGGATTAAAAGCTTTTTGGGATTGTAGAAAGCTTGAGAAAGTAGAGTTTTTACATGAGGATCACCCCATCGCTTTTTGTGAGGGTGTATTTATGGATTGCACTAAATTATCATCCATTAATCTACCGCGACAGCTTGAGTCAATTCCATCCCTATTGTTTTTTAATTGCACTAAATTATTTCACCTGGTAATTCCCACAAATGTAAAAGCAATTGGTGAACTCGCTTTTTGTCGCTCGGGATTAATTCGCATTGATTTATCTGAAAATATTGATGCCATCAAGGAAGATGCCTTTGATGAGTGTCCTAATTTAAGATTTATCGTAATCGATACGAATGATCGCGTGAAATTTGAAAGGGTCAAAGAAGCACTTCCGGAGGCTCTTCGGAATTTCGCTTGTACCAAGAAATTTGCTGATGAAAACTTTGACCCTAAACCTGACTCCAACTTTTGTTTGCATGCTTTTGTAGCCCTTGCGGCTCTGGGTGGTATAGGCTTGTGTATCTCAGCATTGTTTGTTGCCAGTTTTCCGGTCTCTTTAGCTTTA
>Ga0209960_1003187_pt1 | contig 14702 bp, 16 predicted proteins | sample ThiBiot_500_plan_2_FD_183947 | JGI IMG/M metagenome (GOLD analysis project Ga0209960, IMG submission 183947) | Wastewater bioreactor microbial communities from Cape Town, South Africa - Thiocy_expt_500_plan (SPAdes) | ecosystem: Engineered > Bioreactor > Thiocyanate-remediating >... | reverse complement strand
TAAAAAAAAAAAAAAAAAAAACCAAAATTGAATTTGAAATTGAAATTCAATCAATTCAAAAAAAGAAGAAAAAAAAACCAAATTTTCAAATTTTTTTCAAACAATAAAGAAGAATAAGTACTCAATAATGAATAAATAATGAATAAAACAATGAATAAAATATTCAAAATAATATTAATTTGGAATTATATACAAGAAAAACCTTCTACTCTAAGTCAAACAAAAAAAAAAGTGAAATTGCAAAATTCGAAATTGAAATTTCCAACAACAAAAAAAAACAACGAACAAATAACATAAATAAGAAAATATAAGTAAAATAGAAATAAAATATATAATAAAAGGTTTTGAATTGTAATAAAAATCTTACAAAGTGTAATTGAGAAATACTTTAAAAAAAAAAAGGAGATTCAAAAAAAAAAAAAGAAGCTCTCTTTTATACTTTTCACTTATCCAGCATGTGACAAACTCTTTTTCTTTTCTTTCTCGGACACAAAAACACAACAAGTTTCTATTTTTCCCTATTTCTTTTATTTCCTTCTTGATTATTTTATTATTGCTGTATATGACTGACTAGAGTTATTCAATTGGGAAAACTACAAACCCAACTGTCATCACACGACTCGGTTTTTTTTTACTCAATAATTAATTAATGATGCAGTTTTCTCTCTATTGAGCAAGATTGTTGATATTATTATCATTTCAACAAAAAAAAAAAATGTAAAAAGTAAAAGTCTGTATAGTTTTGTAATTTTTGTAATTTTTGATCCAGGGTGTAGTTGCAAAAGGAGGAGAAACAACTGCAACAACGAACATGTGGAAAATCATTGAAGGGAAAGAAATTGGGTTCTTTTTAGGGAGCATCAAGCTTGTCATTTTTGAAGTCTTTTTGTTCCTCTTCTTCTTTTATCAATTTCAAGAAAAATCAGAAACAAAAAACTTTTTCTTTTTGATTTTTGACAGAATTGAATGAATAAAATATACTTGAAATGCAATCGAAATCCTGAAATCAAAGAAAAAACAGGGATTTCTTTTGTCAACATGATTTCATAAAAGAAAAATTAATTGTGAGAAAAAAAAAAAGTCAAAGTCAAAAGAGAAGGAATCAAAGACTTGTTTTATTTTTTCAATTTCAATAAAAAGAAATCTTTGAAAAACATTATCATTAGTTTTTTTTTTTTACAAATGGTTGTTAAATTCTCTTCCATAAGTCATCTCTTGAGCTGGTTTGTTTTTTAAGATTGCTTCAATTGATTCAAGAACTTCTGGGGTCAATTTGGGAACAACTGAGAGACATTCAAGATTATCTTTAAGTTGTTGAACATTACTGGCTCCAAGAATGACAGTTGAGACATTTTGATTAACAACACACCAAGCAAGAGCAAGATTTGCAACAGTGCATCCAATTTTCTTGGCAACCTCTTCGAGTTCAATGACTTTTGGGATGTTTTCCAAGTTCTTTTTCAACATATCATGATAATTCTTTTGAGCAAGTCTTGATCCTTCAGGAATTCCTTTGTTGTATTTTCCTGTCAAAATACCACTGTTAAGAGGACTCCAAATGGTTGTTCCAATTTTATAAGGGGCTCTAAAGATTGGAAGATAATCTTTTTCCATTTTGTCTCTAACAAACATTGAGTATTGGGGTTGTTCTAAAAATTTTTGGTTTTTTAGAATTTTTTTTTAAAAAATGATAAGAGAGTAAGAAAAAAATAAAAGAAGATCCTATAAGCAAAGAAAAAAGATTTACCACATGATGGAGGAATGAGATTATTTAATTTTGCAATATAATAAGCTTCAGTGATTTGTTGAGAAGTCCATTCAGATGTTCCCCAATAATAAGCTTTTCCTGTTTGAATTAAATGAGTAAATCCACGAACAACTTCTTCCATTGGTGTTCCAACATCAGGACGGTGAGCAAAAACAACATCAACATTTGGTAATTGTAAACGTTTTAAAGAAGCTTCCATTCCTTCATCTAAATGTTTTCTGGATAATCCTTTAAGATTTTCTCCATTACCTCCCCAAAACAATTTTGTTGAGATGACATAGTCTTGTCTCTTCCATTTGAGTTGTTTAAGAGATTCTCCCATGATCAATTCAGCATCTCCTGTATTAGTTCCATAAACTTCAGCATTATCAAAGAAGTTAATTCCATGTTCGAAAGCAAGTTTCATACATTCAGTGCATGCCTATAGATTTCAATTAATTAGGTGGTGAATCATTAGTTTTAATAAGAATTAAGAATAATGAAAAACTAACATCTTGGTCAGATTTAACACCATAAGTTCCCCAAGCACCAAGACTAAGAACTGAAACTCTCAATCCTTTTATTAATTAAAAAATAAGTAAGTTAATATGTATTTTAAGCATATTTCATGTAGTTAATAAACATACCAGTTCCACCGAGGTAACGATAAGTCATTGCAGTTGAAGCCATTGTTCTTGTGTTTGTTTCTTAGAATGCTACATTTTAAAAAAGAGTTGTTAATATTTGAAATTGATACAATTGAAAATTGTTTAGATCTCTCTTATTCAGAGTACAACTATTGAGAAAATTTTAAATTCTAAACAACATATTGGAACTTGTTAAAGAAAAAGAATGCAATTCTTTTTACAATTTTTATAAGTTAAATAACTTAATAAAAGGTATGCAATGCAAAAAGAATTTAATTATGAAATTACAAAGGTATGAAAAAATGAAAATGAAACTACTATATTCAAAACATGAATTGACCTCATAGTATTCTTAACAATTTTCATAATTTGTTACTCAATAATAATGGGTATTCAATAAATAGTTTTAACAAAAGATCTAATGGAATTTTTGCAAGAAAAGAAAATACGAATAATTAAGAAAGTTATTGAAGAAAGTTATGAAATGAAATGGAATAAGTTGGTTCTTATATAAGTTTGAGTTTGGGAATGAATCGAATCGTTCTATTAGCTAATATTATTAGGGACATTTAGTGTTTGAGGTGGCTGAGCTAAGATTTTTTTTAGCCGTGTGAACTTGCCCAGACTCAAAAGGAAAAATTCAAAAGTTTAATATCAATCTCAGCTCAACTCCCAAAACATCAATCACGACTTCTTAACTCTAACATCTTTCAATATAACCAAATTTTTAAAAATTTTAAACAATTCAATCAATTTTTGGTTTGATTTGGTTTTTATAATTTTGCTTTTGTAAGATGTTGATTAACAATCATTGTGACTTCTTTAGCACAACCATAAAAGACTGTCCATCCAGCTCCTCCATGACCATAATTGTGAACAACTAGTTTTCCATTAATCATTTCTTTTTCTAATCTAACCTCAGGACGACATGGTCGGAGTCCAACTTTCTCACAAACTACTTCAAGTTTATCTTTTGAAAACCATGGGTAAAGTTTCTCACATTTCTCAAGGATCTCTTTTGTATCTTTGGGATCAATTAATAAACTTTCGTTTCCTTCTTGGAAAGTTCCACCAAGAACAATGTAAGGTCCACGAGGGATGATATAAGCGATATCTTTTGTATGTAAACTAGCAACATTAGCATGACCATTATCTTTAACAAGAACTGTTTGACCTCTTGCAGCAAAAACAGTTTTATCTCCACATAAAGCTTTTGCTCCAAATCCTGTACAATTGACAATAACTTCATATTCTGAATCTATTTCAGAAAAATTATGAACCTAAATTTGATTGATTTACTTTGTTAATTTGTTTTATTTCTTGATTGTTTTTTTTTTTTTGTTGGTCAAATCAAATCAACTTGACTCTTATTCTTATAATTTAAATAAAAAATAAATAGAGAATGAACAAAATAATTACCATTTTTTGGGTGACCCTTCCTCCGTTTTGAAGGAACATTGAGAAGAAATATTCAAGACAACGATCAACGTCGATTGAAAAAGTCATTAAGACTTCAGCTCCTTTAATTCCATTTGGAAGTTCATCTTGTTGTCCATGACGAGAGGAAGCAACAAAAGACTTTTTTTTGAATTTAATTATTATTATTATTCTTGGATTAAATAAAAAATAATAAAGAAAAGTAATCAAAAGAAAAAAATACTTCATAAAACATTTTCTCAGTATGAGGTTCATTATGGAAATGAATACTTGAAATTTGACGAATACCAGCTCTTGGTTCTTGATATAATGCTCTATCATAATAATGATAAGTTTCTTGTGCCCAACGTTGAACTTTATTAGCTGGGTGAATATTGTAAGGATACCAATATGCTCCTGCCTATTCCAAATTTTAATTATAATTAAGATATTTTTTTTTTGGCATTTTAAAAAAAAGGAAAGTTAAGTTTTACTTTGTTTGAAGTTGTATGAGGAGGAATATCTTTTGCCCAAATGTCAACAATATGTCCAGCTCTTTGTAATTCTATAGCGGAGGATAAACCTATTCATCATTATCATTATCATTGTTTGTAGTTAATAATTTTCGGGATCTAATACATAAAAATACAAAAAAATACAAAGAAATGAAAATGAAAATGAAAGAAAAGATAATTACCTATAACTCCACATCCAATTACTAAGACTCTTCTTCTTTTAATAGCATTGAATGTTGGAGCAACTTGGTTCACTTTCTGAATAATACAGACATCTGTTTGACTCATTTCCTTCCACTTTTCGTCCCACAAACTCTGGAAAAAAAACAAAAAACAAATATTAGAGTAAATTATTGAATTGAGAATCAAGAATGAATCTTATAATGAATCAATTAGAAAAATCATAGTGTTAATCAAGTTATTAAATGAAGAAAGTAGAGAGAAGGTTGATGTTGGAAAGTTCAAAGTTTTATAATTGTTTGAAAAGTTGAGCCAAAAACCCCAGAAACAAGTTCACTTTTCCACCTTTTTTCAAAACAATCATAATAAAAAGGTGGAATCTGATCATCTGATAAAAAAATCCGCCTCCAACAAAACAGAATCAACCATCGCCGATATTGATAATTAATTATTGAATAATTATTGTTTGAATGATTCAAAGTTTGAGAATAGAACAATGAATGAATGAATAGAATAAGGTAGAATTTCGAATATTCTGTGTTTTTTTCTTATGTAAATTTTGTTAATTGAGTTTTGTTATGTTTATTTTTTGAGAAAATGGAAAAAGTGAAAATTTCACTTGGTATCTTTTTATATAATTATATTTATTGAAAAAGTGGAAAAGTGAATAACAAAAAACAAAGGACCCTGCTAATTGATTGATTCATTGCCCTGACTTTGTAATAGCAATTAATAATTGATTAACAATTGTTTTTCATTTATTAACATTTCAATAAATAAGATACTTTTTGATCATTACTTTACATTAGAAATACTTGAAAAATTACAATTTGTTTGAATCATTGTTATGAATAGGAAGGAATTGCTATTACTGAATCATTGATTGTTCGACTACAAACTCATTACAAATACTTATTCTCATATATGTATTGTTTTCATCATTGTAATTGTAATATGTTTCATTATCCTTTAATTATTTTACATTTTTGACTCATATTTAAAGAATTGAAAAATGTCAATTCAGAACTGTGATAGCTTACTTTTCTTTTTATCATTATTCATACATTCCTAGATTAAAAAACAAAGAAGAAGATCCCTTCAAAAGCTTTTCTAAAGTAAGAAAGAGAAGAAAAAAATAAAAGTTGATTCAATGGATCGCTTTAAGAAAGATACAACAATCTTCATCCCTGCATCTGCTGTATATTTCTTTCATTATTTCATTTTTTTTTTAAAAAAAAAAAAAAAAAACAATCTTGAAATACAACAATCATGACAATAGATTTGGACTGTATGTTTATCTCCAGATGAAAAGATTCTTGCTTGTGGAGGAACGGATCAACATATTTATCTTTGGTCCCTTGAAACATATGAAAAAATCGATACAATTATTGCACATACACATTGGATTTCTTCATTATCTTTCTCTGATGATGGTCAATTTCTTTGTTCTTCAAGTTGTGATGGAACCATTAAAATCTTTAATGTAAATAATAGAGAGCATATCAAAACATTTCAAAGAGCGAATACGACTGTAAATTCCTTTTTTTCCTGCTTTCTTTCTTTTTTCTTTTAAATTTAACTTTTATTGACTACTTCAATATTTCAAATTAAAGCCTTGTTATGCTCGATTTTCTCATGATCAAAAAACAATTATCTGTTGTTCAAGTGATAGAATCGATTTTTTTAATGTAGAAGATGAAACTGATCAAAAAGCATTTGAAGATTGGGTTCCTGAAGTTTGATTTTCTTTATTTATTTAAAACAATTTTTTTTCAACCAATCCAAAAAAAAAAAAAAAAAAAGATGAAAGTTTCATTAATTTCTCAAGATGAATCAATTTTTGCACTTGGTGGAAATGAAAAAATTGAAATTCGAGATAGTAATGATGGAAAACCAGTATTTACATTTGAAAATCCAGAAATTATTGTATTTTTTCTTTAATCAATTCAATAACTTTTCAAAATTTCAAAAATATTTCTTCTTTCTCCTTTCTCTTAGACAACCTTACTTTGTTTTTCAAATGATTCAAAATTATTAGCAAGTGGAGGAAGAAAAGGAATTCAACTTTGGGATCTTCAAAAAAGGACTTTGTTTTCAAAATTAGTTGGGTTTAATTCAATGGTAAATTATTTAGTTACATTTATTATTATTCTCAATTTTCAATTAAATCATTTCAAAAAAAAAAAAAGGTTAATTGTCTATGTTTTTCATTTGATTCTCGATATTTAATTTCAGGACATTCTGATAAATATCTTCGAATTTGGAAAATTTCAGATTCAACATTAATTCAAAAAATTGCACATAAAAATTGGATAATGACTACTTGTATTTCAAAAGATTTTAATCTTATTGCATCTGGTGGTATTGATTTCCATATTCGATTATGGAGTTGTAAATCAAGAGGTTATTATTTTATTTTATTGAGCTTGATATTTATTTATTTATCCATTTCATATCGATTTAATTAAAACATGAAAATAACTACATTTTTTTTTTAAACAAAAAATAGATGTTGCAGATTTATATGCAATTTTTCTTCTAATCTCAAATAATATTGTTCAACCAGTCGAAGATCAATATTGTACAAAAATTCAAAGATTTTTCAAATTCCTCTCAAAAATGCCAACAGAATTGGATTTATTAATTTGTGGATTTGCTTGTAATTATGATGGATTTATTTCAGAAAATGATATTGAGAAAAGATATCGACATCAATTAAAATGTATTGTGAAAAGTGAACAAGAAAGGCTTCTTCGAAAAAGGAAAAATGATGATGCTTGAATTCTAAATTGTTTATTTATTCTTCTCTAAATTTTGAATTTGTACAAAGTATTGATAACGATATAAAATATTTCTTTTTTTCTTCCAATTTCCTTCTTTTAATTTCTTTTTAAATTAAAGTCTATTAAAAACAATCAAAATCCCATGTATCTTTCCACTTCATTGATAAGCAATGATTTTTTGTTATTGGGCTTCCATACATAAATGGACTTGAATTTTGATTTATTTGATTTAGATCAAATCAAAAAGAATAAAAAGAAAAAAGAAAAAACTACCTAAATATGTAAAATGAATACAAAATAAAGGCTAAACAAGGTATTAAAATTGAGGTTTTCTCACGATTTGAAAATGGGGCTAAGAAGAAATCAAAAACTGATCCAAGTGTTAAAATTGAGAAATAAAGTGCTGGAAGGTAATGATGAAGAAAGAGCTTGATTAATTTTTTTAAAAAAAATGTTTAGGTTAATTATAGTGATTACCAAGAAGGTAATAAATAAATAAAATCAAAGTAAATTAAATTAAACCTGTCTTTTCATTAAAAAAAATGGGATGAAATGAAGGAACCAAGCAAAACAGTAACGAAGAGCAGCAAATTCAAAAGTTTGAACTGATTTCTTTTCTCTATCGTCATATTTTCTTTTTGTTCTAAGTGAAATGATCAAGAAAATGCCGATGAATATTGGAATTGAAAGAGCTGAAGCCCACCAAATAGCTGGATTTCCTAAGAAGTAGATCATTCCTCTTGTCGAGTAAGTAGATTTATCATAGTTATAATAATTATCAAATTTTTTGTTCTTAATTCGAAGTTCAGTTTGATTTTGTGGTTCATCTCTCTTCTCATAAACCCAAAAGCTCATTCCACGATTTGATAAAGGCCAAGCTTCTGGAGGTGATTGAAATGGATGAGCACCAGTTAATTCCTCATTAATTTTCCACATTAATGCTTGAAGTTCTTTATACTTTTCAAAAAAGCTTCCTTTTTGCTTAGTAACTTTTGGTACAGTTTTAGGTGCTATTATTGATAAATGCAGTTATTTTATTGAATAAAAGGTTACATATAATTTTCTTTTCGAAATAAATAAATAAAATAATGGATAAAAAGACAAACTAAAAATTACCATTTTCATTAACATGATAATCAATTGTCCATATTGAATTAACATCGCCCAAATAATTCGAATTACATGAAACTTCTTGTTGATTGAATCCCCACTCAGGTAAGTTAACATGTGGATGAGTTGATAGTGCACAATTGAATTGATCATTAATTAATCGAAATTTTGTTGTATATATTTGAACTGGACGACTTTTATGTGTTGGAAAATCTTTACCATAATCATCATCTATTCAAAAAAGAAGATAAGCAAGAAAATAAATTGAAACGGAATTTGAAAAAAAAAAAATAACCATCATCTTCAACAACTTGAATTTTCCATAAATTTGCACGATCAGTATGTCCGAATTGTTTTAAACAACTAACTTGTTTTTCAGTTGTTGTGATTGGTGCTTCAAAGTTTTGTCCTCTAACAAAACATCGAGTTCCGACATGAAGTAAACGAATTTCATTTGTATCAAAAATTTGTTGAAATGATCCTTTTTTTCAAATTTTAATTGAAATCCTATTTATTATTTTCTTTTTTGAAAAAAAAAAAACCTTCGGAAACAATCCAAGTTGTTGGTTGAATTACCCATTTGCTATTATTATCAGTATAACCGCAACAAGTCATTTGTTGTTGTAAACTTCCTGATGGATATGTTTGAATATGTGAATGGAGATAACTACCTATCATATGGATTTAGTTTAAGTTCATTTTTGTTGAAAAAAAAAAAGAAAACCTTGAGAGTAAGCATGTTTAATTCTAACTTCTGAACCATATCCAATGACTTTTTTTTTTGAATAAGTTTAAAATTATGAAAAAAATGAAAAAATGAAAAAAAGGAAAGAAAAGGAAAAGGAAACATTTTGGAATTGAAGAATCATTCTTGATTAAGTTACTTTGAAATTGTTGACTCATCATTCCATCTCCTGTTCCACTTTTTGAAAGGTATTCAAAATGGACCCAGAAAAAAGATAAATAAACAATAATAGGAATTATAATCAATCCAACAGCTCTTGCAGTAAAATGTGAAAAAAATTTTAACTTTTTTTTTAAAAAAAGTTAAGAAAGAAAGAGAAAGAAAGAGAGAAAGAAAGAGAAAAAGAGAGAAGAAAATACCAATCCAATTTGTCTATCACAAGCCAAATTCCATAAATCATAAATTGTTAAGAAGCCAACCCAAGCTACTGTGAATAAACCAACAAGTTTGACACTAATTAATTAATATTTGTCCATTTTTGTTTGCTTTGTTTTTTTTTTCAATTTTTAATGATAAATAAATACCTCATAGATAAACCAAGGAATAATCCAGTTAAAAATAAATCACAATACCAAGAAAAAGTAAAAGGCCTTGATTGTTTGATTGTTTGATTTAGTAATTTTTTTTTTTTAAAAAAAAAAAAAATTAAACTTTTTTCTCATTTGAAATCTCATCCAAAATAATCCTGTTCCTGAAATAAAAACAACAAGAAATGAATCCAATAAGATTAACCTGGATTGAATCCCAATTGCAGTATCTTTGAAATTAAATATTAGATTTAGATTTTTAGATTTTCTTTCTCTTATTTTAAAAAAGCAAAGAAAATAAAAGAAAAGAAAGAAACCAAATATAATCAAAAAAGAAACTAGAATTGCACTGAAAATTGAACAATTTGAACTAATCATTGTTAAATACGCAAATAAAACAGTGAATACTCCAGCTAATGCTGATGCCATTCTTTTTTTTTTTTTTTTTTTTTTTTTTTTGAAGATTCAGATAAAAATTCAAAAAATAAAAATCAATCAATGAAAAACCTCATTTGAATATATGGTACAGCATCTGAAAAAGCAAGTCCGATCTTTTCGAAACTAAAAGAAGCATTATATCCAAAAATTTGACCAACCCAAGCAAACATTAATTTTCCAAGAGGGGGATGAACATCAAAGAAATATTCTCCCAAAATATATTTTGTTGCAAATCCTCCAAAATGAACTTCATCAAAACTGAGATTTAGTTTTGTTGATTAGATTAGTAATGAAAAAAGAAAGAAAGGAAAGAATATTATTGTTCTTACACAACTTCATTTGGATATTCGATTGCATAAAATCTAATAAAGAGAGCTAATAGAGAAATACATATAAATACAATCCATTCTATCCTCAAAAATTGCTAGATTAAAAAAAGAGAAAAAGAAATGAGAACCACAATTTAACAACATCACTATATACGTCCAATAAATTTATTTGATTAACAATAAATAATTTGATTCTAATTCTTTAATTAGAAGAAACTTAATTTGTGATCTTGAAATCTTGACATATCTTGCTTTCTTGAAACATCAATTCCTTAAAATTTTAACATCCACTTTGAAATTTTAAATAGTAGACTTGATTTCATTTGTTCGACGTTCTCTTGATTGCAAACAACTGAGGATTTCCAATCAATCTTGTTTTTCAAACATCAATTCATAAATCCAAATCAAAGAATGAGATCTCCAACAGAAAAAAAAAAAAAAAAAAAAAAAAAAGAAATTTCAAAGAAGAAAATAAAAAACTTCCAAAACTAATTATTTGAATCTTCTTTTCAACCAATTCAAAAATCAATTTTGATCTTTAAACCTTTGATTTCAAAGTTTCAAAACAATAATAATAATACTTATATATAAAATTGTTTCAAAAAGCATCAAAATCAAAAAAAAAAAAAGAAAAATAAAAAAAAAAAAAAAAATTTTAAAAATTTTTTTTTTTTTTTTTTTTTGTCCGGAAAATCAGAGATTTAGAAAAAAATTAAAAAAATCATGGGTCAAAGACAGTCCGCTCAAGGCGACACAATGTCTTTCTATGCCACTCAGTCTCCCATCAACCTCAAGGTTACTTTCTTATATTCTACTCTATATTTCTCAACAAATATCTTCTACCTTTATTCTATAAAACAACAAACTGATCATTAAATTTTGATAATGATGAAAAAATTGAGATTGGAAGAAGAATTTTTTTTACTTGTGGAAATACTTACATTTTCATGCCAAACTGAATGAAATGTAAATTGGATGTTAGAAGGATGGATTTGAGAAATGGAAAAGGAATATAGCTAATTAAGAACCTTGATCTTTAAATTTTTTATTGTTATTTATTTTTTAAAGTTTCTTAATTATTGGACAAATGTTGTTCAATTCTTTTATAATTAGAAAAAATAATTAAATTCTTAACATTTTGAGCTTTTTTCTTAATCTTATGAATTAAATAAAAATGTTTAGATAAGTGAGGGACTCGTATCTAAACTCTATAATGAAAACACCAATGAAAAGCCCAAAGAACCTCAAGTAGATGAGAGACAACTCCAAAGAGTTGCAGAAGAAGCATTTGAGAAGGTAATAATGGAAAAAAAAAGAATCTCTATTCACTATCATCATCAATTAATTTTTCTTTTTCTTTTTCTTTTTCTTTTTCTTTTCAGGGACTTAGAGAAGGTAGACGTGAAAGAGATCTTGAATATAAAAGAAAGGATGAAATAGATCTTGAAAAAGAAAATGTCCAAACTGAATTATTATTACAAAAATTTGAAGGAATCTATAGACAACAAAAAAAGTAGATTTATTTTTCTATTTTCTTTTTTTTTAAAAAAAAATTAACTGACTAACTCTCATTCATGTAGTATGGAGAGAGCTTCAAACCCAGATTGTGAGGAAAAAAGAAAAGTGGTGATTGAATGTTACAAGTAATTTTCTTTTCTTTTCTACTCTTTAATGAATGAACTCGAATTAACAACATCAAACAAAAAAAAAAAAAAAAAAAAAAAAAAAGAGAGAATGAGGGAAAACCTCTAAATTGCTCAACAGCTGTAAATGATTTTGTTGAAAGTATTCATAAAGCAATGAAGGTTGGATTTTTTTTCTTTTTTTTTGACTCATAAATTTGAAGTTTTAAAATATTTTATTCTCTTTTTTGAAATTCAATAGGCACATAATTCGAATTAAGTGTGTTAATAAAATAAAAAGTGTTTTCATATTATTTTATGTTGCCTTTTCTTTTCTTTTGAATTTGAAAAATAAGAATAATCATCAAGAAAATTCAGTTTTATTAAAAATCTTTTAATTTAATAAACTCAGGATGATGAGTGGAGATCATCTCAATAATAGTTCCAACTTGAATACAACAAGATTGAATTCTTGAATCCCATGTTTCGATTGCTTCTCCTAATTAAAATTTAAAATTTAAAATATATTCAAGATTTAGAATAAAATCATAAGAAAAAAAAACCTTGTTGGAAGTAAATTAAACGTTCAAGTTGATCAATTGAACCTTGCATACGTTCTTCTCCAATCATTCGACTTGCAACTTTTTCTGCCTTTAAAGAATTAAAGAATTTAATTAATTGAGGAAAAAAAAAAAAAATGAAAGGAGAAAAAAAATCAAGTTACTTGTTGAGGATCAACACCAAGGAGTGCTCCAAGTTCTTCAAATGTAATATTATTATAAAGTTTACTTGCAGAAAGTAAATTATGTTCCATAACAGCTCTTTTTAATACAGTAGTTCCTAATGATCAAGAAAATATATAAAATAAAAATCAAATAAAAATCCTGAAAAAAAAAAAAAAAAAAAAAATTGAAACCATCTCCAAGGGTAGCTTTTTGATGAGGTTTTAAGAGTTCAGAAAAAGTTTCAACTAAATCAAGGCGAATCAATTTATCTAAGTACCTATTGAATTCAAAAACAAAGTTAGAAATTCAGAAAATCAAAGAATTTTTCTTTTTTGTTGAAAAGGAAAAAAAACATTTTTTCCAACATGGGATAAGTTTGAAGTTTTGTACATCTTTCATCTTTATAAAGAGTTGCAAGAACACGAGATCTTTGAGGACCAGCAGGAGCAAGAATTGTTGAAATTACAGCTTGAGTTAAAGCATAAACACTTTTTTTTGAAAATAAATAAATAAAATTGTTGAAATAATTATAAAAATAAAAAATTAAAAATAATTGTACCTTTCTTCCTCTCCAAGAAGGTAAGATAATTCCAAATATTTTTGAGATGCATCTAAAAATTTTCTCTTGTAATCTAAAATTCTCACAAAGCAAACTTTATATCTAATTTGAATTTCTTTATTATTTGCTTCATGAATAAGTTGTGAAGCACGATTAATATAAGCTTCTGCATTAACTTCATCTTCATCTTCAAGGTGAAGTTGTGCAATTTTGAGGTATACATTAAGTTTTTCTTCATTAGATACAGTTCTAGGTTTTTTTTTTTTTTTTTCTCCTGTCAAATTAAGGTTTCAAAAATTTCAAATAAATTTAATTTACCTATGCCCTGAATCAAGTGGAATTCCAATTAAAGCTTTTGCAGATTCAGCCCAATTTTCTTCAGCTTCATACAACTCTGCAAGTTTATAACGAATTGTGGTTACCTATGGAATTAATTGTTGTTAAAATTTAAATTTCTTGACTAAAAAAAAAAAAAGTACTTGTTCTTCAAATGAAACAACTCGATGTTGAATTGCAACAAGAGCAATTTGAAGTGCATCCATAAGAACTGGAACTGGAAGTTGACTCATAAAAGAAACAAATTCATTTAAAACTTGTTTTGAAACAACTAAACCAACAGCATCTTGCAAAACTATGGTTTTTAATTTATTAATTTATGAAATAATAATCTCCTTAGATTTGACTTCCATTTCACTATCAAACATGATTAACAAGACAAAGCAAAAATTCAAAATGCAAAACAAAAGTTTTCCAGATTTTTTTTTTAAAAAAAAACAAAAATAAATTAATAAGATTCATTAAATTCATTAAACATAGGTAGATCCATTGATCACCATTTGATATCATTCAATAAAATAAAATAAAAAGAAATCAATAAGGCTGTTCATACCTAAAGAATTCCAACAAAAATAAAATAAAAGAAAAGAAAATTAACAAAATAAACAAAGAAAAAAGAGTACTATAGTCAAGAAAATATTTAAAAGTTGGATTGAATGCAGGAGGTTGTGTTGCAAGAACGACTTGAAGGATATTCTTAAGAGTACTTGTTTTTTCTTTCTGGTCTCCGCTGACTGATGCTAATGCTTTCTTCACTTCCTCACTCGCCATGTTTTCTTTTTTTTTTTCTTCAAAAAAAAATGGCGAACAAAAAACAAAAAAAAAAAAAATAAAATCAAAAGAAAAAATCAAAAGTGGACAAAATCAAAGAACAGTCGAAAGAGAAAGAAAATCAAAATCACAAAGAAAATAACTTCTTTCTTTATAGTGGAAACTGAAAAACTCTTGAAGGACAATCAAATTGAAAAAGAAGAAGGATGGAAATCAAATGAGTTTTTTTTTTTTTTTTTTTTTTTTTTTTTT
>Ga0209960_1003185_pt1 | contig 14708 bp, 22 predicted proteins | sample ThiBiot_500_plan_2_FD_183947 | JGI IMG/M metagenome (GOLD analysis project Ga0209960, IMG submission 183947) | Wastewater bioreactor microbial communities from Cape Town, South Africa - Thiocy_expt_500_plan (SPAdes) | ecosystem: Engineered > Bioreactor > Thiocyanate-remediating >... | reverse complement strand
TTTTTTTTTTTTTTTTTTTTTTTTTTTTTTTTTTTTTTTTTTTTTAAAAAAAAAAATTTTTTTTTTTTTTTCCTGCTTTAGCTTGCAAGATTTCTTCAAATTGATTCACCACCACTTTCACCAAATGAATTCAAAATCTTATGGGATGGAATGACTTGTGATCGAAATTTGACTGCATCAGTTCTTGTGTCATTAATCGCAAAATCTTTAGCTTTAAATTCTTATGAACTCAAACCAGATCTATCTGAAGTCCTTTTTAATTTATTAAGTGGAAAACCTTTGGTTTCTGAAACTGAAAAGACAAGGATATCTTCTTCAGTTAAAGGAGAGATTAAAAAACATAGTACTTTCTATTTATTTATTTAAAAAAGAATCAAAGATCAAAATCAAAAATCAATAAAAAAAATTTTCAAAAAAAGAAAAAAATAGTGGAATTAAGAGTCTCAGTTCTAAATTCAATTTATTTTATCCTTTTACATTATCCTTTGGATGTGAATCACTTTGCATTAAAAAAAGCACATCTTGGTTGGGTAGAAGATATTGATAATAATAAAGGAACACGAGATCTTGGATTTGAAAATGAGGTAAGTTATTCAATTTTTCATTTATTCTATTGATTTACTTATTTATTTCATTCATATTTAGCTTTATCATTTACTGTCCGCAAATGAAAAACTTGATAACGAGAAAAATACCAAAGATATTGTTTATAGAACTGCAACTTTTTCAAATCTTGGCAAAGATTTAATGGAATATTATAATACAAATCAAACACCTTCTAATAAGACACGTTTATTTTTTTTTTTATTTTTTTCTTTTACAATTTCAAATGAAAATAAAAACTTTTTCTCAACTTAAATAGTTGCTGATTCTCAATTGTTTTGGTATTTGGTTGGTTGTCTTCAAAGAGGAGTTTACAAGTAAAAAAATTATTCACTCATTTCAAATTTTTCAAATTAGATTTATTTATTTATTTATTTATTTTACAGGCAAGCAATTTCTGCTACCATTGTTCAACTTCTTAATTCATGGGCAACCCTTTCAGATTCTAAATTTTATGGTTTAGTTATAATGCTTAAAGAAGTTTTATTTCAGGTTAGTTTTTCAACTTATAATTTTTTTTTTTACCCTCAAAATATTCAAGTTTGTTAGAATTTGTATTCTCTCTCTTTAGGATACAAGTATTGATTCCAAAATGGCTCAATTAATGTATGATGCCATGAAACCTTTCTATGTTTGGCCAGAACCCTTTTGTTCATCTGCACTTGATTTTATACAATATTTGGATATCAAAAGAAGAACCCCTGGAATTGTAACTTGTTTCCATTTTCTACAAGGTCATCCAGAATTAATCGTTCCAAGGTAATAATAGCTTCCTTTTTTTTTTTTTTTTTAAGACAATAAATCATCAATAATAATAAAAAAATTCAAGTAAACAAGAAGATTTTGTACATGTAATTATAAATGACCAATCATTTTATGGTCCTGCAGTTAAAGAAATGCTTACTACTCAAACTAGTTCTTCTCCACATGAATTGAGATCAAATTTCTTATACAATATCCTTTCTATATATTTTTATTTTTTATTTGATTTTGAATTTTATTTTTTAATAATTTTATTGTCCATTTAATAATTTTTTCTTCTTCCTTAACTCTCATACCTTTTTATAAATCTGCATTTGAAGAAGATACTGAAGTTTATCAATTCTCTGCTATGGATCATGCAACTGTTGCTCAATTTTTTAATAAAGCAGCTGATCTTGTACTCAAAGCAATGAGCTCGTAATTTTTTTTTTTTTCCTTTTGCCTTTCAAGAATTGCATGAAATTAATTAACGATTGAAATAGAAATGGAAATAAACAATCAATACCAAGAATGAAAGAATTTAAACAATCAATTGAAGATCATGTTATCTCTTTAGGAGCAAAACCACCCAAAATTTCATTATCGAATATTCCTGAAATTGAATCCAGGTTTCAAATAAATTCATTTTTTATTTTTTTTATTTTATTTTCTCCAATCATTCATCAAATAAAAATCATAGTCGAATTCCTTATGCACTTACTGATCTTCAAGAAGGAGATTTTTCATTCTTTGAAAAATCTTTGACAGTTTCAGGAGCAGAAGACTTCCCAGATGTTGGAAGCTATCATACTTTAGAAAAAATCTTTTCTCAATATTTAAAAACAGCGTAATTATTTTTTTCCTCCCCTTTCTTTCATAATAAAAATAATCAAATAAATAAATAAATAAATAAATCAGAACTAATAATCCAGTAACTGTTAAAATTGTTATTTGTGGAGGAGATTCAGCAATTAGCAATATTGTTTGTGGATATACATGTTTAAGATTAACTAAACCTGATTTATTTAAGAATCTCTCAGTTTTATTTTATATTCTTCCTTGTGGACAAAGAAATAAGATTTCTTCATGTATTTCTCTTTCTGATTTTTGGTATGGAAAGCAAGTTCTTTTCAGTCTAAAATCATGTTTCCTTGTTGTTCCTTCCCTTGCAAGACTTCCTTTCCAAAATAAGCAAAGGGATGAAAGTTTACCACCTGCACCTTCAAAGGAGTTCCTTGAGAAAAAAGAAAGTCCAAAGTAAAACAATTTTATTTTTCAAATTCACTCACTTCTAATTTTTGATCTCATATGAATATTTCATATTTAGCCCTTCTGGTCAATCTCCTCATACTTTTGTTAAAAATGTCTTGGATCATTATTTAAAACAAGCATGTTATCCAATGCATATTCGATTATATATTGCTGAAGTTTGTATCTGTGTGAATAATGTTACTTCAAAAAAACTCATTCCATTTTGTCAAGGATTAGAGGTTGGATTTGGAGCATTCTCAACTTTAACTCAAGTATTATTTCTTTCTTTTTCTTCGATTTTTTTTTTAATTTTTTTTCTCTTAAACTCTAATCAAAATCTTTTCCTTTTCATAGAAAGCTGATAATTTCTCAAAAATCGGAAAACGATCTAGTACTGTACTTAATAAACCAGCTAAATTTGTACCTCCTGAAGTCACTGTCAAGTTTTCAGAGGTTTTCTTTCTTTCTTATTTTCTTATTTTCAGATTTGATTTATTTTCTTGATTATTTTCATGAATTTTTGATCAAAAAAAAAAATAAAATAAAATAAAAATTAAAATTCAAGGTTGATGTTGGAGGAATTTCTCACTCTGGTCCAGCAATTCAATCAAAAGCATATTGGTCAATCCAAGTATCAAACCTTCCTCGCTCAACTGATTATGACTCCGTTCGTCCTTATTCAAATGCACTTGAATTACATCTTTCTGATCTTGAAGTGGTATAGCTCTTACTTTCATTTTTTTTCTTTCTTTTTGCTTTTTCTCACTTTCGATTTTATAGGGAAGAAAAAGAGGAAAACCAAATCCTCTTGATGATGGACCAGTTCATTATATAAATTCTTTAGAAATTGAAGATTCATCAAAAAGAACATTCGAAATTGCAATTGATAATGAACCACTTACCAATGTTCAAAAACTTAAGTAAGAACCTCTTTTTTTTTTTTTTTTGAAAAAAAAAAACAAGAAACAAACTTAATATTTAATAGAGTTTATCCTGCTTCATTGGGGGGACCAACTGGAGAAGTCAGCGAAAACTTTTTAACTTTACCTGTTATGACCTTTATTCCTCCAAATGTTCAACTTCAATAATCATATTAATTTTTTGAAAAAAAAAGAAAGAAAAGAAGGAAAAAAAAACAATTTCTATTTATTCATTTATTTAAAACAATTTAATTTTATCTTTAATTATACTAATATCTTCTCTCATTGGTTCTAATCTCGCTTTTTTGTTTGAATCTGTCGAATCCTCAAATTGTAATGTTCTATTATTTTATTTTAATGATTATTATTGGGAAAGGAAAATAAAAAACTAAACCTTTTTGTTTGAGATAATGGTAAATCTAATGTTGGGTAATCAGTTGAAGTAAGTGATCCAATAGCACAAGCTTTCCATTCTGAAAGTGAACATTTTGCCCATCCTAGAGTTGTTCTTTCTTTTTCTTTTTCTATTCCTCTTTCTTCAGCATCTTCATTTAATTCAGGATCAGTTCCATCTTTTTCCTAATTATTAAATTTTTGAAATTAGAATCCTGATGAAAAGAAAATAAAGAAAATAAATAAAGAAATAAATAAAGAAATGAATCACTTTAGAAAGTAGTTGATTAAGTCGTGGTCCCATTGTATTAATATGTTCCTCAATTTCTTTTTCTGAAATTGTTTGTTTCGTTAATCCTTTAATATCTTTAGGCTTTTTTATTTATTTGATTTTCATTTTTTTTTTTTTTTTTTTTTTTTGAAAAAATTGAGAATAAGACATGGAAACAAAAGGAAAGTTACAGGTTTTGATGTATTTAAAAAATTTGTTGCAATTCTAATTGATTGATCTATAATTGGTTTGAGTTCTACATCAGTTGTTAATCTACTCAATTCCTTTAAGATTAAAATTTTGCTACAGGAAAATGAAGGTATTCAGAGATAAATAACAGAAGAAAAAAATCAAGAGAAATAAAATTAACTATTTTGTTGGTTTTTTGAGTAGGAGTGACATTAGTTCAGATGTTGATAAATCTATTAATTCATTATTTTGTTGGATATTCCATTGAAGAAGGAAAGAAGCCCAAGCAACTAAATAAATATTACAAAATATTTGAATTGAATTTGAGTTGAAATAGAAATAGAAATGAAATGGAAATTACCTAGAGTAACAAGTTGACTATGAACAGATGATTTTGAATCTTTAGTTTGTGGTTCTCCTCCTTGAAGAAAACTTTCAAAATCAGTCGTAGTTTGACCTTGAGCCTCATATTCTTGAACTTTTTCAATAATGGTCACAAGTAAAAGTTGACAAAAAGAAGGAAATGAATTTTGAAAGCTTTCAAGAGCTGGCATCCACATATCAGAAAATTTTTTTTGAAAAGTTAAATTCTCAAGAGTTGGTCTATCACTATTATTTTATTTTTTATTTTTATTTTTATTTAATTTTAATTTTATTGATGATTGAATTAAGATCCCATTTCAAAAAATTACTTTTTATTTTCTGGAATAAGGTAACCTGGTTCTAATAAAATTGAAATTAAAGCTCCTCTTAAAATTGAAGGTGAAAGTAAATCATTAATTGTTTTCAAATTCATTCTTGAAACTTTTTTATTTCCTAATGAACAAATAATGTTAAAAATGAATTTAAATTAAATTAAATTAAATTAAATTAAATTAAATAATAAAATCTAACTAAAGTTTGGAAAATAATTTTTTAACGATTCAATGATTTGTTCTGAGATACTATCAGCTGTATCTTTTTGAACATCCCAATAAGTATTTTCTAACCAATCAAGGGCCTAAATATTTTTGAGAATTTCAAATAAATGAAAGAAATTTTAATAAAAAAAGAATTTCTTCTACTTTATAAAGTGCTTGTTTGAGGACAGGTAATGACGGTAAATCTTGATGGGTAGCTTGATGTCTAAAATCTACAAAAATTGGAGGGAGGCCTAGTCTATGTGCAAGAGAAGCAACTGCCATTGCAAAGACAGTTTTTTGTTCTGGATCAATCATTCCATTGACAAATCTTTCAAATAAATTTAATGTAAATGAATTGATTATGTATAATGAGATATATCAAATTTATATATGTCAAAATTTCAAGGGAAAAAAAAAATATGCATTACCGAACCATTGACATTGCAATTGCTAATCTGAGTTGATGTGGTGAAAAATCAGGTCTAATAATGAAAATAAAATGAATTGATATTCAATTTGAAGAGAAATTAATTCATCTAAAGAAAATAAAAGAAAATAAAATCAAAATCAAACTTTTCAAATTGGTGAAGGAGATAGACAAAATTCTCAGTGCATTCAACACCATATGGTACCTTTCCTCTCTCAGACCAGATTCTAACCTAAAACAATCAATATTTCATATTTAAAAACCTTATAATGTCCATAATAATATGCATATATATTTTTAAATGAAAGTTAAAACAATGAAAAAGTTGAGCTTTACTCTATTAATTGCTTTCTTTTGGTCTTCCATGCTATTTGAATAAAACCATGTTCGAGCCTTTTTATTGAATTCAATAAAATAAGATTAATAAGAGATAGAGTTTGAAATATAGAAATGAATAGAAAGGTTTACTTGGAGCCATTCTTGACGATGAACCCAAGGGACCCGTCTTGGGAGTTTCATTGAGTTATAATGGCAGCGACCTGGAGAGGTTTGGAATTAGAAAAAATTGAAATTTTTGCGATCTCGCTTCTTCAATCTTCAATAATGGAAGAATGAAACCCTTATGTTATCAATCAAAAACTTTTCTTTATTCAAATGCTCTCTTATGTGCTCAATCATTCCGGTAAATTAAATATTCAAAGATCAAATGTTGAAAATTTCTAAATTTTATTGAAATTGTTAGAGATCTTTTTCAAAGCTTAGTACATTTTGTCAATAAGTCCGGTTGAAGTTGATCATTTTTAGCAAATCCTTTCTGTGAAAACTGGCTTACGAAATAAAGAATTTATTGTTTCTGAATCATTCATCAAGCTTGTAGCTGATTCTGTAAAGGCAGATGATTTGTTTTCCCTACACTAGGTCTTCCATGAATTGATAACAAAAGCTGATCCAATTTACTCAGATAATTGTTTTGCTTTAAAGCTCTCCATTGTCTCCATCCATCTGAAATAAAAGATAGAGAAATGGGGTAAAATTGATTTGGAATTGTTTAATCGTATCTAAAATCCAAGTAGCTATCTGATAAAAGAACAACAATAGTAAACAAAAAAGCAGCATCAACATCTTGAATTATTTGAAAGAGAATTAATTAAAATTGAAGTTTAATAAAAAGAAAATGAAAGGAAGCTTTACCAGCAAATCCAAGTTTCATTCTCAATTTTGTTCTAGTTTCATCAGGGTTTCTTTCAAAAGATTCTAACAATTCAATAATCTTTATACAACTCTTTTTTCTCTGTTGAAAATCTTCTTCATCTTCCCAAAGTCCTCTTATTTCTTCGTTTGCTCCTTCCCTGGCAATATCAAGAGGAGTCTTTTCATCACCATCTTTTGCAGTTAGATTTACTTCTTTCCTACTTGACAATATATTTTCTACAATTTCAATATCTCCATAATAACAAGAATTATGCAAAGGGGTTGCTCGATATTTATCTGCTTTATTTATATCAATTCTTCCATCATTTAGTAACAATTTAATGATTTCCATCCATCTTTTCTCACATGCAATAACAAAAGGTGTTAATTCCCCTTTACTTGCTTGATTGACATCAACTCTCCCATCTTGTAATAGCAATTTCACGATTTCAATATGCCCATTTTGACAAGCAACATAAAAAGGTGTTTCATCATTATAACTCGCTTTGTTGACATCAATCCTCTTGTTATTTAATAATAATTTCACAATTTTAATGTATCCTGCTTGGCATGCAATATAAATAGGTGTTTGATGATGTTTGCTACTTGGTTTATTTATTTCTATCCTTTTATCATTTAATAATAATTTCACAATTTCAATATGTCCTTTTCGACAAGCAATACAAAGAGGTGATAAATCATCACTTGGATATGCTTGATTGATATCGACTTGTTCATCATTTAGTAAATCTTTCACAAGTTCAATACTTCCATTTGAACATGCTACTATAAAGCGATTGTCCATATTGTTCCCCCTAATTGATTGATTTTTTATTATGTTAATTCTTCATTATCTTACTTTCTGTTTTGATGTTCAATAAAAATAAGAAAAAAAAAAAAAAAAAAAAAAAAAAAAAAAAAAACCTAAAACGCTAAGAACTAAGGATGGGCACTATGATCAATTTAGAGTGATGCCTTGAACACTCTGCTTCTTTTAATGAACCTAATGAACAATGCACTAAAACCTTTGATTGACCAATGTGTGGTTGGACTCTGAATGACGGTTGAATCTATAATAACAAGAACATCAAAAAACAAGAAAAAATTCAAGATAAAAAAACGAGATTCAAAAATCCGAATCAACGAAATAAACCTCCCAACACACATCATCAATGAACCAACATCAGGTCTTCTCAAGAGTTTTCAGTTCAATTTCATCATAAAATCGTTAAAGATCTCAATTAGAAAGAGGATGAATCAATCAGTTATCGAGCCAAGTTTGAGTGACATCAGTGATTAATTTTTAGTTGGAAATAAATAACTTCATTCCTTTCTCTTCAACATTTTATCATTTCCTTCCAACTCCTTCATGCATTAACATTTGATCCACTTGATTCTATTTGATTGATTATAATTGATTCTCTTTGATTCTTATTGAGTTGTATTCACTTTATGTTTTATTTTATTTTTTCATATTGGGTATTGAATAATTTTTTTTTTTACAAAAAAAAAAATTAGCGTAAAGTCAAGAAGAACAACAGAACAATAACAGCAATGAGTACTCAAGTAAGAGTTTTCTTTACTATTTGATTTTATTTTGAATTTTATTTTAAATTTTAAATTTTCTTTATTTTTAAGTTTATTTTTTATTTTGAATTTTATTTTATTTTTATTTCTTTATTTTTATTTTATTCTTTATGTTGCAATATTGATTTCTTTAATGGGCTATAGGAAAGTAATAGAAATGGGCCAGTCAAAGCCATTTTAGTGACCAACATCTCTTTATCTGCTACTGAGGCAAATATTAAAGAGTTTTTTTCGTTTTGTGGTGAAGTTGAAACATTTGAGATGATTAAAGAGTAAAACGTTTTTTTTTTTCTATTGTCTTTCAATTTTGTATAAATTTGCATAATAGTGGTGTATCTCAGCAAGCTATCATCCAATTTCATAGTGAAAAAGCTGCTCAAACAGCTTTACTTCTTTCTAATGGTTTGATTTTTTTTTTTCAAAAAAAAATAAAATAAAATAATATAAAAACGAAAAAAAAAAAAACTGAATATATAGCACAAATTATGGGTAGTGAAATTATTGTAGCTCCATATACTAGTGAAGAATTACCTCCATATACTGAGGAAGATGTTTTTCAAGATGCACATGAAGAATTACCTAGAAGTCTCAGCCAAGAAGAGAAGGTTTATTCCGCTTTCTTTTTGATTTCATTTTTTCGAATTCGGAATCAAAAACATGAGACTATCTTAATAGCCAAAACTATCAGTTGTAGTTGAAATTCTTTCAGCTGGATATATCTTAAATGATAAAATTATTGATGCAGCAAAAAATTTTGACGGTTTTTTCTACCTCCAATTTTTTTTTTTTTTTAAACTCAATCCATTTAATCCTTTCAAAAATAGAAACTAAAGGAGTTAGTGAATCATTTAAAAAATATCTCATCCTTGCTCACAACAAAGGAATTGAAATTAATGAAAAATACAAAGTCACAGATACAGCAGACGAATTAACTCAAAAAGGTTTGTTCTTATATAAAAAATGACTGATTATATTGAATATTTTTTCAAAATAGCAAAAGCTACAGCTCAAGAAATTGATGAAAAATATAAAGTGAAAGAAAAAGTTAAAGAAGTTAAAGAAGATGTCCAAGTAATATTTCTTTTAATTATACCTTCATTTTTTTCATCTAAATTATTTTTTCTAAAATACTCAATTTTTTAGAAAAAGGCACAAGAAATTGATGAAAAATATCATGTTATGGAAAAGATTGATACAGCTAAAACAACTGCAATCAAATATGGACAACAAGTAAAAAAAAAAAAAGAAAAAAAAAAAAAAAAAAAAAAAAAGAGAGAAAAGAAAATAAAAAAAAATCATTAAAATTTAATTTAGGCCCTTCAATCAGAAACTGGTCAAAAAGTTCAAGGATTTTTATTTGATAGTTGGAATAAAGCTAAACGTAAGTCATCCATTTTTATTAAAGTTTTATTAAATGATCAAATTTAAAAAAAAAGAAACACTCGACGAGGCAAAAAGAGTTGCTGAAGAGAAAGAAGGAAAAAAACTTACTAAACCCGAAAATCCACAAATTCAAGATCAAGATCAAGATCAAGGTCAAGACCAAAAGTCTGAAGGAGAGGAATTAAAAGAATTGCAAATGGAAGAGATCCCAAGCCAGCAAGAAAACATTGAAAATGATAAATGAAAAAAAAAAAAGAAATTCTCAATTGTTCCTTTTCTTGAATAAAAAATTGTTCTAATAACCATAGAATTCAAATATTCAATTCAAATGGAGAATACATCACACAATTTGGGGTGAATAAACCAACAGATATCACAATTGATCCAAACACTCAAAATATCATTATAAGTCGAATGGATGATCGAGTTTCAATTTATTGATTCAATTATAATAAAATACAAATCCATTTGTTACCTTGATTTTTTTTCTTTTTCTCTTTTTTCAGATCTTTACATTTCTTATTTCTTTTGAATTGAAGAGATCAACTTGAGGATAAATTTTCAAAATTGGAGATTGGAAAAAAATTTTTTCATGAAAAATTTTATTGAAACGAAGATGTTGAAAAGCTAATATGAGAAGATCAAGTTGATTGAAGTAATCGAACCTAATAAAATTTAAGCTAAAAGTAAAAGTTAAAGAAATAGTTAATACTTTTTTCCAAAAAAAAAAACTTTTATTCATCTTTTTTGAAATAGACTTGTAATTAATGAACTAATAAACTGATTTAATTGATTGATTGATGACCAGACAGACATCCATTTGTGCAAGCATTAAAAGATGAACAAATGGGACCAGCAATGGGTTGATTGAGAGATTTGTTGGATAATTGATTTGGGAAAGAAAGATCCATTGTTGTTGTTGGAACTATTTGAACATGACCATTATATTCTAAACAATATTGTCCTTTTGTTCCTCCAACAAATTTAGTAATTCCACTTATCTTTGGTGATCCACAATTAATACTATTCATTTGAATTGATTCAATATCACATTGATTTCCATATTGAGATAAAACATTAATTTCATAACAAAATTTGGTCTTTTTTGTGATTTTTGAATATTCATAAGTTGCCAATTTAGTAGTTGCACATCCATTTGGTCCAAATGATATTGAATCATCTTGACAATCATAATGATTGAATTGTTCAAATGGAATTGGTTGTTTTGATGTTGAATCACTTGACCAATGTAAAATAATGGTTGCATTCCCTGTTCTTTGAAAATAATCCACTTCAAATTTTAATGTTTCTCCGTCAATATTAGCTGTATGATCAAATGTTGTATAAAGAATTTGTGGTTTATAACTATTCACAACTAAATCATCATTCATTTTAATTCTAACTCCATCATCTGCATAAACATGAATTGTATATTTTTCTGCTTTTGGAAATGCAATATTTCCTCTCCATTCAATTCCATATCTATTTGTTTTATTTATTTATTTGTATTTCTTTCTTTCATTTTTGTTTTTAATGTTGATAAAAATTGTGAAAAGGAGAAAGAAATTTCTTACTGAAATCTATCATGAGGAGAACCAACTGGAGGATAAATGAAATCAAAAAAATGATCAATATTTTCAGCTCTTTCAAGAAATGTTTCGGTCCCTTCTCTTATACCTGATGAATCAACTGGAAAGTAAATTCCTCGAAGTCCTGATTGTTCACAACCATCTACTTGAAAAAAACCAGTAAATTTTTTTTTTTTTAGGAGAGAAAGAAAAAATGAAAGTCATACAAGTTGGAGTGGGTAGGGCTGGAGTGGTTGGTGTGGTTGTGGGAGTTGCTGTAGTGGTTGTTGTTGTTGTTGTTGTTGTTGGAGTTGGTAGGACAGTAGTGATTGTGGTTGTTGGAGTCGTGGTTGTTGTGGTTGTTGGAATTGCTGTAGTAGTAGTTGAAGTAAGGAGAACTGTTGAAGTGGTAGTGGTAGTAGTAGTAGTTGTTGTTGTTGGAGTTGGTAGGACCGTAGTGGTTGGTGTGGTTGAAGTCGAGAGAACTGTTGAAGTGGTGGTAGTGGTAGTAGTGGTAGTTGGAGTTGGTAGGACTGTAGTGGTTGTTGTGGTTGTGGTTGTTGTAATTTCTATTTCGTCGTTTGTTTGTTTATATATGGTTGTCTCAAGAACAGAAAAAATGAAAAAAAAAAATGAAAAAGTAATGCATCAATAAATCAACCATTTGTACAATTGACTCCAGTATATTCAGATAAACATTCACAATGATAATTTCCATTCAATCTTGTTGAACATTGTCCCTTATTTAAACATGGATTTGGTACACAGCTTAAATCTATTTCGTTTTTCATTTTTTAATTTTAATTTTTTCTTTTCCTTCTCAAAAAACTCTTATATTTACCACAATCATTTTTTGCATCAAGATAATCATTATAGCCAATACTCAAATAGTTAAAAATTGGGCAATCCCAATAATTGGATGCAAGAAGTCTATTAAAATTTAAGCAATTTTTTATGATGAAACATTGTTAATAGTTGATAAAAATAAATCAAAAACAAAAATTTTATGAGGCAAGTATTTCTCAGGAATTTCTTTTTTTTTTCTTAAAAAAAAAATGACTTACAGGACACTTAAGAGTTGTGTTGGGATTGCACCTGTAAGTTGGTTATCAAAGAGAATTCTATTCAATAAATTTAAAATGAATAACAGAAATAATTTACTAATGAGAAATAAAATGAAATATTTTACACTCCGAATAATTGTGTTAGATATCCAAATTCGGTTGGAATTGTCCCATTCAGTCGATTAGAACTGAGATCTATCAATGAATTTATATATATCAAATTTTTTATCACAGAAACAATTTATTCAATCAAAAATAAGTATTAAAGATTTTACAGTCCTCCTAGTTGTGTTAAATTTCCAAATTCGGTTGGAATTGCCCCATTCAATTGATTGTTGGAGAGAGTTCTATTCAGCAAAAAAAAAGAAAAAAAAAAAAAATTAATGAACAGAATAATTTATTTGATGGAAAATAAATAATAAATATTCTTACAGCGATGATAATTGTTGTAAATTTCCAAGTTCGGTTGGAATTGTCTCATTCAATTGATTATTGTAGAGAGATCTATTCAATAAATTTAACTTTTATGATAATCGAACAATTTGTTTAGTGAAAATTAAATATTTAAATATTCTTACAGCGATGTCAATTGTTGTAAATTTCCAAGTTCGGTTGGAATTGAACCAGTAAGTTGATTCTCACTGAGAGATCTATTCAATGAATTTAATTTTTATGATAATCGAACAATTTGTTTAGTGAAAAAAAAAAAAAAAAAAAAATTAAATATTCTTACAGCGATGTCAATTGTTGTAAATTTCCAAGTTCAGTTGGAATTGCGCCAGTAAGTTGATTATTGTAGAGAGTTCTATTCAATAAATTGAATAAATTTAATATTATGGTAATAGGAAAAATAATTTGTTCAATGAAAATTAAATATCCTTACAGCCATATTAATTGTGTTAGATTTCCTAGTTGGGTTGGAATTGTACCAGTAAGTTGATTCTCACTGAGAACTCTATTGATAACAAAACAATTTGTTCAATAAAAAAAATAAATATTTAAATATTTTTACAGGTTTTCTAATTGTATTAAGTTTCCAAGTTCAGTTGGAATTGTCCCATTCAGTTGATTATCATCGAGATATCTATTCAATGAATTTGGCATTGGGGATGATAATCGGGAAAACAATTTGTTCAATGGGAAATAAATATTTAAATATTATTACAGATATTCTAATTGTTTTAGCTTTCCAAATTCGGTTGGAATTGTCCCATTCAGTTGATTATCACCGAGATTTCTATTCAATGAATTTAATATAGTATAACAAGGAAAAACAATTTGTTCAATGGGAAATAAATATACAGATATTGTAATTGTGTTAAATTCCCAAATTCAGTTGAAATTTTCCCTTTAAATTGCTTACTGGTCAGTTCTCTATATTTCCCATTTTTTTTTTTTTTTTGTTTTTAAAAATGAAAAAAGAATAGAAAAAAAGAAAAAAGAAAAAAGAAAAAAGAAAAAAGAAAAAAGAAAAAAGAAAAAAGAAAAAAGAAAAAAAAGAGAAAAAAAAAAACATTTTAGTAACTCTTTTGGTTGAATCGTCACAAGTAACTCTAGTATACAAAGGTTGTTTACACAAATCATCTATCCCACCCCAATTCAAGTTTCCTTTCGATTCTAATGAGTTGTACCAATCCATTAAGATTTTTTGATCACCTATTTTAGAAAATAAAATATTAATAAATATTGATAATCAAAAAATTTTAATGGATCTGTTGAAAAAAATAATAAAAGAAAATAATGAAAGAAAAATAAAAAAGAATTTTGAAACAGAAGTTGTTATTCCAAATAATAATAAAATAATAATAATCAATCTAAAATTAAGAAGAATCAAACGAAAAAAGGAAAGAAAAAAATCAACCAATTTCACAATTGACTCCAGTAAATCCAGGTAAACATTCACAATGATAAGTGCCATTCAATCTTGTTGAACATTGTCCCTTATTTAAACATGGATTTGGTACACAGCTTAAGTCTATTTCGTTTTTATTTTTTAATTTTTATTAATTTTTTTTAAAAAAACGGTATATTTTTACCACAATCACTTTTTGCAATATCGTAATCATTATATAATATGCTCGAATAGTTAAAAATTGGACAATCCCAATAATTGGATGCAAGAAGTCTATCAAATTTTAATCGGTTTTTGTTGATAATAAATAAGTAAAGAGTTTACAACACAAACTTATATATTTATTAACTTTAGAAAATGGAAAAC
>Ga0209960_1003182_pt1 | contig 14728 bp, 7 predicted proteins | sample ThiBiot_500_plan_2_FD_183947 | JGI IMG/M metagenome (GOLD analysis project Ga0209960, IMG submission 183947) | Wastewater bioreactor microbial communities from Cape Town, South Africa - Thiocy_expt_500_plan (SPAdes) | ecosystem: Engineered > Bioreactor > Thiocyanate-remediating >... | reverse complement strand
ATGATACGATTTTCGCGTTAATGCAAGAACGTATTGCTTTCTCGCATATCAAACATCTCGATATTTCAGCTGTGCGAAATACTACGAAATATCTTTCAAATATTTTACCTTCAATGATAAATCTTCGATCTATTAAAATGACTGGCAGTGCATTAAATATTCTTAAATCAGCATCTTTAACAAGTTTTCCAAAATTGACTTTTATCGATCTAGCCATGGATAAATATCCTTTCAGTAAGGATCATGCAAATACTCTTTCGACGGTATTTCCCAACGTTGAACATTTACGTGTTACTCCATTAAATCTATCAGATGTTCCGATTTTAAACACTTATTTTCCTAAACTTCATAGTTTGACTTTTCTGTCCAATGGAAATGAATCGAACGATGATTATAAAAAGAAAAAGTTTGACTATGATTTACGAAGAATCGTGACGTTTCTATTTCATCGTAAAGCAGAATGGATTACTATTTGGCTCGATCAAGATGTGTATAAAGATGATATTTGGGAAAAGTGCGAATCCGGACAAATTTTCAATTTGAACACAAATCAATCACGTTATAATAATCCATATTCTTATTATAATAATGATGATGATTATTAACAAACAAAATGACGTATCTTCCAGAATTCTAATCGTGTCAAACTAACAGAACGTTTTTTTTCATAACCTATTAAATATATTTAGCCTTGATTTTCAAGTTATGCATGCTTGAAGACATCTTTGAAATTTATTCAAAACACTGACAACACATAATACATAACGCACGTTTGCACATTTTCTTATTTCCACACTACTGGACAAAAAATTATTGAGGAGGATGTCGACTGCGTTGAGATATTGTCAAAGGCATCGTCACCGTTGATTGATGCCGTGCGAAAAGTGTTCGTAGTTTTCTCCGTTTGTCAGGCATACACGCTAAACAAATTAGTGGTAACAAAAAATGAATCAAAGTCGCGAAGAAAAATAAATAGGACAGTTCCAAGACAGCCCAATAAGGATCACCGAACGATTGTCCCAAGAGAATAATTGATGCTGATAAATCTATTGAAAGAAACAGTGCAGAGATTGATAGGAGTTGAACTGTCATGTTTCGACATTTTTTCCAGTCTTGTCGACGATGACGTTTTTGCCAAAGCACGCGAAGCAATAACGTTAAATTGAAAAATGTAATAAGAAGAGTTGGTACGATACCATGAGCGATAGTATCCCATTTGGATAAATACGAAATATCCAAATAACAAGCATAACTTCCGCACATTACTGAAGTAAAATCATACCAATTTTCACACGGTGGAAAAAACAATATATAAATATAGAAGATGTTCAAATAAAGTAAAAGAACGGCCAAAGGTAGATAATGAATGAAAATTTTCTTTCGTGTTGTTCGAACAAGATCAGCATGAAATATGAGAATATGCCGTTCAAATGAACTCCATGCTAAAACAACAGTACAACCACTATAAAAACCATAGTCTAGGAACCACCATATTTGACATAATATAGTACTTTGTAACCATGGTCTACCGTTGTGTTGCATGCTATCTAATACCCATGTATAATCAAATGTTACAAGACAAAAACCAAAGAATAGTACAACAAGAATCGAATGATTATGAAGTGCTTGTCGTTCAGATTTGTTCACAAAAATGTAAATGAAAATAATCAAATAAGAAGGAATAGATATGATTTCAAAGAGAAGAAAATACCAAAATCGAAAGGTGTCGGGGAAAACCAGAACATAAGCATAATGATCATCATCAGTGCTATTAAATGTTGAATTATCTTCAATGACCTCCATTCGAGGTTAGAATGAACACAAATGGAATCCAATCTAGACGCATCGATGTTGTTTTTTTTTGATACGTCAAAAGCGTTTATCGTCATAAAAGGTCATTGTGTGTGTTCTTTAAATAATTTTCTTTTTTTTATTATAAGTGAACTCATGCAAGAGCAACGAAAAATAGAGCATTCTCACAAAAAAAGACAACAGAAAAAGAAGGATGTTTCAATGAGAAAGTAAAAACAAGATTCATTGCAAGCGAAAAAAAAACGTATGATTATTACAAAAAGGATTTTGAGTGACATGAAAATACAAAGATGAAATAATGACTAGAAAGCAACAGAAAGAAAGAAAGAAAAAAATAAGATTAGATATTGATGACTGTTCAAGTGTATTGTGGTTTATAAGCTAGATAAGCTTTTAAATTGTCGGGCAAACGTAAGAGTTTGATTTGTTTTCGATCGACATAACGTAAAATATTTCGTCGTGTTACTTCTTTCAATGTTGTACATGTATATGGCAATGAATAAACTTCAATTAAACGTACATTCGATGATGGTTCGATATTTTTGAGAACAGCTAATGTCGAACCACAATTCGATAATGATGGATAAATATTAAATAAAAGTGAAAATTCATTTGTAAAAACAAATGGAGAAAAAAATGGACCACGATAGTCGATAATACTGCGCGTGTGTAATAATGTCGATGAATTGAGTATATACAAGAAATAATTACGTTTAACACGTTGGAATATTGGAACTAGAAAAAAACAAAGGAAATTATATGATATGAATGAGGAGGAGTACGTACGTGTGCATAGAACAATAATTAAATGTCCATCGTTGGTATATTCAACTCGGTAAACCTTCGTTTTCAATGTATGATTCGAACAGACAAGAACACGATCTTTTGTTATATCAGTTATTTGTCCTCGGACAGTATCGAATTCTGCTAGACGCGAATGGCCATAACGTGGATCGAATGCAAATCGTTGATCATACCGAGCCGGTGTTATACGAAGTATAGCATAGGTTTTAATATCAAAAATGACTGTGACTTCATGTGTTTGATGGCTATACGAATGTTTATCTTCGTAATCAGGTGTGATTAGTAGTTTCGTTCGATCAGGTGATATTAAACACGCATACGATCGTGCATTGAAACGATGAGCAACGGAATTGAGTTTTCGTACGATTCGACTGTTCCATGTTGATGATGATGACGAGAGAGAGAAATTCGGCGATGATGTCGATGATAAAAGTACCGGATCGCTATTGTCCATACAATTGCATACGAGTGATGATAGATAAGGCGTAGAACGATGTTGTTGAAAGTTTTTATTCATTGTTAAATCGTTCGTATTGGAAACTGAATGTGAACGTGTACTTACTGAATTGAAACTGAACAGAAAGAGAAAATCATGTGATTCGAGAGAGAGAGAAATGTTTTAGTTTACCGAATGTTCGATTTGCCGAATCGAAGCCTTGACATAGTCGATGATGATATGTTCGCTGGATTAATCGGTGTATTTGCAGAAGTCGAAGTTGAACTCGATACTAATGTACAACGTGCTGAACCGGTGAGAAAGGAGACTTTTTTGGTATTATCAACGAATTCATATGGTTGATTTTCCATATCGAATCGATCTTCGGTTTCGTTCAACAACGAACAAGATTTAATCGGCGAACGTTGAGGTTCACTGAGATGATACGCATTCAAAGTCGCTGTTTGCATCAACGAACTATGTCGATTCGGCGTATTCGTACGTGCAGTTGAGTCCGACGATTGAGGCGGAGGTATTGGCGATGATTGTGGTCGTTGAGTTCGTCGATGAAGGCATGTACACTTTTTGGGCGATATTTGACTGTCGAATGAGTCCGTTGGAACAGGCCGATCGAAAACAAAGATTTCGACTTCATTATTTCCTTTCCAGAGTTGAAAGACAATGAATTCGTCACAGCATGCAATCACACGATTGAGACGATGTATACGTTCTCGAACTGTATTATCATTCGTTCGATAACGTTCGATATTCGATGGAACAGTTAGAATAATATCGTCTTCGCCATGTTCACTGAGAATGAATTGTGCATCGCCGAGACGTGTTAAACTTTTGAAAAATCGACCGTTTATATACGAAATCGGTTTCGGATGTAAACGTCGAGATTCGAGATCATTCGACGGTGCAATCGATGAGCAAGTCACCGGTGACGATGAACTCGAAAGTGTCATTGCTGAACCGACAAGAGCTGATGCCGATGGATTGTTATTATTATTTCGAATATTATTCGATTTATTTGTTAGAAATGAAATTGACGATGGAACTGATGCAGATGTTAGTTGTGTTTTCGTTTGAACGATGAAATCATTTGTCAATGATAATGACGTCGATACGAATGATGTCGGAGTCGAAAATGAACTCGATGAGAGCGAAGGCAAAACGGATAAGATTGTATTGTTATTGGAAAGTATTTCACAACCACTGTCGGTACTAAATTGATTGAAATGTCCGAAACGTCGTGCATCGTAGTAGATCCATTTTTGATAGGGAATGACGACGATTTTTCTCGCACCGGGCGGTTGTGACCCACCGGATATATGTTTTTTATTCACTGATGTTATACCATTACCCATCTAGAATGAAAATAAAAAAAATTTCTCAGATAAATCTTAAGTTAGATTTGTCTTCGACGTTTTTTTTTTCGTTCTTTTCAGATCAAGAAAAAAAAAGGAGATTTTTAATCAAAAAAAGAAATTGTGAAAAGTCCATTATTGTATTAAATTGAAATACACTCACACGCACACATTGAAATAAAGTCAAGAAACGTTTTTTTTTGTGATTTTTGCTTTCGAAATTTTCGTCATCGTCGTCGTCGTTGTTGTTGTTGTTGTCAAGAAATTGATTAAACGAAAAAGAAGAAGGTAAAGAAATTTAATTGAACGACACGGCATACATACAAATAAGAATATGAACATTGTACAAATTCGGTTATGAAGAAAACAATCTTAGGAACGCAAAATATCATTCAAGAGTGGAGGCAAGGCACAAATAAATATGTATATACGAGCGTAATATTGCATGAAGAAGAATTGACACTGTACAAACAACAAAAAATATATAAATAAGAAAGGCCGAAAGAGACTAGAGGAGGAGGAGGAGGAGGAGAAGGAAAGGAACAGGTGGGACTTCAAATATGAGTACAGATAAATTGCACACTTACACGCACGTAAAGGAGAGAGAGAGAAAGAGAAAAAATGAAATATGAAACGATGAATGAGAAAAAAAACAGAACAATATTGGTTTTGGATTTTTCTCTTCTCAGATCAACAGAAGTAAACTACAGAACTAAATGTACATATTTAAGACATAAAGAAAAAGAAAATGAACGTAGCATTAGCCTGAGATGATAAAGATATTTGAAAGTGAGTATCATCCATCCGTATGTATGTGTGCGTGCAATTATTATTTTGTTTGTGTGTTTGTGTGTGTGTGTGTTTTTACAATGTAGACAAATATCACAATATGCGAAAAGAAGGAGAAGAAGATTTGTTGTTTTTTTCTAAGGTAAAAGATGATCAACACTTGGTAATGTGTCTGGCGGTAATGGCTTAACAAATAAGGATGGCAATGCCGTATCATTTACATTACCATTCGGATTTCCATTCATATACGGTTCGAAATCTCCGAAATTGACATCATCAAATGATGCAGCCGTATCGAAATCATCATTTAATAAAAGAGAATTTAAATTCGTATCACCACCCCATGGTGTCGAAAAGTCGAATGAATTGAAATCGGTTTGCCATTGATGTTGATCAGTGACAATCGGTTGAATGGGCACAGGAACCGAACTCGACGGTAGTTGTGGTGCTATCATTGCTACTTGTACTTGTTGCTGCTGCTGCTGCTGTTGTTGTTCTTCCTGTTTGGCTTTTTTCGTCGTTCGACGTCTTGGCGCAGGTTTATCGGCATTGGTTTTCTTTGCTGGACTATTTTTATTTGTTGTTCGAACGGATTTTAGTAGAAGATTATTGTCGTTTTGTGCAATTGCTGTCGTATGTTCAAAACGATTGATTGTATCAATGATATTATCGACACCTGAACATGGCGAAGGATTTAAACCTTTCAAAAGTGTACTGAGTGTTCGAGGTTCGACAACACCATTGACAACAAGGCAATTGCCACCATCGTCGAGAGTCGATTGATTATTACTATGATTATTGGGAGCGATTGTTCGAGTTGAATGAACAGTTGACTCATCGGTTTGTGGTATCGATGGTGTAAGAATCAATCGTTGTTGAGATGGTTGATCTGATGGGATTTTTTGTTGAATAACATAAGGTTTATTATTAATGAAGAAGATTTGTTGTGGTTGTGATTGTTTTCTTTCTTCATTATTATTACTAAAAATAATTTGTTGAGTTTGTTGATTTAAATCGGTTGAATTCGTCGTCGTTGTCGTTGTTGTGGGAACATGTAGTACCACAGATTGACGATTTGTTGGTAAAAGATTCGTTGTTTCTGTACAATTTTTCAGTCCAGCTGATGTAATGATTGGTAGTTTTTTCTTGATTGTTGCTGTTGATAATAGTGCCGATTGAGATGGTGGTGATGATGTTTGATTGCGTTGTTGTGTTTGAGCTTTTTGAAAGAGATGATTAACAATAGCATTCGAATCCGATGACGCACCTGATGCCAATGCAGAAAGAAGAAAATTTGTTGTTGATGGATCATTAAAATCGATCATCAATGGTTGAGATGATTCCACCACCGATGATGATGATTCAGTTGAATATTCATCGGCATTTGTTGTCGCCGTCGTCGTCGTCGATGGTGTTGGTGCAATCATCTTTGGTGCTGTTTTGGTTACCATCAACGACGTTTGATTAGTTGTACCCATGAGAGAAATAACGTCGATTTGATTCGGTGTTATTGAACAAGGTTTTTGAGCAGCTGATGGCGAACGAACGAAATCAGGTTTCAATGCGTTCACATTTAATGTCACTGGTTTGCCCGTTGTTGATACAATCGATGATGCTGATTCGAGACGAACTCGTTTGGCTGGATTGGGATTATTATTATTATTATTATTCGAATCTCGATTCGGTGATAGAAGAACGTTTTGTACGCCCGAAAGAACAGCAAATGTTGATTCATTCGTCGTATTTTTAACTTGTTCGAATAGTGACGGTACTCGAGCGATAACATTCGTATCTGTTGTTGACGATGGCGTAAGAACATTATCATTGAGATAACGAATATGTGTTGATGGTGATGTTGAATTTCTATGAACAAGATTAGTTTGAGATGTCGAGGAAACTGAAGCGGGAGGAGAAAGAATCGATGATGGAACGGGTTGAGTTTGTAAATGAGACGAATCATGAGAAGGTTTAGCAGCTAATTGAGCGATGACAGGCGGTGTAACAGCTGTTTTACGCGGTCGACCACGTGGTCGTTTCGACGGTGGTGTTAAACTCGTTTGCTGTACCGGTGTCCATGTCATCGACGGATTACTGTCTGATGATTGACCAGTATTATTAACAAATACGACCGATTCATGATTTGTTGTTTGAAGAATATTCGATGAATTCGATGCACAAACAAATACATTGCCATTGGTTGATTCTGTATGGGTCCGTTTTCGACGTTTGCCAGACTTTTGTTCGCTTTCACAAAATGAATCAATACAATTTGTCAATGTTGCCATTTCCAGGATATTCGATTTCTGTCGACAATTTGTACCTTCGAGTACTTGTGTAACTTCCCAAGATTTCGATTTAATTGACAGATCGAAATTGAAAACTTTCTCAACAATTAACGGACATTGTAAACCACATTTACATGTTGTCGGATTTTCTAAATATTGTCTTACAGAATCTAATGAGTCAAGTATTGCATTTGTTGGACTAATATAAACAACAATATCTGAACCTAAGATTCTTCTTTGCCAACCATATGGTACAGGTATATAATCCGAATTTTGCGAATTTAAATGTGAATTTTTCGTTGTTTTCTTACTCCGAGAAAAATTCGGCGATAGCGATTCATCTTTAACGATGATTTTCGTTAGAGCTTTCGCTTCTTTTTTAACACGAGATTTTTTTGTTAACGTTGAATTCTGTTGATCAGTATTATTTGTTGATGATGAAAAATTAAATGAATCGATATGAATATTATAATTGGTTGTCGTTGTTGTTGTTGTATTCACTTGATGTTCATCGACTTCTTTGATATTTTTCAGAATTTGTGATACAATTTCTGTTGTTTGTTTTTCATTGAATTGACATTTTTTCGTGCCAAGTTCAGTATTTAAAATGTTTGTTGGCTGTTGTTGAACATTAGTCGTATGAATATTAACATTATAATTATTCACACTAATATTATTAGCTGTAATATTACTTAAATTAGTTGTATTTTGCATTGAATTCGTTGATTCAATGATAGTTTTCGGTTGAAATGGTGATGGTAAACGTGTGACATTGATTAATGGTGGCTGTTGTTTAACAGGTGTATCTTGACTAGATGAAGAATTTGTTGTGGTAGTACCTTGTTCAGATGGTGGACGTTGTTGTTCATCTATCTGACTAACAAGTGACGATTGTGAATGAACAAATCGTACGAGATGTGTTGGTGAAGCACTACTACTACTATTCAATTGACTAGATGATGGTAATACTTCACTACAACATGATTGAACAAGTTCATCAATTGTCACATTAGCAGCAAGTGTTGATGATTGATCTTCATTATTTGTATTAGTAGTTGTAGTATTTGTTTCATTTGTGAATGATGTTTGTGTTGAAAGATATGTTTCTGTAGTTGTCGTCATAATCTTAGTTCGCTTAACGAACTCAAGCAGATTTGAATGTTCATAAGAGATTGAATACGAAACAAACGTTTTCTTTTTAAAACAACAAAAAAAATCTAAAATATGAACTCGTTTATTTATTTATTTCTCTCCCTCTTTCTCTCTCTATGAGTATTGTTGTTGTTTTTGTTGTTGATTCAACAGCCATGATCAACGGACAAAGAACACTCTACTGAATTTTTATTTTCAATTTACTTTGATTTCTAATCGACTTAATATGTTTTCGAATAAATTTATTCGAGAAAAAATTCGTTTCTTTTTATTAATTAGTTTTTTTCCAATAACTTTTCAAAAGTGACATCTGTGCACATCATCATAGAGGCATCACTAGACCGACAGCCAGTGTTATGGCACAGGAACGAAACAGATACTAGTCAATTCCTAGAAAACAAAAAAACTGTATTTCGTCTTAAAGCAATTGCTAATAAGTATTCTGCACGGATATCATTTAATTGATTTCCTGCAAGTTCAAGTGTATTGAGTATCTATACATCAAATATAATGATGACTATAAAGAAATCAATCATATTTGCTAAATATCTATATTAATGATTATACTTCTTAAAGCATCCGTTAGATATTTTGCACTTGTTATTTTTCAATGCTTACACAGCAACACAGTAGAGTAGCAATATATTCTATGTTTTGATCATGAATATTATTCCATGAGAGTTCTAATGTCGTAATTCTTTATAATAAAATCGTTTTTTTAATTAGTAATAATTGAAATATTTGCTGCTCATATTACCCTCTTGAGGATATCAGATAACTTTTTTAATTCATCACATGTAATTAAAACCTTTTGAAACATAAATCAAGAATTGTCCATGTCTAAGAGACAGAAGTTGTCTCGTCTCTTCGAGCTCGATATTTATAATCAGACTTCAGAACTTTATTGAATCGAATAGAAACATTTCGAACTGAGAGAAGAATATTCACTGGTTCAAGCTGATCAAAAATTCAATAAATCAATTCAACAGGAAATGTATGAAACGAATTATCATTTATTTTTTTAAAAGAAATCAAAATTGAATCAAATAAAACAAAACTATATGATCTTTCAGTTGATTTGATTATAAACATCGAATTATTCGGTTCGGATCCGTGAAATAATGCTATTAGTGTGTCGATTTACGTGCATTTATACACCATTCTTTTTTTTTCTTTGCTAATATAACGAGTCTTTATCATTTACAATTCAATAAATCAATGATGAAATGTAGCTTTCTCAAAATAAAATCTACAAGGGTATAAGCTAACGATGATATATGTGATTAATTCTCAATATAACATAAATTCATGTTTAAAAAAACGATTTAAATTAATCATTACGAAGAAACACGAATGATAGAATCAGATTCAATCTATGCTCTCTTCTCTTCTCTTTCTCCAAATACGTATAAACCAATCAAATGTAATGCGCTAGTGCTCTATCATGATTTCTTCGTTCTTCTATTGGCTGAAGAAGAAAAAAAATTTCCTCTATGAATATGAAAGCATCAAAGTATGGTTGTAGAGAATATGAAAATGAAATTTACTAGTTTATGTTTACTTCGAGATTGAAAAGCCAGATACAGATATAGACTAATTTCGTTATAATTGTACTCTTTGATTACTTTAATTAGCATAAGTTTAAGTTTTGATAATTTTCGTAAAGATAAACAGATTGACATTCATTTTTTTTCCCAAGAAATTCCTACATTGCGAGTGTTAATAAAATCATCTTCTTAAGAACCAACATTCAATTATCATTGATCGGTAAACAATTGCCGATGTATTTTTCCCCATGGTATTTCGACTAAACACGTCAGCAAGATCGCAGTCGAGTCAGAGAATTCGTACTCGCAGGTTAAGGATTTCCCCAGTCAATATAGGTAGTTTATCGATCTAGAAACAGTAAAATTCCAGAACAATGGTTTTAATAGAAAATTAGTTGTCACAGTTATTCACAAGTTATTTTGTACATGTGATATTGATTTTTATAATTCGTCTTTATATTGACAAACGATAAATTTTGAATTGATAATTCTAAAAGAAAATTAAACATACATATATTTTTTTTAATTTAGCTACAATAACTATTTCATTTATCAGTTTACTGTCATGGATATGGATAACATTGATGAACAAATTCGTGTTGACACAGTTGATCAACAAGATATCAGTGCACAAATTCGCTTTGATGAAGAAGCAGGTTAGTAATGCCCTTAAATCATACTCCTTCTCATATTTAGATACCATAATACTACGAGACGGAAAATAAAAGAAAAAGATAAGAGATCAATGATTATTGTCATATTTCAATTTGGTTTTAATGATAAAAAAATTCAATAAGAGCTGTTTTTTGTTATGCCTCACGGTTACACTAATCTCATAGGTTTTTTTCAAACAAGTTTTGATACAAACAAGACGGAAGCCTGCGATTTTCATCGTCCAAAAGAGTAGATGAAGATGCATCGAATCGCTTATTTTAACCCTTTCCAACCAGATGTATCCATTTGGATACATTATGCCCATATTATGTAAATAACTGACTGATTGTAAGACCATTACGCTGTTCAGCACTTTGAAAATTAAGCTAACACATTTTGCAACAAATCCTTGCGTTTAAACGAAACGAAGAAAAGAACATTCATTATGAAAACGGTAATCTTCTCACGCAATGTCCTGGGATAGCATCTGAGCCATAGAAGTCTTTTTTCTTTGACTATGAGTATTCAATATTGAAAATAACGACCGGTCAATTTTCGTTGATAAAAGCGCTCTACATTGTATGACTAACAGTTATTACTCGACGTTTCTCAACTATAAAAAATAGACATGTACTCATTTGGATACATCCGGTCATATAAGGCAAAATAATCCGAAATTTTTCTTCTTCTGTATTATGTAAAATGATGAGTGTTATCATTTTTAGTCGAAATATATGTCATTAAGTAACAAATATTATTTATAAACCTTATCATTCTACTTATTAACTCATCAATAGTAAATGATAGGCTTCTCTCCCACTACTATCATTCAAAAATTGAAGTCTCACAAAAAAAATCTGACATACTTTCAACACTACGACTGATAGAACCGGATAACTCATTATTAGATCCAACCAATTCGATGCTGGAATTAGTCTTTAATATCCACTAGATTTGTCTAACTCACGTTCGCTAATAAGTGTACTATAAGGAAATCTGGAGGCAATGATAAAACAGTTTTTAATGCTCTAATAAATGTACAACGTATAAAATATCTTGTTTATAACCATATTTTATGGTGCGTGTAAAAAACGAAAAAAAAAGATTTAATGTAGTTTCAAATTCATAAAACTTTGTTTTTCTAGTGTTTGATTAGATACTCTCTTTCTTTTTTTTTCTTTTTTACATAAGTTTAATGAATAAATTTTAAAAAATCATAAAATATTGCATTATGATAGATAAAAATAGAAAATAAACTCTGATAAATTTGGATTTATAATGGCCGGGTGTATCCAAATGGATACATCACTGCGTTCTGCGTAGAAAGCAACTTTTAGTTTGAAAAGTAAAATTCTCTTATCTTCATCAACTAGAAGCAATAAAGAATTTTTACTCTCTGTATTCTGGTAGCCGACTGGAAAGGGTTAAAACTTTCCTAGTGTATTATCTGAATTCTGTTAAATCAATTTTCAAAATGTCGAAAACTCAGGTAAAGCTTAGACTAGAATACGTATAATTCCTGAACAATTAATTCTAAACATTTGAATTTTGTGCACTTGTATAGATACGTCCATAAACGGTGACAATCTGCATATGGAAAATTAACAGTTCGCTATAAACATGTGACTCTGTAGGTTTTTGTCAAATAGGTCAATAGAAAACCTAAAAAAATAAGATCTAATCACTCATGCTGTATGATTCCATGCATCTTTATCTGCTCTTTCGAACGATGAAAACTGCAAATCTTTATCTTGTTTCTGCCGAAAGTTATTCCCGAAATATCTGGTGAATAATAATTAGTGCAACTGTGAGGCATGATAAAAAAAGCGGCTCTTATTGAAATTTTTACTATTAAAATCGAAATGAAATAAGATTAAATAGTATTGAAAAGTAGAGAATTTTTTCTCTATTAGACCGTATAGCAAAAGCATTTTTCAAGCCTATTATATGATACTAAAATGCAAATCTCGATACTTTTGGTGTGTCCTAAGTATATATTTTTCTACGAGCTGTCTGTAAAGCTTCAAAAGAGAAAAGAAAGAAAATGAGATGTATACATGTATCAGTCGCACACGAAGTCGTTCTATTAAAATTTACGAGAAAAAACAATATGTGAGCGGATGAATAGATTTTATTCGTAATGGAATGCATTCATTTGATTTTTTTAAAATTTCTTATAACTCATTGAAAAGTTTCCAATAAGAACTAGTAAGAATAATTGCTTTGGAACATTTGCATAAAAAAAGCAGAAAGAGGCTTCCGTTGAAACTTATTGTTCTTTTATGCAGCTCAAAAATCGACTCGTTATTCGTATGGCTATCAGAATTGTCTTCATAGAGTGTGTCCTTGGAAAATCTTAAACAGCAAAAACAAGCCGTTATCACTTACCTCTATTTCTGATTACGGACGTTGACCAAGATGTTTGCTCATTAACTTCGGTGATGACAGAATTAAATTGTTTAATAATATCACTAAAAATGTATAAAAAATACGTATTTTGAATACTATATTAAAATTTCGAACGTCGACAGAGATCTATCTGTAGTTGATTCGTTTCTTTTTTCAGACATTCGATTTCAACTTACCTTCAAAGTGTAATCTGATTTTGACAGTCAATATTGATGTATTAGATTCTTTCATGTAAATTTAGTAAACCAGTTATTAGATGAAATTCTATTTTGAGGGTGTTGAAAGATGATATTTGTAAAGAATTATTTATGGAAGATAGTTTGATAAAAACCCGTAAATATTTGTTAAAATGCCGCTATAATATAATCTTGACGGAAGAAAAATATAGCGCTTATTATAAGAAAGTTTAACTCAAAAGAATAAAATAAACTTAGTTCAACTTATATTGACTCTGTGAATAAACTATGAGTTTTGCATAATGCTATTTGAACTTGTTTGCCTTTCGAATATGCAGTGAAATGCAAATCGGCGGGCGAAAACTAATAAATTTTAACTGTTATTGTTATTGATGTAGTTTAATTTATAGCTTCACAACGTAATAAATCTAGTCATGACTAAGAGTAATTTTATTTTATTGGATCTTCCTATAAAATAACATTTTTGCTACTGTATACGAACTTCGCGGAAAAGTGCTATCATTTTTATTGATTGTAATAAATCTTTTCAAACGATTTCATTGAAATGATTTTGGTGAATATTTTCATGTCTACTAAATCCAGTCGTGAATTTCGAAGAAATGATATAAATGAATCGATGTTTATATATTTTTGTTCTATATTTTAGGTATTATTTTTGGACAAGCTATTCCAGGTAAGAGACTCAAAGAAATATTCCCTATACAAACATTTTCAATTTAATTTTGTTTTAGTTCCTCATCCCGTACCATCAATACCACTTGTTCAACAAGCACAGCATATTTTAGTTCAAGGTAAATTATAATATCACATTATTAAATTGAAAAGATTCAGCAACCAAGATAACTGGACTGTCTCTTGTAGTAATTTCTTTACTGTTAAGCATGAATCAGAACAAATTTGTATTTGAAACAAAAAATTATGACGAATCATTTGAACATAAATCTCACGTTGAAAATATTCTTTACTATAATATCTGCATTTGTTTTATGTTTTAGCTCCAACAGCTATTTGAAAATCAAGATCTAGTGGTAGTGCCATTCTTTTGCAATTAAATGGTGATGGTTCATATGGTTTCATTTGGGTTTTATTAGATCTATTCTGTGTCTCTATCTTTTTGCTTCCGAATCAAAAATTCTATCTGCTTCTTCAATTTTAAAATAATAATCTCGCAATAACAAATGATGATATAGACAATACGTCAATAAGCAGTGTCCTTGATCGGACCGATCATATTAAAGCATCATATCAATCGAATCAAAACAATTACATCATT
>Ga0209960_1003179_pt1 | contig 14741 bp, 10 predicted proteins | sample ThiBiot_500_plan_2_FD_183947 | JGI IMG/M metagenome (GOLD analysis project Ga0209960, IMG submission 183947) | Wastewater bioreactor microbial communities from Cape Town, South Africa - Thiocy_expt_500_plan (SPAdes) | ecosystem: Engineered > Bioreactor > Thiocyanate-remediating >... | reverse complement strand
GAAGTTCTCAAACCCATCCAGGTCCGTATCGGCGAATCGCTTGGTGAACTGCGGCCCTACGCCGCCGGTTTCCGCGCCGAGATCGAGATCGATTTCGCTCACCCGCTGATCGGCCGTCAGGCCTTCAATCTGGACCTGACGCCGGAGACGTTCCGCCGCGACATCTGCCGGGCCCGGACCTTCGGCTACATGAAGGATGTCGCCAGCCTGTGGTCCGCCGGTTACGCGCGCGGCGCATCTTTCGCCAATTCGGTGGTGTTCGACGACGACCGTCTGCTCAATTCCGAGGGCCTGCGCTACGCCGATGAATGCGCCCGCCACAAGGCGCTCGACGTGATCGGCGATCTGACGCTGGCCGGCCTGCCGTTGCTTGGCCTCTATCGTTCGGTAAAGGGTGGCCACAAGCTCAACCATGCCGTGCTCACTGCGCTGCTCGCCGACCGTCATGCCTGGCGGGTGGTGGAAGCCGAACCGGCGCGCCGTTCGCGGACTGCGGCCGAGGTGGTCGGCGGCATGCTGGGTGGCGGCATCGTGGCTCCGGCCTATGCCCCGGACGTGACCTGATCCCGCTGATTGCACTGCCGGATCGGGCATTCACCATGGTCGTCGGGCGCGTGTGACAACCGCCTTATTCCGGGCGAAATGTCTGCCTATCCGGTTGGTCGGAAACTCTTTTTCAGCTACATAAGCCGCTCGGCGCGCCGCCGGGATATGGCGATGTTCGCAACGCGCGGCGATCCGCGCCAGTTCGGTTGCTCTAGTCGGGTCTGCGAAACGAATGACGGTTAAAACGCGTAATCTTTCCGGACTTGAGACTCGGCAAGGCCGGGCTCGGCACGGCGTTGCCAAACGGGTGCTGCTGGCTGTGAGCCTGATGGCGCTTGCCGCGCCGCTCGGCGGTTGTGGCACCGGCAACCTCTACGAGAAGTTCTTTGCCAAGGACGACACGACCTTCGTCGATCAGCCGGCCGACAAGCTTTACAATGAGGGCTTGTACCTCATGAACGAGAAGCACGACCGCAAGGCCGCGATGAAGAAGTTCGAGGAGGTTGACCGCCAGCACCCCTATTCGGACTGGGCCCGCAAGTCGTTGCTGATGTCGGCCTATGCCTCCTATGAAGCCGGCGCCTATGACGAGTGCATCTCCTCCGCCAACCGCTATATCAGCCTGCATCCGGGCAGTCCCGACGCGGCCTATGCGCAGTATCTGATCGCGGCGGCGAATTACGATCAGATTCCCGACGTGACCCGCGACCAGGGACGCACCGAAAGGGCGATCGCCGCGCTGGAAGAGGTGGTGCGCAAATATCCGACCTCGGAATATGCCACCCAGGCCAAGAAGAAGCTCGAGGGCGCGCGCGACCAACTCGCCGGCCGCGAGATGAATGTCGGCCGCTACTACATGGAAAAGCGCGACTACACCGCGGCCATCAACCGCTTCAAGGTGGTGGTCACGCAGTATCAGACCACACGTCATGTCGAGGAGGCGCTGGCGCGCTTGACCGAGGCCTATATGGCGATCGGCATCGTCGGCGAGGCCCAGACCGCGGCGGCCGTGCTTGGCCACAACTTTCCTGACAGCCGCTGGTACAAAGACGCCTACAATCTTGTAAAGTCGGGCGGTGTGGAGCCTCAGGAGAATCGGGGTTCCTACATCAGCAAGGCATTCAGGAAGCTCGGCCTCGGTTAGGATCCCTCTTCATGCTGGCCCGTCTTTCGATCCGTGACATCGTCCTGATCGAACGGCTCGACATCGATTTTTCCAAAGGCCTCGCGGTGCTCACCGGCGAAACCGGCGCGGGCAAATCCATTCTTCTCGACGCTTTCGCGCTTGCGTTGGGCGGCCGGGGCGACGCCGGTTTGGTGCGCCACGGTGCCGAGCAGGGGCAGGTCACCGCGGTGTTCGACGTGCCGAAAAAGCATCCGGCGGCGGCGATCCTGCGTGAGAACGGTCTCGACGATACCGGCGAGATGATCCTGCGCCGGGTGCAATTCGCCGACGGTCGCACCCGTGCCTTTCTCAACGACCAGACCATCAGCGTGCAGACCCTGAAGGCGATCGGCGCGTCCCTGGTCGAGATCCATGGCCAGCATGACGAGCGGGCGCTGGTCGATACCGCGACGCATCGGCGGCTGCTCGACGCCTTCGCCGGCCTTGAGAAGAACGTCGCGGCGATCGAGGAACTATGGGAGGCGCGCCGCACCGCGCGGCAGGCGCTGGAGGCCCATCGCGAGAACATGGCGCGCGCGGCGCGCGATGCGGACTATCTGCGTCACGCCTCCGACGAACTGATCGCGCTGGCGCCGCGGGACGGGGAGGAGACCCAGCTTGCGGAGCGCCGCACCGCGATGATGCAGGGCGAGAAAATCTCCGAGGATTTGCGCGACGCGTTGGCCGCGGTCGGTGGCCCGCAATCTCCGGTCGCGGCTCTGGCTGCCGCCGTGCGCCGGCTGGAGCGCCGTACCGCGCAGGCGCCGAAGTTGGTCGAGGATGCGGTGAAGGCGATGGACGACGCCCTCAACTCGCTGGCCGAGGCCGAACAGCATCTGGGCGCGGCGATCGCGGCGGCGGACTTCGATCCGCTGGAGCTGGAGCGGATCGAGGAGCGTCTGTTCGCGTTGCGCGGCGCCGCGCGGAAATACAACACGCCGGTCGATGCGCTGGCGGCGCTGGCGGAAAAATTCAGGGCCGATGTCGCTTTGATCGATGCCGGGGCGGATCGACTCAAGGATCTGGAGAAGGCGGCGCACGCCGCTGACAAGGCCTATGACGAAGCGGCGCAGAAACTGTCCGCCGCCCGATTGAAATCCGCCGAAAAGCTCAACAAGGCCGTCAATGCCGAACTCGCCCCGCTGAAACTCGATCGCGCCAAATTCATTACACAGATCGAACCCGATGCGGCGTCCCCGGGTCCGCAGGGCTTCGACCGCGTCGAGTTCTGGGTGCAGACCAACCCCGGCACCAAGCCGGGCCCCCTGATGAAGGTGGCCTCAGGCGGCGAGTTGTCGCGTTTCCTGCTGGCGCTGAAAGTCGTGCTGTCGGATCGCGGCTCGGCGCCGACCCTGGTGTTCGACGAGATCGACACCGGTGTCGGCGGCGCGGTGGCGGACGCCATCGGCGCGCGGCTGGCGCGGCTGGCGGACAAGGTGCAGGTGATGGCGGTGACCCATGCGCCGCAGGTGGCGGCGCGCGCCGATCAGCATCTGCTGATCTCCAAGGACGCGCTCGACAGGGGCAGGCGTGTCGCCACCCGCGTCGATGCGTTGGCCGCCGACCATCGCCGCGAGGAAATCGCCCGCATGCTCGCCGGCGCCGAGATCACCGCCGAGGCGCGCGCGGCGGCGGAGCGGCTGCTGCGCGCCGCGACGGCCTGATTGCGACAGTTATGGCGACGAAAGCGAAGAAACCGCTGGTCGAGGTCGACAAGCTCACCAAGGCGCAGGCCAAGGTGGAGTTGAAGCGTCTTGCGCTGGAAATCTCCCTGCATGACGAGCGCTACTACCAGAAAGACGCGCCGACGATTTCGGATGCGGAATATGACGCGCTACGCCGGCGCAGCGATGCTATCGAGGCGCGGTTTCCCGATTTGGTAAGCAGCGAGTCGCCATCGCAGAAGATCGGCGCGCAACCCTCCCGTGCTTTCGCCAAGGCACAGCATGCGGTGCCGATGCTTTCGCTCGGCAATGCGTTCAGCGACGAGGATGTGACCGATTTCGTCGAAAGGGTCCGGCGGTTTCTCAAGCTCGACGAGGTGCCTGCCATCGTCGCCGAGCCGAAGATCGATGGCCTGTCATTGTCGTTGCGTTATGTCGAGGGCGCGCTTGTCACGGCGGCGACCCGCGGCGACGGTTATGTCGGCGAGGATGTCACCGAGAATGTCCGCACCATCCATGACGTGCCGCATCGACTGAAGGGCCGTCATGTCCCGGCGGTCTGCGAAGTGCGCGGCGAGGTCTATATGCTGCGTGAGGATTTCCTCAAGCTGAACAGGAAGCAGGAGGAAGCGGGCGAGACCGTGTTCGCCAACCCGCGCAACTCGGCCGCCGGCTCGCTGCGCCAGAAGAATGTCGCCATCACCGCGTCGCGGCCGTTGAAATTCTTCGCCTATGCCTGGGGCGAGATGAGCGACATGCCGGAAGATACCCAGTTCGGCATGGTGAAGTGGCTGGACAGAGCAGGCTTCGTCGTCAATCCGCTGATGACGCTGTGCACCGACGTCGATGATTTGCTGGATTATTACCGCAAGGTCGGCGAGCAGCGCGCGCGTTTGCCCTATGACATCGACGGCGTGGTCTACAAGGTGGACCGGCTCGACTGGCAGAACCGGCTCGGCTTCGTCTCGCGCAGCCCGCGCTGGGCGATCGCGCATAAATTCGCCGCCGAGCAGGCGACGACGGTCCTCAACGATATCGAGATTCAGGTGGGACGCACTGGCGCGCTGACGCCAGTGGCGAAGCTTGCGCCGGTCACGGTCGGCGGCGTGGTGGTGCAGAACGCCACGCTGCATAATGAGGACTACATCAAGGGCATCGGCAGCGATGGCGAGCCGATCCGCGACGGCGTCGACATCCGTATCGGCGACACGGTGGTGATCCAGCGCGCCGGCGACGTCATTCCGCAGATTGTCAGTGTCGTCACCGACAGGCGCCCGAAATCCGCGAGGCCCTATCATTTTCCCACCATCTGTCCGGCCTGCGGCAGCCATGCGGTGCGCGAGGCCGACCCCAAGACGGGCCGTGAAGATTCGGTGCGTCGCTGCACCAATACGCTGGCCTGCCCGGCGCAGGCGAAGGAGCGGCTGAAGCACTTCGTCGCGCGCAATGCGTTCGATATCGATGGTCTCGGCGACAGGCAGATCGAGGAGTTCTTTCAGGACGGCCTCGTGATGAAGCCGGTCGATGTTTTCACCTTGCAAAGGCGCGATGCGCGGGCGGTGAAGAAGCTCGCCGATCGTGAAGGCTATGGCGAGGTCTCGGTCCGCAATCTGTTTGCAGCCATCGACGCGCGGCGAACCATTCCGCTGCACCGTTTCATCTTTGCTCTCGGTATCCGGCATATCGGGGAGGGCAACGCCAAGCTGCTGGCGCGGCACTATGGCAATGTGCAGGTGTTTCGTGCGGCGATGCTGGCGGCGAGCAAGGATGAGGAGAGCGACGCCTATCGCGAGCTGAACGGTATCGAAGGCGTCGGCCCCATCGTCGCCAGTGCCATTGTGGCGTTCTTCGCTGAGCCGCACAGCATCAGGGCGATGGACGATCTGCTGGATGAAATCACGGTGCAGGATACCGAAAAGGCACGTACCGATTCCCCGGTTGCCGGCAAGGTCGTAGTGTTCACCGGCTCGCTCGAGAAGTTCACCCGCGAAGAGGCCAAGGCGACCGCCGAACGACTCGGCGCCAAGACATCCGGCTCGGTGTCGAAGAAGACGGACTATGTCGTGGCCGGTCCCGGCGCCGGCTCAAAACTTGCCGATGCCCAGAAGCTTGGCGTCACGGTGCTGACCGAGGACGAGTGGCTGGCGCTGACCGGCGGTTGAACGGCCTGCGAAAGGCACCATCGTTATTGCAAGGAGCGATAGCGACGAAGCAATCTAACTCCATACATGCCGAGGGCTAGATCTGGATTGCTTCGCTGCGCTCGCAATGACGGATGAGGTATTGTCGTTTCGCGATAGCCTGTTTTGCAAATTATGACGTTTGATCCGAATTTCCCAGAGGCGCTGTCGCGGCGTCCAGCCAGACCTTGGTGGCTTCATCGACCAGCGGACGAATCTCGTGCCGCACCCGCGCGTGGTAATCGTCGATCCACGTGATTTCGCTTGTGCTCAACTGCGCGACATCGATCAGCCGGCGCTCGATCGGCGCCAGCGTCAGCGTCTCGAAGCCGTTCATCGGCTTTTCCGCGCCGGTGATGGTTCGCTCCGTCACCAGAACGAGGTTCTCGATGCGGATGCCGAACGCGCCGGTCTTGTAATAGCCGGGCTCGTTGGACAGGATCATGCCGCGCTTGAGTGGCGTGGTGCCCAGCTTGGAGATGCGTGCCGGTCCTTCATGCACCGACAGATAGCTGCCGACGCCATGGCCGGTGCCGTGCTCGAAATCGAGTCCGGCCTGCCACAGGAACTGCCGCGCCAGCGTGTCGAGTTGCGCGCCGGTGGTGCCATCGGGAAAGACCGCGCGTGCAATCGCGATATGACCACGCAGCACGCGGGTGAAGCGGTCGCGCATCTCGGCGGTCGGCTCGCCAATGGCGATGGTGCGGGTGACGTCGGTGGTGCCGTCCTGATATTGCGCGCCGGAATCGATCAGCAGCAGATCGCCCGGCACGATACGGCGGTTGGTCTTGCGGGTGACGCGGTAGTGCACGATGGCGCCGTTCGGGCCGGTGCCGGCGATGGTCGGGAATGAGACGTCCTTCAGCGCGCCGGTCTCGCGGCGGAACGTCTCCAGCGCCTCGACGGTGTCGATCTCGGTGAGCGTGCCTGAGAATGTCTCATGGCCGACCCAGGCGAGGAAACGCGCTAGCGCCGCGCCGTCGCGGCGATGCGCGGTGCGGCAGCAGGTGATTTCGGTCGGGTTCTTGACGGCCTTGAGTAGCGCGACCGGGTCAGGCCCGCGCCGCGGCTTGCCGCCGGCTGAGGTAATGATGCGGCTCAGCGCGTCGGCGGCGGTCGCCGCGTCGAGGCCGATGATCTTGCCGCCGCTGGCGATCTCGGTGAGGGCCGGCAGCAGCGCGTCGGGCTCGGCGACGTTGGCGCTGGCCTCGATATGGCTGCGCGTCTCGTTGGAGAGCTTGCGGTGATCGATGAAAACGGTCGGACGGCCCTCTTTCGGCAGCAGTGCGTAGGACAGCGGCAGCGGCGTGTGGGCGACATCCGCGCCACGAATGTTGAAGGTCCAGGCGACGGCATGCGAATCCGACAGCACCAGCGCATCGAGGCCGAGCTTGCCGATGTCGTCATGGATGCGCGCCAGCTTGGCGGCTTCGCTTTCGCCGGCGAATTTCAGGTCGTGAACGCTGACTGCGCCGAGCGGCGGGGTCGGGCGCTCGGTCCAGATCGCATCGATGGGGTTGCTGTCGACCGCGACGAGTTCGGCGCCTGCTTTCTCGCAGGCCTTGGCCAACCGATCCGCCGCCGCTGATGTGTGTAGCCAGGGATCGAAACCGAGCCGGTCGCCGGCCGTGAGATGACGTGTCAGCCAGGTTTCCGGCGGCGGCTCGACCAGCGGTTCGATCTGCCAGGCCGAGGTATCGACTTGCTGGGAGGCCTGCAAGGTATAGCGCCCGTCGACAAACACGGCCGCCTCGCGGGTCAGCACGATCGCAAAGCCGGCCGAGCCGGTGAAGCCGGTCAGCCAGGCCAGACGCTCGTCGGAGGCGGGAACATATTCGTTTTGCTGGCTGTCGGCGCGCGGGATGACAAAGCCGGTCAGTTGCCGCCGCGACATTTCCTCACGGAGCGTAGCGAGGCGCGCTGTGAGGGCGACGCCGCTTTCAGAATCTTCAAACGTCTGGAACCGGGCTTCAAACATTGCGCGACCTTAGGGGCGCCAGGCGATCCGCGCTGGCGTGAGCCTGCTTTGTAAACCGTGGCCGGGGGGAAGGCGAGCCTATCGGGAACCGCCCCGGGGGAACGAACACCGCCGTCATGAGTTCCTGTGTCACCCTCGGCAGCGAAGGGGATGTCCGCGCAGGAACGGGAGAACCGCCATGGCCACCTTTTCCTTTGAGAGGATCTTGCCGCCGAGCCGCAAGAGCGCCGCCATCGGCACGGCAAAGCCGCGTGGGGTGATCGTGCAACTGCTCGATCGGCTCACCGAAGCCCGCTTGCAGCGTCAGGCCAATGAACTCCTGAAGGCCGAGCGCGAGATTCGCTTCACCGGCCCCGCTGAAACGGACCGCAAGCGCGATCACTGAACGAACGGGCCGAGCGCGCTACATGCGCTGCATCAGCAAACTCGCCCAGCCGTCGAGCCGGAGCCGGCGCACCAGCTTGAGGCCGTGCGCACGGTAACTGACGATGACGCTGTCGGCCTGATGCGGCAGCAATCCCGAGAGAACGACAAAAGCTGAAGGTGCCAGATACCGGCTCATCGGATAGGCCAGCCGTCGCAGCGGCGCGGCGAGGATGTTGGCCAGCACGAGATCGAACGGCCCTTCGGCGGCGAAGGACGGTGCGGAGAACCCGGTGGCGCACACCGTGTGCACCAGACGACCGACGCCGTTAAGCTTGGCGTTCTCGCGCGCCACCAGCACCGCGCGTCCGTCGATATCGCTGGCGAAGACGCGGCGCTGCCGTGCCTTGGCCGCTGCGATCGCCAGCACGCCGGTGCCCGAGCCGAGATCGAGCACGCGCTCCGGCATTCGCTGGCGCAGCACCTGATCGAGCAGCAGGAGGCAGCCGCGCGTCGTGCCATGATGGCCGGTGCCGAACGCCAGCGCGGCCTCGATCTCGATGCCGAGCTTGTTGGGCGGCACGCGCTCGCGATCATGCTGGCCATGCACCATGAAGCGCCCGGCACGGACCGGCGCCAGCCCCTCGAGACTGCTACGGACCCAGTCCTGCGCGGCGACGGTGTCGAAGGTGGCGGTGCTGGCAATCTCCGGACCGGCGGTCAGCAGGATCAGGTGACGGACGGCATCCTGATCCGGCGGCGCGGAAAAATACATCGTGACGTCCCAGCGGCCGTCCGGCCGTTCGAACGCCGCGACGGCGACGTCGCTGCCGTCGACGCTCTCCGACAGGATATCCACGATCCGGTTCGCGGTGCGCTCGTCGCCGATCGCGCAGGTGACGCGGCTGGCGGCGGCGGTCATCGACGGGCTGGAAAGGGGAGGAGAGCTCATGGTGAAATCCGGATCAAGGAGTCCCCTCAGGTGCGCAATTTTCCACTGTCTGTCCATAGTCCGTTCACAGCTTGCACCGTGCTATTCAACAGGCCGTACACAGGCTTTTCCTGCCCTTCGATCGGCGGTTGTCAACAGGCTTATCCAGCGCTTGTCCACAGTCTGCCGACAGCCCTATCAACAGGCTTTTAAAGGAAAATCGCCTGATGATCGCGCAGGATGGTCTGCGCCGCGTTATAGCCCGGCGCGCCGGTGACGCCGCCGCCGGGATGCGCGCCGGAGCCGCAATGATAGAGGCCCTTCAGCGGGCCGCGATAATCGGCATGGCCGAGCATCGGGCGGGCGGAGAACAATTGATTCAGCGTCAGCGCGCCATGGAAGATGTCGCCGCCGACGAGGCCGAACTCCCGCTCCAGATCGAGCGGGGTGAGGATCTGGCGGCCGATCACGCTGGCGGCGAAGCCGGGGGCGTAGCGGTCCACCGTCGAGATCATCAGGTCGGCGACCTGATGGCGGTGGTCGTCCCATGAGCTGCCGTCCGGCAGTTCGGGCGCGACATGCTGACAGAACAGGCTGGCGACATGCTCGCCCGAGGGGCTGAGCGTATCGTCCAGCGTGGAGGGGATCAGCAACTCCACCACCGGCTCGCGACTCCAGCCATGGGTGCGGGCGTCCTGATAGGCGCGGTCCATGTAGCCGAGGCTCGGTGCCAGGATGATGCCGCTGGTGAGATGGTCGCCGTCGCCGGGCAGCGCAGTGAAGGACGGCAGCGTCGACAGCGCCACGTTCATGCGGAACGTGCCGGAGCCGTTGCGGTACTTGTCGATCCGCTTCAGGAATGGTTCGGGCAGCGCGTCGGGTGGAATGAGGCGCGTATAAAGCAGCTTCGGATTGAGATTGGAGGCGACATAGCGCGCGCGGATGGTGCGCCCGTCGTCGAGCACCACGCCGGCGGCGCGGCCGCGCTCGACAATGACTTCCTGCACGCCGGCCCCGGTCTCGATCTCAGCGCCATGACCGCGGGCGGATGCCGCCATCGCCTGGGTGATCGCGCCCATGCCGCCGATGGCATGGCCCCACAACCCCTTCTTGCCGTTCACTTCGCCGAAAGCGTGGTGCAGCATCACATAGGCCGAGCCCGCGGTGTAGGGGCTGGCGTAATTGCCGACGATGGCGTCGAACCCAAACAGCGCCTTGAGCAGATCGCTTTCGAACCAGCCGTCCAGCATCTCGCCCGCCGACCATGTGAACAGGTCCAGCAGCAGGCGTTGATGCTCGATCGACAAATGACGCAGGATATTGCCGGTCTCCAGCGCGTTGTAAGCCTCGCGGAGCGCGTTCAGCGTGAGGCCTTCGACCACGTTCGGCGGTGCGCGCAGCACGAACTGGCGCAGTACGTCGGCAATGCTTTCAAGCTCGCGGTTGAAATCGTCGATCCGCAGCGCATCGCGCTCGCTGAGCTTCGCCAGCGACTGGTAGGTGCGGTCTTCGCCGGTGAGCAGATAGCTGGCACCGTCTTGCGCGGGCAGGAAATTCTGCGCACGTCGTTCGACGATCCGCAGCCCATGGGAGGCCAGATCGAGATCGGCGATGATCTGCGGATTGAGCAGGCTGACAGTGTAGGCGGCCACGGAGTTGCGGAAGCCGGGATGGAATTCCTCCGTCACCGCCGCGCCGCCGACCACCTTGCGCCGTTCCACGACCTTCACCCGCAGCCCGTTCATCGCGAGATAGGCCGCGCAGGTGAGGCCGTTATGGCCGGCGCCGATGATCAGTGCGTCGTAATCCATCATGCACTTTTAGTCGGACCGGGTTTTTCGTGCGAGCGATTTCTGACATCGGCGTGTCTTCACACGCATGTTATTGCCGCCGCTGCGCCGCTGTGATCCAATCGCGTCCGCGCCCCGTGCCGGCCATGGCCGGCCATCCGGAGTTTCCATGACATCCGTGCCGCTGACCGAGGCGAGTTCGACTTCCGGCTCGCGCAACAGGCTTGTCCTTGTGGTCTATACCGCCGCAATTTTCACCAGCGCGCTGCTGCTGTTTTCGGTGCAGCCGCTGTTCACGAAAATGGTGTTGCCGCGACTCGGCGGCTCGCCGGCGGTGTGGTCGGTGGCGATGGTGTTCTTCCAGTCGCTGCTGCTCGCCGGCTATGCCTATGCGCATTATCTGATGACGCTGCGGAGCCGGACCGCGCCGGTGGTGATCCATCTCGCGCTGTTGTTGCTGGCGCTGCTGACCTTGCCGCTGTCGATCGCGAGCGGGTGGGGCGAGCCGCCCTCCAGCGGTTATGCGTTCTGGTTGCTCGGCCTGTTCGCGGTGTCGATCGGCCTGCCGTTTTTCGCGCTCGCCGCCAACAATCCGATGCTGCAGGCCTGGTTCGTCCGCACCGGCCATCCCGATGGGCCGGACCCGTATTTTCTCTATGCCTCGTCGAATATCGGCAGCTTCCTCGCGCTGCTGTCCTATCCGGTGCTGTTCGAGCCGATCCTGACGCTGCATTCGCAGAACCTGATCTGGACCGCCGGCTATGGCGTGCTGATCCTGCTGATCGCGGCCTGCGGCGTGCTGTTGCTGCGCTCGCCGCCGGTGAGTGCCGCAACCGTCGCGGCCAGCGGGGGCGAGACGCTCGCGCCGAGCTGGCTGTTGCGCGCGCGCTGGATTTTTCTCGCCGCGGTGCCGTCCGGCCTGCTGATCGCGGTGACTGCTCATATTTCGACCGATGTCGCGGCGGCGCCGCTGCTCTGGGTGCTGCCGCTGTCGCTTTATCTTCTGACCTGGGTACTGGTGTTCCAGTCGCGCCCGTTGCTGCCGCATGCCTGGATGCTGCGCCTGCAGCCGCTCGCCATCGCCGGCGTGATGGTGCTGCTGGCGATCGGCGGCGAGCAGAACCTGCTGCTGACGCTCGGCGGCCATCAATTGTGCTTCTTCGTGATCGCGATGGCCTGCCATGGCGAACTGGCGCGGACGCGGCCCGCTGCCTCGCATCTCACCGGCTTCTATGTTGCCTTGTCGTTCGGCGGCATGGTCGGCGGCCTGTTCGCGGGCCTCGTCGCGCCTTACACCTTTTCGTGGATCGCCGAATACCCGATCCTGCTGGCGCTGGCCGCGCTGTGTCGTCCGCGCGATGGCGCGGCGATTCCGGGCAGCAACTGGCTGTGGCTCGCGGTGGTGGCGGTGATCTGCGTCGTCATGGCGCTGTCGTTCCGCGAAGGCGAAGCGCAGACGTTTTTCGAGGAGTGGCGGGTCTGGCTGGTGGGTGCCGTCGCGGCATCCGCCGCGTTGCAGGCGGTGGTGCTTCGGATCGATCGCTGGCGGCTTGCGGTGATGATGGCGCTCGGCCTTGCGCTGATCCGGCTCTATCCCGCCGACGAGGGACGGGTCGAGACCGTCCGCAGCTTCTTCGGCGTCCACAAGATCGTGGTGACGCCGCACGGACAATATCACGTGCTGATGCACGGCACGACCATCCACGGCGCCGAGAAATTCCAGAACGACGACGGCACGCCGATCACCAGCCGCCCGGAGCCGATCAGCTACTATCACAAGGATGGCGGTATCGGTCAGGCGATCCAGGCCATCCGCGCCCGCAAAAGCGGGCCGCTGCGGGTCGCGGTGATCGGACTCGGCGCCGGCACGCTGGCCTGCGCGTCGCAGCCGGGCGAGAACTGGAAATTCTTCGAGATCGATCAGACCATGGTCGATACCGCGCGCGATCCGAAATACTTCACCTATGTGCAGGCCTGCCAGCCCGACATGCAGCCGGTGATCGGCGATGCGCGGCTGACCTTCGCCAAGGAGCCCGATGGCGCTTACGATCTGATTATCGTCGATGCCTATTCATCGGATGCGATCCCGATTCATCTGGCGACCGAAGAGGCGATGGCGATCTACAAGGACAAGCTCGCGCCGCAGGGTGCGGTGCTGATGCACGTCTCCAATCGGCATCTCGAACTTGCTAGCGTCGTGGTCGGCATCGCCGAGGAGAACGATCTGAAGAGCTGGGTCTACAACGAGGATTCGGGCCGCGACGGCGAGTACATCTTCACCACCAATGTCGTAATCTCGGCGCGCGAGGAAGCCGATGTCGGCCGGCTGGCCTCGGATGGGAAGTGGATGCTAACCAAAGCTACCGAAGGCCAGCGCGTCTGGACCGACGACTATTCCAACGTGCTCGGCGCGGTATGGCGGCGGCTTCGCGACGGCGATCAGTAACGCGGCGCTTCCCAGCCGTCAGTCGTAGCCGTAGTAGCCATAGCCGCGACGAGGCTGGGCCTGATAGCCCGGATAATATTGCTGATAGCCGGGATAGCCGTCGTCACGCTCCTCGATGTAGCGGCCGGGCGCGCGGGGATCGGGGTAGAGCCGACGCTGCTGCGACTGCGGATAACGCTGGTCGCTGGCATCGGCGGAGTTGCTGTAATAGGGCCGGCGGTTCTGATAGGTGCGATCCTGCGAGGCGCTGTTGCCATAGGAATCGTCGGCGCCGGGGTTGTCGTAGGTGCTGCCGGGCGCGAGGGTGAGTGGCTCGCGCTCCCGGGCCGCAACCGCGGTGCGCGATTTCGGATTGCGCGCCAGCGCCACGCGCGATGAGCCGGTCAGCCGCACGGTGGTGTTGAGCAGGCCTTCCTGCTTGACGAGATTCCACAGCGTCAGCGCATTGGCACGCGACAGCCGTACGCAACCATGGGAGACCGGCGTGCCGAGGCGGCCGACCGAGTCGGTGCCGTGGATGGCGTGGCCCTGCTTGGTGAAGAAGATCGCGTGCGGCATCGGCGCGTCGTCGAACTCCTTCGAGTAATGGTCTTCCTCCATCCGGAAGGTGCGGAAGCTGCCGTTCGGGGTCTCGTGGCTTGGATTGCCGCTGGAGACCGGCCAGGTGTAGCGCGGCACATTGTCGACGGAGACCGTCATCTGCTGAAGGTCCTTGTTGACGTCAATTTGGATGGCGGCCTGCGCGGCAGGAACGCTTGCCATCACGGCAAGGACGGCAATCCAGAGCGAACGCATGTGACCACTCTCCACGAGACTCATCATCCCGGCCAACCGGGGACTGCGTAGTTAAACACCGAACGTGGCTTTTTCCAGCGGGCGCCGGATCACAGATCGGGCATTGAAATCGTTAACGGGCCGAGCGTGCTCACCATGAATGCCGCTTCGGCCAAGATGAATCTGAACATGAATGACGGCTCTCGCTGCCGGAACCTTTTCGTTCCCTGCGGCGTTGAGACTTGCATTCGTTTGTCACGACAAAAGGATTCAAAATGAAATCAGCTCTTTCGGCGACGGCGCTGCCTGCGCCTGGCAGCAGGGCGTGGTTGTTCGCGCTGGCTTTCCTGACCATGCTGGCAATCCCGTTCGCGGCGCATGCGCAGGGTATCATCGGGGGCGCGGAAGAAGGCGTTCGCCGTGGTAACCGGGCAGCGGGTCCGGTGGGTGCCGTGGTTGGCGGCGCGGTCGGCGCAGGCGTGGGCGGTGTGGTCGGCGGCGTTCGCGGCGTGGTCGGTGCTCCCCGCAGCCATCGGCACCGGCATTATCGGCGGCACCATTATCACCGTCGCCATTACTGAGAATTAGAAAATATTGAAAACGCGGAGGCCATCGGCTTCCGCGTTTTTGTTTTGATCGGTGCTCAGCGCTTAAGCTTGTAACCGGTGCGGAAAATCCACCAGACCGCGATCAGGCACGCCAGCATGAACGCGAAGGTCATGCCGACCGAAAGGTGGATGCTGACGTCGGCGATCTCGGTAAAGCTCCAGCGGAAGCCGGAGACGAGATAGACCACCGGGTTGAACAGCGTGATCAGCCGCCATGTCGGCGGCAGCATGTCGATCGAATAGAAGCTGCCGCCAAGGAAGGTCAGCGGCGTGACGATCAAAAGCGGCACCACCTG
>Ga0209960_1003178_pt1 | contig 14743 bp, 12 predicted proteins | sample ThiBiot_500_plan_2_FD_183947 | JGI IMG/M metagenome (GOLD analysis project Ga0209960, IMG submission 183947) | Wastewater bioreactor microbial communities from Cape Town, South Africa - Thiocy_expt_500_plan (SPAdes) | ecosystem: Engineered > Bioreactor > Thiocyanate-remediating >... | reverse complement strand
TTTAAATTTTTCTTTTCAACTTTTTTTTAAAAAAAAAAAAAAAAAAAAAAAAACAAAAATGTTGAAATTTTTAGGTCCATGGAACTGCTCCAGATATTGCAGGAAAAGATTTAGCCAATCCAACTGCTCTTCTTTTATCTTCTGTTATGATGTTACGCCATCTTAAATTAGAATCATATGCTAACAAAATTGAAAAAGCTGTTTTGAGTACAGTTGCTGAAAGAAAGGTTATTATTTATCATTCTCATACTTTTTTTTTTTTTTTAGGGAAAGAAATCTAATTTTTTAAAAAAAAAATTAGTATGTAACCAGAGATTTGGGAGGAAAATCAAGCTGTAGTGAATACACTCAAGCTATTTGTGATAAAATTGCAGCTCAAGAATAAATAAATAAAAATAAATAATTAAAAAATAAAACAATGAAATTCAATTTTTTTTTAAAAAAATAATAATCATCAGAAAACTAGTAAGAAATAAAATAACAAAATCGAAACTGGTTTTAATTTTTTTGTTGGAGGTTTGGAGTGCGCCATTCCCTGCAATTTTGAAAACTTTTGAAACATCATTTAATTTTTAGAGGAATCAATTCAAGCTCTTGTTTATACCTTGAAACAATTCAATCCAATTAAATTAAACAATGGAGAGATTAGAAAAACAACTATTTCAAGCTTGTGAATATGGAAGAATAGAAGAAGTCCAACAATTACTTATTAACAACCCACAAGTTAATATCAATTGGCAAAATAACTATGGTGAAACTCCTTTTTATATCGCTTGTAGGAATGGGCAAGTGAAAGTAGTTAAGATACTATTAGATAACAAGAGAGTTGATGTGAATAAAGTAGATCGAAGAGCTCGCATCACACCTCTGAATCTTGCTTGTTCGTATCAAAATATTGAAGTTGTTAAATTATTATTGAGGGATCAAAGAGTTGATATATATAAAGGGAGCAGTGATTATTTAATACCATTGAATATTGCTCATTACAATGGAGATCTTGAAATTGTGGAATATATTTTGGCTTGTAGGAAAGTTATGAATCTGGTTGCAAAAGATTTGAAAAGAGTTCATCTTCAAGTGATTTATGGATTCAGAGATGAAGAACAACTCCAGAACAGAGAGAGAAATCGTAAGAAAATTAGTGAATTATTGGAAGCATATGAAAGAAATCCAAATGAAACAAGATTCAAATTAAGAATACAACTTGGATTAGCTGGTAAATTTCATTTCTTATTTTTTTTTTTATCAATTGAAATTGATTCCAAATTTCTTAATCCAAATTTATAAAATTTTGATTGAAGATGAAGATGCTGCTACTTTATGTGCAATGACAATTCTCCTTTCAGATCAATATTTAGATTTCAAAGATCAATAATCAAACTATTTATATACTACGGTTGTATATTCCTTGTGAATTTTTAGGAAAGCTAAACTGGATTTGCGCAACATTAATTTTTGACATACACCATTAAATAAGACAAATAAGACATCAAAATAAAGATCATTATCATATTTTATATTGAAGATATTATCCTTTTGTAACTTGGATGAAAAATGAGAGATGTGAATACCACAAATTTATAAAATCAAAATCAAATTTCTTTTTTGAAGAAAGAAAATCAAAAAAAAAAAAAATTTAAAAAAATCAAAAAAAAATCAGAAACTTTTAAAGTTTGAAATTATCATTTTTTTTTCAAAAAATCACAATCTGTTAATTAAGTATTCTATTCAACACTTGATCCTGTGATCTTTGTTCACGAACTTGCATTAGATCAGGCAACAAACAAACAAAAAATCATGAGTCAGATAAAAAAAAAAGTCAAAAAAAATGGCGGAAATGGAGTGGAATATTTCCTTTTTTCAATTTGATTTCTCTTCCTCCTTCTCTTTCATAAAAAAAGGTACCTTAATTACTGAATCATTCCAACATTTCTTTAACATTTTCTTTTTTTTTTTTATTATCACAATTTTCATCAAAAAAAAAAATCAAAAAAAATCAATCAATAGATGTTTTATTAGCATCATATTCGTCATTTAAAACCTTTTTTGTTACGTGGTTTACAAATAGATTTTACTAATAGATTCCATTCGGATTTCCCTGCTTACTAGGTGTGATGATATGTTAGGATTCCTCTCTAACTCCTCTTGGTATTTGTATCTATTAGTGTCAAAATGAATTAACCAAGAAGGGGATTCATCTTTGTTGAAAATAACTTTTGAAAGGACCAAAAAGAGAGATGTTTCAAAGTAATAATGAGGTTTTTTTTTAGATTTTTTAAATTATTCTAAATCGTTTTCTAATCTTACTCCTTTTCCTTTTCCTTTTCCTTTTTCTTTTTTTCTCAGTGATGCCTGACTTTCGAAAGAGAAAGTATTTTTTGAAACAACAACATTCTCTCATGTAAATGATAAATTAGAACTTTTGGAAAACTGGAGTAATGATCAAAAAATTCAAGTATATAAGAACGAAGAAAAAAAAACAAGAAATCTTTAAATTTTTTTTTTTCAAGAAAACAAAAAAATTAAGTGAACTTTATCTATCATGTATGAAACTAAACCATTGTAAGCTCTTTTAAATATTTTTATTTTATTTTATTTCATCTTCTTTAAATATGATCATACTTACTTTCTTTCTTTTTTTCTTTATAAAAGTATCTTGCCTAATCCAAGCAGAGCTGTCTTAACTGGCGTGCTTCTTTCATTTATTTTAGTTATTGGACTTTTTGGTTTCAAGGAAGTAGGAAAATCTGCAATTATATGCAATTGTCAAAAACAAAGTGCTCTTGAATTCTCTTATGATTTAGCTGAAACCCCTGTTGATGATAAATTTTCAATTCAAAATCTCTTTAAACTTTCTTGGGAGGTATTTTCTTTTTCTTTTTTTCTTTTTTTTCAAAGAATTCATTCATTCATTCATTCATATAGAACTATCAAAATGGAATTGTAACACAATGGGAGTATATCAGTAACATGTCTGAAAAGAAACATCAAGTCTTTGCTGCTGCAGAACCTTTTTTTTCATGTCCACTTGTTACTTCACGTGTTGGAGGAATGGATGATGGAGCAAAGTTTGTTTGTGGAATGAATTTTTTGCCAAAGGAAAACTGTGTTGTTTACTCTTTGGGTGTAAATCGAAACCACAAGTTTGAATGGTCACTCTTCAAATCTGCACCTCAATGTGTTGTCTACTCCTTTGATCCAACCCCTAGTTTGGAAGAATACTTTACCGATAATCCAAAAATCCCTCCAACTCAAAAACATCACATAGAAGCTGTCACAGGAAAAGCAGGAGCTACCGTCGTCTTAGAAGGTGTTCAAGTCAAATCTCGAAGTTTACTCGAAATTATGCAATTTTATGGTCAGAAAGAAATTCATATATTCAAGATTGATATTGAAGGTGGAGAATATGAAGTATTTGAAAATATTGAAGATGAGATTTGGGAAAATATTCATCAAATTCAAGTGGAAGTTCATGCAAATAGAAAACGATTCTTCAATTTATTGAACCTTTTAGATCAAAAAGGATTTGTAATGTTTATGAAAGATCCCAATTTATATTGCTCTGGTTGCTTTGAATTCTCTTTCTTAAATATCAAAAAATTTGCTGCTCTAGTAGGTTTAGATCCATCAATGTATAGAACTTCTCTTGGACAAGAAAACACCCAAAAAAATATTTAATCAGAACAATCAATATTTATCAAAACTTCAGAAAAAAATATGATTTTAGATTATTATTGTTATTTATTTGTTTTAAAATCCGAATTAAATTTAATAAAGTTACAACAACAAAATCATTCTTTCTTTGATTCAAACCAGGTATGTTATAAAAAAATATATATTTCATTTCCCATGGTAAAAAGTGACCATTTCCCAAGCATTTCCCAAATGAATGCACTATACACTTCCCATCACTTCCCAATTGCACTTCCCAGTATGATTTTAATTATAAAATATTAATTATCATTTCCCAATGGCATTTCCCAATAGTACTTTAATTAATTATTTTTTTGTTATTTTGACTTTTGAAATAGCATTTCCCAATACCATTTCCCAATAGCTTTTATTATTGTTTTAAAAAAATTTTTTTTCAAATCACTTAATAGCATTTCCCAATAGCACTTCCCAATAATATTTTAATTATTGAAATATTAATTAGCATTTCCCAATAGCACTTCCCAATAGCATTTTGATTATAAAAAAATCAATTAGTATTTCCCAATAGCACTTCCCAATAGTATTTTAATTATAAAAAATCAATCAATTAGCATTTCCCAATAGTACTTCCCAGCAAGATTTTAATTATTCATCATTTAATTATTTATTTAAATAAAAGTTCAAAAGTTTTCTTATTAACCCTTTATCTTATTATTCAACGTGAATAAACGAATGAAGAGTTGTAGATTTTCTTTTTCCAAAAAAATCATGTAAACCTAAGAATCCAGAAGTTAGAATCTAGCATTATTTAAATGTTAAACAATAGTTTACATTATCATAGGAATGATCTTCACTCTTGAATCTTTCCTACATTTCATGGTATCATTCTTGTTCAAAAAAAATCAAGTTTTATTTCAAAAAAAAAAAACTAATAAGATTTCCTCCACTCAAAATTAAATTTCAAATACTTTGCAAATAATCGGTTACATGATCCTGGTATTATCCCATCAACTAATTAACTCAATCAAAGTTCGAAGATTAGAAAATTACAAAGCTTATGGATCAGTTTCATTGTAATACATTTCATATTCTAATTCTCATAATTTTGTACTAGAAAAATGAAAACTAAGAAGATTGTCACAAAATTCTTTTATTTTATTTCCTATTTTTGCTTTTGAGCTATTGATTAATGGATTTGAATCCACCAAAACAAAAATTAAAAGTAGCATCCAAGATCAAATCATAAATTTTAACCGATTCAAACCAAAAAATGACGGTTAAATTCCTTTTTTGGATTTTATTTTTTGAAATTTCGAATTTTTTTTCTCTAAAAATCTCTGATTCTTACTTATTTCATTTAAGTCTTTGATTCTATTCCTTCTAAAACTTTGATTCATTATTTTAATTTCATCTCATTTTCAATTCTCTTTTTCTCTTCTTTCTGTATTTTCAAATTTTTATATTTTTCTTGTTTTTCTTGTTCTTCTCAAGCAAACAATTGAAAGTGATTGATTGATTGAACTTTTTTAAAGAGATTTCATTTGAAGAAGAAGAAAGAGATTTCATTCGAAGAAAGAGATAAAGATGCTTCATCATTCATCTCAATCACAATCTCAAGAGAAGGATAGTTTCAGTGAAAGAAAACAAGATATTGTCTTAACTTCACCATTTACAATTGGAAGATTGCCTTCAAGTAACTTGTAATTTCTTTCTTTTCCTTTCTTTCTTTTTGATTTGATGTTAAATTTTTTGTTTAATGTTTAATTTTTTATAAAAATTAATGGTTCAGTATTAACTTTAAACATCATAGAGTTCTTGATTCACCTCTTTTTCCTTTGATGATAAGTCGTCAACATGCTGTGATTCAACAAATAACTGAAAATGATAATAAGAGTCGGAAAAGAAAGTTAGGATCAGAAATAGAATGGGAGATTATTGATAAAAATAGTTTAAATGGAATATTTGTTAATGATGTTAAGGTTGAAAAAAAGATTTTAAAGAATGGAGATGTGATTACTTTTGGAGGTGGAGGAAAACTACCACTTGGAACTTTGAGACAACAACCTCATTCTGTATTTATATTTACTTTTTTCTCTCATGGTATTATTTTATTTTATTTTTATTTATTTTTGTCAATTAGAATTAGATTTGATTGATAATCTTTAATAAAATAATAAAATAAAGTTGATCTATATGAGGATAGCAAAGTTCCAAAATTTGATGAGTATATTTTCTTTGATTCTTTCTCTTCTTTATTTTATTGATTTTTATCTTTTAAAACATTTAGAACACCTCCAACTGAAGGTCTTCATGAATTAAAGAGAGAGATCTTTGAAAAAGATAAAATAATCCAACAACTACAAGATTCTGAAGTAATTTTTTTGATTTTTTTATTTATTTTTTTTTAATGAAGATTTTTATAAAACATAAAATTCAAAAAAAAAATAGAAAATACTTTCAAATTCACACAAAGCTCTTGAAGTAATGAAACAAGGATTTCTTTGTTCCTTATGTTTAGATTTTCTTCTTGATGCTGTTGTTATTTCATGTTCTCATTCTTTTTGTTCAGATTGTTTAACACAATGGGTTCAAAAGGAAAAGGTGATTTACTATTTCAGATTTTATTAAATCTTTTGAAAATAACCCTTTTTTATTTAGACATGTCCTTATTGCTTGACTCAAATCAAAGGAGAACCAACTCGAGTTCTAAACCTTGATCATGCTGTTTCTGATTTTATCAAAATTTTACCAAAGGAGGTTGAAAATTATCATTATTTTCTTAATATTTTGTTTTTTATGTTTTACTGATACGGTGTTACAAAAATAATAGGATCAAGAAGCTTGGGAAAAGAGGGTTGAAGGAAAAGAAATTGAAAAAGTAAATTATATTTCTTTTTCTTTTAAAATTATTATTGATTTTATAAATTCAAAAAAAAAAAAAAAAAAAAAAAATAGAAAGAAATGAAACAACTTGATTTATTAATTGCAACAGCAAAAGCAAGACAAAAACCATTTTTAAATATTGAAGTTAAATGGGATATAGAATCTCGAACACGATTTTTTTCAGGACTTTGGCTTTATAAATCTTTTGCTGTGAGGTTAAGATATTGTCGTCTTGTTGGATTATCATATTCATCATTAGAAAAGTATTCATTACAAACTCTGGTGATAGTTTCATCAAATCTTTCAATTCTGAGTCCAGAAATAAAAAACATTCCAGCATCAGCATTAGAAATAACTTTAAGAACAAATATTTCAAACTTTCTAAAAGAACTTCAATCATAAGTTGGATGTAGATAATTAAAATTTGGAAAAAAAAAAACTTGTATCATTATCATTGAAAAATAAAACAGTAACAAAAACAACAACAACAAAAAAAAAAATTGTTATTATTAATATTTTCTCAAAAATCTATTTTTTGAAATCCATTGAAATACTTTCAAGTGTACGTCCTTTTGTTTCTGGGACATATTTAAGAGTAAACAAGAGCATGATTACCATAATGGCAGTAAAAGGTAAAAAGACATAATCATCTAAACCATCGCTCATAATAGGGAAGAATTGACCAACAAAATAATTACAAATCCAATTTAAAGGGAGTGCAATAGATGCTGCAGTTCCGATGGCTTTTTTTTAAAAAAAAAAAGAATTTATTATTTTATTTATTTATTTATTTAAGTTCAAATAAGAAAGAAAGGAAGAAAAGAAAGAAAGAAGGAAAAAAAAAAGAAAAAGAAAAAATTTGCCATTTGTTGGGAATATTTCTGCAAGAATCAAAAAGGGGATTGAACCTAAACCAACTGCAAAAAAGGAGACATAAAGAAAAGTACAAGTAGTAGCGAGCCAAGAAACATTAGCTGTATCTTGAAGGGCAAATGCAATTGTATAAAGGACTCCAGTTATTGACATACCAATCTTGAAAAAAAAAAAAAGAAGAAAGAAAAAGAAAAAAGAAAAGTTTAAAAAAAAAAAAACAATAATAAAAAATAAAATAATCAATCAGAAAGAAATAAAATAAAAATAAAATAAAATAAAAACCTCTCCAAACATTAAAAGAACACGACGTCCAGCTTTATCCATTAAGAATACAGATAAAATGGTTAAAGAAACATTCCAAAATCCAACTGCAGTTGTTAAAATATCAGCAATATCAGGATTACTTCTTTTAAAAATATCTGTGGAATAATAGAAGACAGCATTAATTCCTGAAAACTATTTGATTTTTTTTTTGTTTATTTTGTTTCATTTATTTGATTTTATTTTGATTGTTATTTTTATTTTGGATTTGAAAGAGTTGAGATTAATTGAAAAAAAAAAAAAAAAAAAAAAAAAAAATTAATTACTTGTTGAGCAATTTGAAGGGTAAGTGCAATAATTAATGGTTTACGTAAATCTTTACTTTTAATTAATTCGAGGAAAGAAAGAGTAGTACTATTTTCAGCATTTGCTTGACCTTCTAAAAGATATTCATAGTCAGCTTCTGCCTCTGCAACTGCGTTCTTGCCTTTCAATTTTAAGATTGCAACTTTAGCTTCTTCGTTACGTCCTTTCATGATGAGCCAACGAGGTGTATGAACACAAAATACTAATAATCCTAATTGTAAGATGGCAGTAAAGAGGGTAAATGATAAGAGCCATCTCCAAGTTGGAACAACTGACATATAAAGTCCCATAAATTGTGAAACAAAAATTCCAGTTGTAATTGCTAATTGACCAAAGACTCCAATTGCTCCTCGATAATTAGTTGGTGATATTTCTCCCAAGTACATTGGCATAACAACAGTTGAGATACCTGCACCAACTCCAACAACGACTCTTGCAATTGCAAGCATTGTAGGAGAAACTGAGAATCCAAGTAAAAGAGAACCAAGAATGAAAAAGAAATTATTTCCCATCATAACAATTGTACGTCCATATTTATCTGCTAACCATCCTGCAACAATTCCACCAACTAAACCTCCAATTGCAAATATTCCAACAATTGTTCCCCACAAGGCTATCAATCAAAAGAGAAAGAAAGAAAAGAAAATAATAATATTTGAATTGAATTGAATTGAATTGGTAAATAATAATCATCATCAATAAAGTTTAAAAATTTGAAAAATTTGAATCAAACCATCATCAATTGAAAAACAAGGAGGTAATCCAAGATTTCCATTTTCAGTTTCTGTACAGTTTGTGATGATCATTCGTGGATTATTGATGACTCCTATATGATAACCATAGTTAAATCCTCCAATAACAGCAACAACTAAAAATAAATAATGAATTAATGAATTATTAGAATCTTAGTCTTTTTTTTTCAAAAAAAAAAAAAAGAATTAATTTTACTTGCAACAAAGAGGAGATAAGGAGTAAGTTTTCCATAACCTGGTTGATGTGAACCATTTAATAATAATGGGCTATCTTCTTTTGAATCCATATCGTCTATTTTCTCTTTGTCTCCTCCTTCTTCTTCTATTTCTACTCCTTCTCTATGTTCAATAATATTATCTTCCTCTTCCAGATTTGCAACAGTCAATTACTAATTAGAATTTAAAATTCATTTTAATAACATATTTCTTTAAAATTTTATTTTTCTTATTTTTGTGAACTTTAAGCAAACACATAAATTATCTCCAATTATTCCAAACAATTTGTTGTTAATTTCATTCATTCATTCACTGTTAAAATATAATTTCTATTGTTCTTCCTCTTCATTTTTAAAATATTCAAACAAGAAACAAATTTCAAGAATTGTTGTAGCTTTTTCAACAAAGTGTTATCATTCTCATGTAACTTGAAATTGAAGTTGAAATTGTGTATGAAATTGTATTAAAATGAGAATTAGAACAGGTAGTAAAGAAAGAATGAAGGAACACAAACCTCAAATTCACTTGAGTAAGTTATACAAGTGTAAGAATTAAAAATTAGAAAGAAATTAAAGAATTTTAATAAAAATTTAAAGTTTTAAAGAATTTTTTTTAAAAAAAAAAAAAATTTTTTTTTTTTTAAAAAAGGGACAGTTTATGGTTTTTTTTTTTTTTTTTTTTAAAAAAAAAAAAAATTTTTTTTTTTTTAAAAAAGGGACAGTTTATGGTTTTTTTTTTCTTTTTTTTTAAAAAAAAGTGGAGTTTTATTTATTGAAATCGATGAATTGAATAGATGGGATGGATGTTGTTTGAAATTTGGGATCTTCAATGATTTTATTGAGGATTTTTGATGGTTTATAGAATTTTTTTGATTTTTTATTGATAATTTTTATTTTTTTTTTTTTTTAAAAAAAAAAAAAATTTTTGAATGAGATGATATTGAAAAGTTCAAATTTCCTCTCTTTTTGTTTCGATCTTATTGTTATTTTTTGTTAAAATAATAATAATAAATTTAATAAATTTGATAAATTTGATACTTTTTGATGAAATCCAAATAAACTTCGAAAAATTGAAATCAATTGAAATTATGAAAATAAAATCAAAACAAATTCAAAAATATCTCAAAAATATCAAACTAATAATAATGAATTCATTCATTAACATTCTCATTGAATTTCTATACTAATTTCAATTTCAACTTCCTTCACAATAATTAATGTTTTATTAATTTCAAAGTCTCCTTGTTCCTTCATTTCTTTAACTGAATAATTAAAAACAAACAACCAAATAGCAATGATAAATTCTCAAAGCTATGATTCATTATACCTTTTAATTCTATTTCTATTATACTCTACAACTTGAATCAAACACCTAATTCTATAACAATTGAATTATAAGATGTTGAGAAAATTTCAAAAAAAAAAAAAAAAAAAAACCTTTGGGGGTATTTATACTTTTTCCAATAAGATGGATAACAATAATCTCCCGACCAATCAAAATGGTTTTGTTTTTGGGTTTAACCAATGAGGATTGAGTTTTGGGTTTCTTGTTTCTCATTTTTCTAAAAGCCACCTGACCTTTCACACTCTAATTAGAAAGCTTTTTTGAAGCCTGTTTGTTGTTTGTTATTTGAGTTTGTTGTTAGTATTGATCTTGGGTGAATGCTAACTATGAATCAATTCAAGATGAAAGTGTTTCCTTTCAAGTTTTGATTAAAAACTCTTTCAAAAAAAAAACCCTTTTCAAAGTTTTGTTTTGGGTTCGAATCAATGTTTTTTCATGTTGTGATTCAATCTCTCAAGTTGACTTTCCAAAAGTTTCCAAATAAAAAAATGATTTCCAACTTACTCTCACAAAGTTCAAAAATAAATAAAGAATCAAATAAATTCAGAAATAAAGACTGTTTAATATATTGAACAATAGAGTAGGTTTATTGAGTACAAAAAAATTTAAGTTTTTTAGATTTGGATTTCTGGAATATATTCAGCAGCAAGGTTAGCATCAGAGTAAAGGAGGTAGTTGACAGTTCCAGATGGTAATCCAGTGATGACGTTTTGGGTGGCAGCAGCTTGGAGGTTAGCAATGCTTGGGACTTTTCCAGCTCCTAAGTAGAGGGCCATAACTCCAGCAACGTGTGGGGAAGCCATTGAAGTTCCAGAGATGGTTCTTTCAGCAGAGGTTCCACCAATCCATGATGAAGTAATGGAAGTTCCTGGAGCGTGGATTTCAACACAGCTTCCGTGGTTGGAGAAAGATGATTTTCTATCAGCGTTATCAGTTGATCCAACACAGACAACTTTGTCAGCTCTAGCTGGTGAGTAGTTGCAAGCATTAGCATTGTCATTACCAGCAGCAACAGCCATGTGAACTCCAGCATCAACAGCAGCGTTGACAGCTGAATCAAGAGTGGTGGCAGCACCTCCTCCGAGGGACATGTTTCCGACTGATTTTTTGGATGAATTGTGTTGGTTGGCAACCCAGTTGACTCCAGAGATAACATCAGCGGTGGTTCCGAAACCAAGGTCTCCCAAGACTTTGACGGCAATCAAGTTGGCTTTTTTGGCAAGACCATAAGAGGTTCCAGCCATGGTTCCAGAACAGTGAGTTCCGTGTCCGTTTTTGTCTTCATCAGAAGCTCCAGAGGCGGCAGTGAAACCCCAAACGGCTCTTCCTGCATAGTCATTGTGTTGAATGTAAATACCGGTATCAATGGTGTACATATCGACTCCAGAACCAGCTGTGTCAGGATAATGGTAAGCATTATCGAGTGGGAGGTTTCTTTGAGAAACACGGTCTTGACCCCAAGAAGGTGGGTTGTTTTGGACTCCGAAAGCAGCCATAACTTGGTCTTCTTCAACAACTTCAATAAAGTCAACAGCTTCCTTGATGAAACTCAAGACTCTTGGAGTACAACGGATAGCATAACCTTTGAAGTCACCAATGTGGTATTGGTGGAAGATTTCATTAGCGGGTGAGTCGATTTCCATAACTCTTTGGAGGTTTCTCATATGTGGGGCGACTTCAACTCCTTTTTTGAATTGAACAATGTATTGTCCTGGAATAGCTTTAAGTCCATTAACTCCAGCGGCAGCAGCGAAAAGAGCGAAAAGGATTGAGGTTTTCATGTTTTTATAAAGTTGTTTTGATCTACAAAAGTTGTTCAATTATAAAAAAAAAGGGTTGTTTTGAAAAAAAAAAAAAGAAAAAAAAACAAAAAAAAAAAAAAAAAAAAAAAAAACAAAAAAAAAAAAAAAAAAAAAGCAAAGTATTTATACTAATGAAAAGAACAAATTGCCTTTTTTAGGTTTCAACTAGCTAACGTGACCCCCGATTTTTCTCTTTTTTCTTCCTTCTTTTTCGAACAAAGAAAAAAGAAGCCCGAACAACTGATCAAATCATTCAAAAGAAAAAGAAAAAAAAAAAATTTTTTTTTCATTTATTTTTATTTTTTTGCAGATAAAAAAAATTAATTATTCGTGACCCTATTTTCATCAAAAAAATAAAAAAATGTGACCTTTGAACAGAACAGATACAGTAAAAACTGATTATATTTTTTGATTTTATTGTTTTTCAAAAGTTCTTTTTATTTTTGAAATCTTTTCACACGCCCTCAATCATTTTTTTTTTGGGACTTCGTCAACTGACCAAAAACAAAAAAAAAAAAAATCTTTTTTTTCCTTTTTTTCTTTGGAAAGTTCGTTGATTGGTTGATTTTTCATCGAAACAGAAAATAAAAATAAAAAAAATGGCGACTGTTTTGTTTTTGGTTCAAGAATTCATTAATTATTCAATTATTACTTTGACTCATTCAAATTATTATGAATTATTAATTATAATTTTATTAATTATAATTTAAAATTTGACTCATTTCTAATTTTTATTTTTGTATTATTTGATAATTTTCTAATTTTTTTTTGGAGGCTTAATAATCCCCTAAAAAAAAAAAAACAAAGAAAACAAAAAATAAACAAACTGTTAATAATAACTCATATATAAAATTGTTATCATTCCAACAATGTTCAAAAAAGTGTACAGTTTGAATGTAATTCACAACCTCTTAAAATAGTTCTTAAATTCTTTTTTTTTTTTTTCTGTTAAGATTAAAGGTTGCTCAAGGATCTCTTTGAGAGAAATCGGATGGCCAAATAAACAAACAAACCCTTCAAAAAGGGGAGAAGCAATGACTTGACTTTTATCTTTAAATTTTTGAACCATGGAAGCCCTAGTAGTCAACAAACACTTGATTGATCTTAATGTACCGTTTTTTTCATTTTCAACTTTGACTTTTTTATTTTTGTTAGCGGTTGGACAATAAAATGCCATAATTGATGCTTACAGAACTTTCAAAATTATCACTTCTTAGTTCAAAAAAGTGTGGAGTAGTTTAGTCTTTTAGCAAGAAATTCCAGTCAAGAATTGCAAAATATATTCTAAAACCGTAGGATGTTTTAAATCCAATACTTTTTGGCGCATTTTAGTCTTCAATATTAGAAACTTTTCGAAAACCTCTACAATACACTTAATTTCTTTTAAAGCTTCTTTGAATGATGGTTTTTCAATTACATCCCTTGTAATAAAGTCATCATCTTCTGCAACATAAGGCCCAAAACTTTGCGCTATCCTACCATTTGGGTAGCACATTACTAAAAATTTAACTAAATTTCTAAATTTATGTCCACTGAAAGTTGAAAATTGCAATCCAAAATTCATTGAATGCTCAATATAAATATATGTACAATCAAGTATCAGAGTGTTTGGTGGAAAATAGGATATTATTTCGACGATTTGAATTTCTTTAGCATCTTTTGTTGAAAGAAATCCTAAACTGAAATTAAATACTTTAACAAGTTCAGGTAGTATTTTTGAGATGATTCTTTTACAAGCTGTGATGGAAACAATTCTTTACAAGTTGATTCTTGAGATCTGAGCAAGTATCAAAGTAATGGAGTTCGTATGCTTTGCCTCCCCTTTGTTTGCCTTTCTCCGCTTTGTTTTGCCTTTTATTTGCCTTTTCCGTTTCTACTTCACTTTGTCTGTTTGTCCCAAATAAAATTGAAACAATTTGATTTTTTTTTTTTTTTTTTTTTTTTCAATTGTTTTTTCAATTGTTTTTTCAATTGTTTTTTTAAAGTATTTTTTTATTATACATTCAATCAAAATTTGCACATTATAAGAACAAGAAATAAGAAACCAGAAACTAATAAATAATGAACATCTGATGATTGAGTTTTGACTTTTTGTAAAGGATTTTGATTCTAAATGAAATTTTATGTTATTTGATTTTGATTATATTCGGCAAAAAAAAAGAATGAAAAAGAACTTTGTGAGTCAAAATTTCTTGTTCTTTGAGGTTTTGAGTTTCCAAAATTTCAGTTGATGGATTTAATTCATAAGTCTCTGTGGTTAATTCAACTCTTTGAACACCACTAAAGAAATCTGCAATTGGTGTCTATTTTTTTGTGAATAAAATTAATTATTTGTCTTGAAACAAAAATGAAATCAAATGAAATAAATTTAATTACTTTGTCTAATGGTCTTCGAAACAAATTTGATTTGATACCTGGTGTTGATCTCATAAATTGAATACTATAAGAATCAAACTATTCATTTTTTTTTTGCACAAAAAATCAGTTAATTCAAGAAAATAAAATAAATAATAAAATAAAAAAGGACCAAATCAGAAACAGTTGCAACAGCTTGTTGATCTAATCTTTCATTATATTCCAAATTTTTGAATG
>Ga0209960_1003177_pt1 | contig 14746 bp, 15 predicted proteins | sample ThiBiot_500_plan_2_FD_183947 | JGI IMG/M metagenome (GOLD analysis project Ga0209960, IMG submission 183947) | Wastewater bioreactor microbial communities from Cape Town, South Africa - Thiocy_expt_500_plan (SPAdes) | ecosystem: Engineered > Bioreactor > Thiocyanate-remediating >... | reverse complement strand
AGTCCATTCATACAAACCCAAAATCTTCTCATTTTTTCAAAATAAAACAAAATGAAACAAAATAAATCAAAACCTAAACTTTGTTTCTCATTTTCCAACACCTCCTTCTTCTTCAATGTCTCCTTTGTGAGTTCTAATAATGTCTGGAGCTGCTGTTGTTGCTGCTGCGAAAACTGGTGGGTTTGGACCAGTTCCTCCACTTCCGCAAGAACCGACTCCGCCATGTTTTTTAACTTTTTTTTACTTTTTTTCATCAAAAATTTTTGTTTGTTCATCAAAATCCAATTCTCGAGCAGTCATGGGCAAAAATCTATCTTCCTCTCTCCCATTCTCTCCACTATTTCAAAAAATACAGTTTCTTATTGATTGTTTATTTCATCCCAAGACATTACAATTATTGCAAGAACCTCTGGTCAAAAAATAATATTATTCTGTTTGAAATTCAAAATGAAAGCCATTTTGTTACGTGGCAAAAGTTACAAAAGTAAAAATAATTAGAAGAAAAAAAAGAAAAACTTTTGACTGCAATTATCAACCCAATATAAAACCTTCTCTCAAATACAGCACTTTACAATTATATTTACTGTATTTCTATGTTTCTATATTCTTTTTATGAAAGAAAGTGTTGTTGATCCTTTCGATGATTCAGAAAAAGGAGACTTCAAATGAAAAATTTAAAATTTAAAATTTTTAAAACTAGAATTCCTTATCAATTTTATCACTAACTTTCAATTCATTTTGTATTTTTTTCAATTAATTAACAAGGAATTGTTAAAACTCTTTGTTTCATTTCATAAAATAATTTTCAACAACATTTATTTGAAAGCAAGAACTATTAATGATGTATTTATAATAAATAGGAAATCATGAATTCAGAAGAACCTCCAGAAAATCCTGTCCAAGAGCAACCAGTAATTATTCATTTTATCATCTAATTATTTATATAATATCTTTGTCAAAATAATAATCATCAAATGTAGAAATCAAGTGGAGGATGGGGCTCTCTTTGGTCATCTGTTACCTCCTATGTTGATGTTGGTAGTATTGCAAGTTCTGCACAATCACTTGGTTTGATTTAAGATTTTATCATTAATTTTGATTTTGTTCTAATTATGAAAAAAAAGGTAAAATGACTGTTCAATCTCTTGATAAAGTTTATGAAATATTGGAACCTCCACAAATTGAATCTGATGGTCTTTGCTTTTTTCTTTCTTCTTCTTTTTTCTTCCTAAATATTTCCAAAATAGAAGAGACAACGAATCCAGAAGAAGAAGAAGGTTCAAATGAAACTTCAGAACCAAAAGAAAAGAAAAAAGGAAAAGGAAAAGAAAATCAATCAGAAGAAGGTCAAGAAACTGAAACTCAAGAATCAAAGGTAAAATAATAATAATTCTTTTATAGTCACTAATTTATCAACATTAACGGATTAATTTCAAGGATAATTCAGAAGGAGATGCACAAACAATACTTTATTCAACTCTTTCATCAGTTTGGAATGTATAACAACTTCTTTTTTTTCCTGAATCCTCACTTTACAATTAATTATATTATATTATTTGTTCAATAGTGGGCTGGAGAAGTCAAAAATAATGTTGAAAATAATGACTTGATTCATCAAGGATTTGGAATTGGGGAAACTATTATTAATCAATCTCTTTCAACTCTAGAAACTGTTGGAAAAAAAACAATTAACATTGTCCTTCAAGAAAATCAAGTACACTTTTTCTTTTCTTTTTCTAATTTTCTAATTTTCTTATTTATTTTACTGGCAACTAAATCATGTTTTAGCATCACGAAGAGAAAAGTGAAAAGATCACCCCAGAAGCTACTGATTCCAAATCAGTTGGACCAGTAACTTTTACAAAAGGGTTTGATTTGAGTGCAGGAAATGCACATTTAAATGTTAGTTCATTCTTTTTTTTCATTCTTTTATTTTTCATTTTTTTATTTTTTTTTAAAAAACTAGGCTTTGGAATTACTTGCTTCTGAATGTGCACTCAAAATTAAATCTCAAAATAATTTATTAACTTCAAATGAAAGTCAAATACCTTTAAAAAAACAAATTGATAAGGAATTAAAAACAATGGCTACTTTTTTTAATGTTGAAAACATTTCTGATGAAATTGAAAATTCCAAAGAATTTATTTTGACAACTGATGAAGGATTTTCACAATTTGTAAGTTTTTTATTCCAGAATAGTTCAAATATATAATTTCATCATTTTCTTTCCCTTCTCATGAAATAGCAAAACTTGTTAAATAATGTTGATATTGAGTTGTATGTTATTCTTAAAAATCTTCAAGCTAATTTGCTTGCTTCTGAAAAAAATATTTCGGAAATCATTGCAAATTTTAATAAGGAATTTGAATTATTGAAAGAAGAAAAAGAATTAAATCAACCAAAAGTTGAAGAATTAGCATCAAATACCTTTAAACTTATGTAGGAACTTTTTTTTTTTTTTTCAATTTTTTGTTTTCATTTCTGATCTTTTTTATTTGAATAGACAAAATAAAGGGGTTCAAGTTTTGTCAAAATTTTCTTCCAAATCAATTGAACAAGTAATTTTTCATTTGATTTATTTATTATTTTATCTATTTTCTTTTTCTTTTAACTCTTCATTTTTTTAATAGCTATTAAGAATTGGTGAACACTTTGTGTTGGCAATTGCAGATTCCAAGCAAAATCAAAATCAAAGAATTTCAAAATTGAATCATTTATCAATTTCTAAAGTATTAAGAGAACTCACAATCATTCTGTTAAAAGTAACATTTCTTTTTATTCAATTTTTCCAAATCAAACATCTAACACTAATTCTTTCATTCATAGGATTCATACTGTATTGTCTCAATTCATGTTCAAGCAATTGAAGAAATTGGTAATGCCATTGGAACAATTTTAACTTCTCAAAATATTGAAACTCAAGTATCATTTTTATTTTATTTTTTTCCTTTTTCTTTCTTTTTCTTTCTTAAAATGAAATCAATCTATTTAGCAATCAAGCATTGTCAATGAATTTTATGTTGATGCTGGAGATGCTATTGCATTTATTCAAGATGGTTTTCAATCTTTACATCCTATTACCAAACTTATTGTTTATGAAAACTCTCTTCGTTCTGATAATGAAGACAAAAAGGAGGAAGAACAAGGTGTGGCTGTTGAAAAAGAAGAGAAAAAAGAGGAGAAAAAAGAAACTGAGCCTGAACAAATTGAAGAAAAAGCAAAGGAAGATGTAAAAGAAAATGAACAAAAAGAAGAAAAAGAAGAACAAAAAGATCTTGAATAAAGTAAGAATAACAAATTTTTATTTAAACAATTATTGTCCACCAAAAAGAAGTTTTGAAATAATTAATCTTTGGATTTGTGAAGTTCCTTCATAAATTTGGAAAATTTTGGCGTCTCTCATAAGCTAAGAAAAAAAAAAGAAAAGGAAAAAGAGAAAGATTAAAATTTATCCAAAAAAAATGAAAATAAATAAATGAAAAAAATACTTTTTCAACTGGGTATTCAGAATTGAAACCATTTCCTCCAAAAACTTGAACAGCATCAGCAGCACATTTGTTTGCAATATCTCCAGCAAAAGCTTTTGCAATTGATGCATAGTAGGTGTTTTTACGTTTCTAAATTATTATTATTATTATGATCATTTTAATTTTCAAATTTAATTATTTCATGATTCAAAAATAAATAAGTAAAAAAAAATACATTATCAAATTCATGACATGCTTTCCAAATTAAATTTCTTGCAGATTCTACATTAATTGCCATATCAGCAATCATAAAAGCAACAGCTTGATGTTGAGCGATGGGAACACCCATTGTTTTTCTTTGAAGTGCATAATTAACTGATTCTTCTAAACAACGACGAGCAAGTCCTAAAGCTCCTGCTGCGACTAAGGGACGAGTTAAATCGAAAGCTTGCATGGCAACCTTTTTTATTTTTATTTTTTCGAATTAAAATCAAATGAAAATTAGAAAGAAAGAAAGAAAAAAAAAATGAAATTTTATACTTTAAATCCTTCTCCTTCTGCACCAACCATATTTTCAGCTGGGACAACAACATCTTCAAAAGTGATTCCTCTAGTATCTGAAGCTCTTTGTCCCATGTTCATTTCTTTCTTTCCTCTAGTAATTCCTGGAGTATTTCCTTCAACAGCGAAAGCAGTGAAAGCTTTTCCTGGTTTAGCTTTTGGGTCTCTAATATCAAGATAAAAAATGAAATAAAATTAATGTCTTTCTTTGAATTTTTGAGAAAGAAGAAAAAGAAAGGGAAAAAAAACGTTTTAGCAAGAACGAAGAACCAATTAGCATGTCCACCATTAGTAATCCACATCTTTTGTCCATTAATAACATACTCATTACCCTTTTTTACAGCTGTTGTTTTTGCTCCTGCAACATCAGAACCGGCACCTGGCTCGGTAACACAATAAGAAGCAACAATTGGTTCTTCCATCATACGTCCCAAAAACTTCTTTTTAACAAAATCGTTTGCTGCTAAAATGAGGGGGGATTCTGCTAATCCATTAGCTTCACAAGCTGTTTGGATACCAGTACTAGATAAATGAATCAAGAATGAAAATTAATTATTAAAAATAAAGAATTAAAAATTAAAAAAACTGACCATCCATATGCTAATTCTTCAGTGACCAAAGCACCATCGAGTAAAGAAAGTCCAATACCTCCATATTCTTTTGGAATGTGAGTATTTAAAAGACCAACTTCCCAAGCTTTTTTAATAACTTCCCATGGGTATTCACCTATTGAGTTTTTTTTGAGATAAGTTTTTTTAAAATAACAAAATAAATAAATTCAAAAGGAAATTAAAAGAGATCTCACCTGTTTTGTCATGATGAGCAGCAACAGGAATAATGGTATCCTTAGTGAATTTTCTTGCAAGATCTTGAAGTTGGAGTTGTTCTTCTGTTAAGTCAAAGGAAACTCCAGTTCCAGTAACTGGTGCAGTTCCAAAAAGTCTGCATAATTGAGGTGCGGTTCTACGGATCTATAGGGAACAAACAAACAATTAGCAACACATAAATAATTTTTCTTTTTAAATTCTGCAATTTTTCTTTTTTCTTAGGTTTTTCTTGTTCCTTCTTTCATGTTTTTTATAAAGAAAATGTTGTAGGATCTCTTTGATCTCTTGCTATTCAAATAAGAATGCAGGTACTTTCAACAAACAATGTAATGTTTAAAGAAAGAAGAACAAAACAAACAAATAACATTTTTTCAAATTTTAAACAAAAAAAGAAAGCATTAAATTGAATTCCCAATACAAAAAGCTAAACTTTCAAAAGATCAAATATAAGAACTACACTACAAACACAATAGGAATTATTATAACAAAGAATAAGAAAGATTAAAACTTTGGAAAACTTGAAAAGAAATACAAAATGTAAATGCAACAGAAATAATAATAAAAAAAAAACCACAAAATCTCAAAAAAAAAAAAAAAAAATTAAAAAAAAAAAAAAAAAAAAAAAAAAAAAAAAAAAAAAAACAAAAAAACTAAAAAAAAAAAAAAAAAAATTGCAATTCAAAATAAAAAATTGCAATACAAAATCAAAGACATCATTAATTTCAAAGTGTTAAAAGAAAGAGTAAGTCAGTAAGTATCAAAAGGAACGTTTAACTTACAGTTTGAGATGTGTTAGCAAGCATTGTGAATTTTATTTTGATGCAGAAAAGATTTTTTTATTGTTTATGCTTTTTGAAAAAAAAAAAAAAAAACAAACAAGCATAAATAATAAAATAATGGAACAAAAAACAAACAAAATATTCGTTTCCACCAATCATTTTTCATTGTCTCCATTTTTCTTTTTTGATTTCACATGCTTGGAGAGAACGTGATAAACAAAATCCAGACTTGAGATTTCAGTTCCCTCTTTTCCATCTCTCATTATTCAATAAGTTATTCTTCAATCAATCAATTGTTTCAAATCTTACTTTATTTTTTATTTAAAAAAAATAATATTAATTGCCAAAAAGTTTATATTTATTGAAAAGAAAATTGTGGGTTTTGTTTTGATTTAGTTTTTAGTTTTTGTTGTTTATTGTTTGTTGTTTTTGACTAATGAATCACATAAGAGCACAAACTCTGTCAAGTACTCCTTCATCTTGAGAAACTTCGGATTCAATAATGTCAACTTGAGAAATTAAATCATTTTCATTGCTCAACATAATTGACATTCCTGCTCTAATGTCTTCTTCATCCAAAACCCAAGGATGTTGGGAGTTTCTCAAACCATTTCCTCTCAAATCAACTGGAACAAGGATTTTTGATTCTCCTGGTAAAGTAGAATCTTCTGGGAAATCGTAACGAGAAGTATGAGTTGATGATCCATCAGTACCAACAAGTTTAAGTGACCATCCTCTTAATGGAATATTTGACTTTTATATTTATGATTGTTGTTAGTTAAATTTGATTGTTTTAAATGAAAGAAGAAATTTGAAAACTAAAAAATAAAATAAATTAAAATAAAGGAAAATAAATTCAAAAAAAATTCAAAAAAATAATTAAAAAATAAATAAAATCAAAATAAAATAAAATTTTACGGCAGTTAAATTGACAATTCTAATAAATTGTTGTTGTGTATCAATCTCTTCAATTGTAGCAATTCCAGTTTTTACAACACGCATTGCAAGAGTAGTTGATTCTTCTTGTTCTGGGAAACCTTCTGAGGTCGTACCTGATTCTGAACCTGGGTAGTTATTTCCTTGAGGATATAATTGGAATTTTGGTGGTTGAGGTGGTTGATAAGTTGATTGAGGTTTTGATGGAACTTGGAAAGGTTGAGTGAATTGATAAGTTTGTTCTGGTTGAGGTTGAGGTTGAGTTGATTGAGTTGGCAATTGTGGAGTTGGGGGTTGGAAGGAAAGGTCATCATTTTCATAATCAAAGCGTTGTCTTTTTCCTGGACGATGTTCTCCAAGTCCCAATCTTTTTTCTTCATTTTGTATTAATTTATCCAATGTTCCAATTTCAAAGTTATAAAAGATGGCGAGGCGGTGTAACTCGTCATACTCTTGGGTTTTAATGTGAAGTTTTTCAATAAGAGCAGCAATTTCTAAGTCCTTCTCAGCAATTGTGCTTGTAAGTTTGGTGATTTGATTTGTTAAATGATCTTTCAAATCATCATATTTATCTTGGAGACCTCTATTTTCAACTTTTTGTTCATTAACTTTTAAGGTGAGGTTCTTAATTTCTTCTTTAAGGGTTGAGTTTGCAACTCTCAAGTTGGCCAAGTCAACACTAATTGTATTGAGTTTTTCTTCAGCCTCATCAAGGAGCTCTTTATACATTGCAACAAGTTGTTCTTTCTCTTCCTCTGTTCTTTTCTTCAAAGACTCAATGTTTTCCAACATTTCCTTTTGTAAGCGTTCAGATTGGGCTTTAAGAGCTTCATTCTTATTCTTTTCACTTTCTTCCAATGCATCTTTTGCTTGAGCATTACGTCCTTCCATAAGTTTTTCTGTAAAGAGATTTTTATCAATGGCTGTGGCATATTTTTGTTCGGCTTCAACTCTTCTTCTTTGTTCAATTTCAAGATCTTCTTCAAGTTTAGCAACCTTAGTTACGAGAGCACTTTGAGTTTCATTTTGTTTATGATTATCTCTGAACAAGAGAGCTTTTTCTTTTTGAAGATCTTCAATTTCTTTTCTGAGTTGGTTCATTTGTCCTTCATAAGCTTTTCTTGTCAATTGTTCACCATCACGTCCTTGGTTGAGAGCAAGTCTCTTTTTGAGATCTTCATTTTCATCTGAAAGTTCTCTAACTTTTAAAACATAGGTCTCAAGTCTTTGTTTTAAATCAGCTAATTCTTCAACCTTGCGGGCACTGCCAGGTGATGGTTTTGGTTTTGGATCATTCTTTTTCTTTGGTGTCTCCATCATTTTTTCTTTTTCACCTTTTTTATTTTAGTTTTTTGTTAGTTTTATATTATTTTGAATTGTTTTATTTTTTTAATTTCTTTTTATTTGTTTTCAAATAAATTATCTTGGTATTATCATTATATCTTTAAAATTTTTAGATTTTTTCGATGAGTGAGTTATTTTTCTTTTTTTTCGGTTTTTTTTTTTTTTTTTTTTTCTTTGGGGTTCAGTTAAATTCAGATCATTTCTCAACTTTCTTACTTTTTTTTTTAACTTTACTTTTATCTTTTTCAATTAATTAATCTAATAGATAATCTATATCAATCAAATTCAAATATCAATCCAAAGAAATCTATTTTAGATTTGAAACAAGAAAAAAATGTGAATAAAAGAAAGAAAAAACAAAAACAAAATCTTGAACTTGCACCCCAAAAAAAAAAATTGTTTTCAAAAAAATCCTCATTCAATCATCAAATCTCTTCAATTAAAACAAGATCTATCTATCCCCTCTCACATATGTTCATAAAAAATAGAATTTTTATATTAATCAAAGTTAAAAAATAGGATTGATTGAGAGAGAATCATAACGATGGAAAAGAAAAAAAAACTTAGAAAAGAGAAAAAATGTGGAAAAATAAAATGGAGGATTGGCGCCTTTTTTTTTTTTTTTTGTTTTTTTTTTTTTTTTCGTCTTTTTTTTTTTTTTTTTTTTTGGTTTTTTTTTTTTTTCCCGACTTCAGATTTGTGCTTTTTTTGAAGCGACTTCCTATTCAAGCTATAAATCCCTTACTTTCTTCGATTGAGTTGACTGTGTTCTAAAAAAAAAAAAACATGATTCTTCACATTTTCAATTTCTTCACTCTTTTCTATTCACAAAACGAACTTCAAGTTCCAAAAATAAACTATCAATTCTTTATAAACCTATCAAACTTTCAAAGTTAATTGAAGTGAGTATTGAACTTGATTTGAAAGAGATTCTCTGATTTCAAACTTTTTATTTCATTATTTCATTTTTCATTTCTACAATCTACAATATCATAACGAGGATGTACCACATTCAAATTTAAATTTCAACTAATCTAAACTTTCCTTTGAGATCTGGGATAGAATGTGGGTAATCACCATGTGGATTCTCATGCCAATCCCAACCATAACCATTCATTAAAATTCCTCTAGAAAATGTTTGAGTTCCTCCAAAAAGAAATTGAAAAGCTGAATCAAAAATGCCCAATAGTAATGAATCTGATGAGTACCAAATTTTGTTAAAGATACGAATTGTTAAAGTTAATTGGTCAGAACCTTCAAAAGGGAAAGAAAAGAAAAGAAATATTAGCACTTATGAATTTATAATTGTATAATTATAGAAATCATAAAATTTTACCAATTGGATTACAATGTTGATAAATTGAATGTGAATCTCCTAATCCAAACATTTGATTTTGTGAATCTAAAGTATAAACAACAATTGGGGATCCTACTTTTTGTTGAACCTAAATGGATAAAATTGAAGAGAGAGAAAAAAAAGAAATGTTTATGAACAAAATAAAATAAAATAAAATAAAATAAAATAAAATAAAATAAATCAAATCAAACCAATAATCCATGATCTTTTTGACATGCTCTTAAGGATGGATCAACATTGATTCCAAGAGTTCCATCATCATTAGTTTGAACAAGTTTGAGATACATATCACTATGAATTGGAAAAAAGAATTCACCTTCATTTTCTTCTTTGAGTTGAGTTAATGGAATAATAGCCTTTTTGTTTTTGAAAAAAAAAAATTAAATTAAATTTGGAACATGAATTTTAGAAGGAAAAAAAAATACAGTTAAAAAGACATTTCGTCCTTTATCAAGCTCTTTTCTTTGTTGTTCATAATCTCTTCTTATATAAAAAGGACGAATTGTTTGAATTGGTTTTCCTTTTGAACTTTCATTTTTAGCTGAAACAAGTTGAATATCAATTATTGCTTGAATTAATAAATCTTCTGGTAAACGAAGAGCTGTTGCAATTTTTGATTGAATTTCTTCAGCACCTTCAAAATCTAATAAACTCATTGTAATCATTGAAGAATTTGATTTTTGAATTTGTTCAAGTGCACATCGACGAAAATTTTGAAGGTCTTTTGGAGTAAATAAATTTTCTAGAGTAATTATTCTAGGAGAATGGGAAACATCATTAATTTTTGGTTCGTTATTTTCAAGTTTTTGTACTTCAGTTTTTATCTTTTGAGCTGGATAAATCCATAAATCTCCTTTTCTAATGACATAAAGTTTTCCATTATGTTTTGGACAATCTAAAAAGTTTTTGACTTGAAACCCTGTTTGATTAAAGAGCTCAAACTAAGAAAAGGTCAAAAAATTGAATATGTGTATATTTCAGAAAAAAAATAAAGAATTGGTCAACAACAAAAGAAATTTCGAAATTTGAACCTCAGAAGGAGCATCAAATCGAATCAAATTTAATAACTTTGCTAAAGGAAGCAAAGAATGTTGAAGTTGAGCTACAACTCTTGATTCATCTAAATCCACTTCTACAGCTTTTCCTATTTGAATTTTTATTTGAACTCTTTATTTGTTTCTAACAAATCAAAAAAAAAAAAAATTTTATTCTTGACTTATTTGTATTCTTTATTTTTTGAAAACAAAAATAAATATTTTTCAAAAAAAGCAAAAAAGAAAGAAAAAAAAAAAAACAAAAGTCAAAAAAAAAGGAAGAGAAAAGTTGAAAAAATACCTTTATATTGACCATTTGAATAAAAACGACAAAGACTCTCTGAGTTCACAACTTGAATAGAAAGCAAAAGAAGGAAAAGAGTTTGAAGGGGAATGAAGGCAAAAATCGATTTCATGACAAAGTTGTTTTTTTTTTTTTTTGACAAAAAGTCGCCATTTTTTTTTTCTATTTCAGAACAAAAAAAAACATTGATCACCGTTATTCTCAAAAACCATTCACCACCATTTAAACACATCATAACTAACTTTTAAACACTACAACTCAATTTCAATTTCAATTTTTAAATTCATATTTTATTCAAATCAAATCCTTGTTTAATAATTCAAAAATCAAAAAAACAAAAAATTTCAAAATTTCGAATTTCGGTACTTTTTTTTTTTTTTTTTTTTTTTGAATTTTGTAAAATAAAAATGAATTTTTTTATAGTATTATAGTATTATAGTTTTATAGTTTTATTTTTTCAATTCAATTAGTTATAATTTAGTATTATTATTCTTTTGTATTGTTCTATTTCTTTAGTTTTGTAAAGTAGTTCAATTTTTATTTTAGTTTTCACAAAAAAAGCCAGTATTTTTGCTCAATAATTGCTTTTTCTTTTCCATTTCTTTTCTATTTCTATTTCTTTTATTTCTTTTGTATTTTGAAATTTTTGTCCTTTGAATTGTATTTTTAATATTTTGTCTTATGAGTTTTTTGTAAAGTTTTCAAAAATTGACAAAATCCATCTCAAGAATACTTTTAAATTCCCTACTGTAAGGAACAATGTTTGATGCTGAAGTCCCTTCTTTGCCAGCACTGGATGATGAAGAGGTAATTTCCATTTCCTTTCTTTCTTCTCTTTGCAATCATAACTGTAATCATAATTATAATTTCAAATTTGTCAATTCAATCAATCAACATGAAAAAATATATATATTAGGTTCAAAAAATACCGAAACAAACAAGACATACGCTAAACTTTGAAAAAACTCAAAAGAAAAATGAAAATGAAAATGAAAATGTAAAATTTCCAATACTTCACAATATTTAAAATACCTACCATACTTCAAACAATTGGATCTCATCATTTTTCTTTCTTTCTCTTCTCTCTCGTTTCTTTTCTTTTCTTCTCCTTTTTTCAATCAATTGAGATTGAAACAACTTTTGAGGAATTCGATGAGAAAAATTTTAATGAAGAAGTTGAATGTGGACAGAGAAATAAGCAGGTTTGTTGAAAAAAAAATTACAAATATTTTGGATACTCAAATTTTTGAACTTAAGATTTCATCAACGAGGAAACTGACCTGCATGAATCAAAAGAGGTCTTTAAAGAAAGGTGAAACTAAGACTTTTCATTTTTCCTTTATTTTTTCCTTTCTTCTTCAAATTCACAACTCAAAGACAAAAAAATTGAGTTGTTATTTATTTTTCAATATCAAAAACGTTTAACTTTTCTTCCAAATAAAAACACCTCTTTTAGTATTCCCCTTTCACCACTCATCTTCATTTTCAAGACCTTTTAAGAGTAGCCTTTTTAAACGAACATTGGTTTCTCCAAAAGTATTCTATTTTCATTTTTTTCTCTTTAATTTTCTTTCTTTTGATTTCCAAACTTCATTAATTCTTTTTTGATATTAATAGAACTGGAAATCTCCAATGAACTCTAAATTTTCACTTTCAAGTAAGATTTTGCTTTTTTTTTTCCCTTCTTTTTTCAATAAAACAGATTAAAACAAACATTCTTTAACTTTTTCAATCGAATAGATTTTTCTGAATTACTTGAGAAAATGGATGATACTGCCCATTCTAATCATCTTTTAAAAACTTATTTGCAAAAATTTTTACCTCTTTTATCTCATTCAACTCAATGTCAGAATCAAACAGTTACTCAGGAGAATTTAAGTGAGCTAATGGAAAATCATATACATGGATTAAGTAGTTTTCTCCAAAAATTTCAAGATTCTTCTTCAGAGATTCGAAACCAACTCCAAAAATCAGAGGATTTCAAACAAAGTCAAAAAGTTGAAAATCTTGAAAGACAAATCTCATCACTTGAATTCCAATTAACTCAATCAAAGAGAACGATTTCTCTACTTTCAACCCGCTTAGAGAATGTTGAAAAGAACCTATTCGAGTGACAAACTCCAAACTATTGCAATTGATACATTTTTTGTTTTTTTGTTTTTCATTTTTGTCCCATCTTTTGTGTGATATTTTTTTTTTTGTTTCTTCCTTTTGAATTCAAATGAATTGAATTATTTGTTGATTTTTGAAGTAAATAATAATAATTATTTGTTTGTTTCTCTTTTGATTTTCAAAATTTCTTTCAAAGAAGTTCTTTTTTGATTTCAAATGATTGTAAAAATAATCAAAAAACATCACTTTCCAATAATAAAAAATTTTGAAAATGGCGACCTTCTCCTCAAACCAGATGATTGAAATTGAAGCTTGTTTTTCTTTGATGTCTTACTTATTGAAAGAATAACAAGTGAGCTAAGGTTTTCTTTTCTTTATTGTAATCTTATTTATTTCATTTTTTTTTTTTTTTTTGTTCCACGTTCTTTTTGAAATTAATTTTAGCCTCATTTAGATATATTGGCTTCTCTTATGTTCTTTTGAACCCAAATTTTAAATGAACAAACGAAGTTACTTATGGAACTCCGAAAGATTCTCCTCTTCTCTTGTCTTCTGTTTCAATTGTCCTTAGGTTTATTTGCTTCTTTCTTCTTTCTTCTTTCTTCTTTCTCTCTTTTCTCTTTTTACTCTTGACATGTCATTTTTTTAATAGATTCTTAATTGTAAACTTTTTTTTTTCAAACATATATTTAGGGTTCGATTTCTCACCAAAAACAGATTCAATCCTTGGTGGATCTCCAATTGAGATTATCATTCCTTCCAACATCTCAGTTTCTCAACAAAATTTAAAATGTTCATTTGGAGAGATTCAAGTATCATCAGCTTTTAATTCAAATAATGGAAAATATTATTGTAAAACATCACCATATCATACTTCAGATATTTATATTGATTTCAAGATTTCAATTGTTGGTTATCAAAATGGAGATTTCTTTACAATAGGATCATTTTTTTATTCAAAATCAAACCAACTTATTCCAAATAGTATTGAAACATTAAATGATTATATTTTTACAATTGGACAATCAAAATCAATTTCATGGGATTCAACTCAATTTGGATCTCAAGATATTGTTACAATCAAATTATACCTTTGGAATTGGAATTTATATTGTAATCCAAATGCTTCTCCTCAATTAATTGTGATGAATGAAAATGTTAAAACTGGACCAAATAATGGAAATATGAATATCACATTGAATTTGAATAATCCCAGTTTTTCATGGAGTTCATCACTTTATATTTTATCAATTGATTCACCTTATAAATCAATTAATAGATTTATTTTACCAATTCAAGATGGATTTGATTATGATTCAAGTTGTCAAAGTTTTGTATCAGCAGATTCAATATTAGTTCAACCAGCAATAAGTTGTCCAAGTTTACCACCAACAGTGAATCCACAATTTAGTACAGATCCAAATTGTAATAGAAATACACCATTTAGTTGTTTTTTATACACATTAACTCAAGAATGTGCATTTTATGTGCCAGTTGCGCAATTGAATACTCAAATTAAATGCTGTTATTTGAATATTGGATATAATTCTTTTTTGGTAAGCAAATATGTTGAGAATTATGGACTTAGAAATGATTTAAGTTTTCCATCTATTAAGAATTTTATTGGAGATATTTTACCAAGGATAATTTGTTGTGTTAAATCAAGTAATCCAAGATCATTTTGTGATTTATTTCAAGCAAAAAGAAAAGTTAGAAATGACAAGAAGAAGAGATCAACTTTTTTAGAATTAAATGAAAGTAAAAGCCACAAGAAAAGGGACCAATGTTCAGGTATTTTTCAAAAGTTTTTCATCAAAATAAGAATAATTTACGATTTTCTTGATAGATATTAACGAGTGCAATACAAATAACGGAGGATGCCATGCTCAAGCAACTTGTACAAACATTATAGGAAGTTTCATTTGTGCTTGTCATTCAGGTTATTCTGGAAATGGTTTCACTTGTACTGGTAAAGAATTTTTTTTTTTTTTTTTTTTAAGAAGAAGTATTAACAATTTTTTTTTT
>Ga0209960_1003174_pt1 | contig 14755 bp, 18 predicted proteins | sample ThiBiot_500_plan_2_FD_183947 | JGI IMG/M metagenome (GOLD analysis project Ga0209960, IMG submission 183947) | Wastewater bioreactor microbial communities from Cape Town, South Africa - Thiocy_expt_500_plan (SPAdes) | ecosystem: Engineered > Bioreactor > Thiocyanate-remediating >... | reverse complement strand
ACATTCTAAATAATAATTGAAAAAAAGGGATGAAAGTAGTTACCTTGAGGAAGGTGGAAGAAAACTCCTCCCAAAAAAACACCAAAAAAGTCCGCCATTTTTTTTATTTCAGCCTCAGATCGACGTGAAAAAACCTCCATTACTTATTTTGTTTGTTGTCGACTTCAGAAAAAAAAAACAAAAAACAAAAAAAAAAAAACATGGAGGTCGACTCCAAGGTTTGTTTTCTTCTAACTCCAATCCAATTCTCAAACTCAAACTCAAACCTTCCCAATTAATTTCAAATTCTCTTATTGATTCCTATTTTTTTCCAAAAAAAAAAAATTTCTACTCCAATTTTTTTTTTCCCTTTCATCTTTTGTTGTTTGGTTTTAGTTTTTTTTTCTCTTCAGTTTTTCTTTTCTTTTTCTTTTTGTATTTTGCTGTGACCATTCTTGTTATTGGTATTATTACTCTTTGTTTTAAAGAAATTACTTTTGTCATTTTAATATTTCAAGATAATCTTTGTTGTTAATAGTCTATTTCAAATGTTTTGTTCTTTTATTTCATTTTTTTATTGAAGTTTTTTTTTTTTTTTTTTTTTTATTTTTTTTTTTAAGTTTTTTTTTTTTTTTTTTTTTTGTGAAATTGGAATGAGTTTTTGATGGTAATGACTCAGATCAATTGTTGGGATAATGAACAACTTAACACATGGAAATGAAAATGAAAATGGATTTGAATATAACTTTATCAATATTTATTATTTAGACTAAGGCTCTTGAAGTAGTTTCACAATTGGACTCAATGGATCTTGAGGTCCGACTTAAAAATGTAAGAATGATTAAGAATACAATTATTGGAAATAGAACAAAGAAAGTTCTTTATAGAAGTATTGGTACTGTAGGAAAGTAGGATTTTAAATTATTTGATTCATAAATGCGAAAAAAATAACTCAATAACTCAATAAAACAATTTCAACAAGGTTATTGGATATACTTTCAAGTGATCAAAACAATTCAGAATTAGTGATCCAAGTCTTAGTTTCCATTGGAAGTTTTGCTAGTGGTATTTTTTTCTTTCATTTTTGGAACAAGATGGATTTAAATGTTTTAATTAATTAATTATTTAAAAAGGGGACTCTGAAAGTGTAAAATTAATCCTTGCTCATCCAAGTTTAACAATAATATTAAACTCATTGGGAAATTCCGACCGAAGAGTTCTTGAAGCTGCTGCAGTACTATTAAATTGATTTTACAATCTCTTCCAACACCAAGGAAACAATTTGTCTTGGTATATTTCCTTTTCGATTCTTTGATTTTGTTTGATTTTCTCACTTTCCTTTTATTTCATTTTTTTTTTTTAAAAAAAAAAATAAAAAACAAAACAGGATCCATATCTTTCAGTTTTGAAAAATCTTCTTGATTATCGGTCCCAAGGATTGATTATTGCTGAACTAGCTGCTTCTATTGTTGCAAGAGTTTGTGAAAATAATGATCAAAGAGAAAAATTTGCTGAAATGGGAGGAGTTGAGCCAATTATTAATCTTCTTCTTACTTCTTATCCCAAGGTCCTTTTATTTTTTTATTATTTTCATAAATCTGAAATTGAACACCATATATATATTTTCAATATTAGACAAAAGAAGCAGCGCTTGATGCTATTGCTTCACTCTCTTGTTTAAATCCTCAAGTTGCTGGAATCATTGTAAACACTAAAAGTACAACAATTATACATTTCCTTTCTTTCCTTTCCTTTTTTAAAAAAACAGAGAAAAAATATTTTTGTATTGACATATCAAACCCAATATTAGTTCCTGATCGTGATATAACTCCCCTCCAACTCATTTTAGACCTAGTTAAAGATAAACGACCAAAGACTCGATTATTTGCTGCTACTTGGTACTTAAATTCATCTATTTATAATTTGAATTAATGAATTGTGAGTTTAATACAAAAAAAAATAATAAAATAAAATATCAATAGTATTACAAATCTAAGTCGAAGTAAAGCTATTCATGATCAAAAATCAATCACTCAAATTGTCTTACCTACTTTAATTAAATTATTCCATGAAGAAAATCCAATTCGTGAAAAGGCACCGCTTGTATTAGGTTCGTCTTATTTTATTTAAAACCTGAAACATACATCAACAAACTAAATAACCCAAATAAATAAATCAATCAAATAAATCAAATAAATCAAATAAATCAAATAATTCAAAATTTTAGCTCATTTGGTTGCTGAAAATGAAGAGTATCAAAAGGCAGCTTGTGATGCTGATGCAATTACGATTTTAGCTAACTTTATTAAAGACACAACTGGAGATGTGACACCTTACTTAAGAGAAGTCAGATTAATTAATTCAAACAAAACTTTCTTGATTTTTTTTTTAAAAAAATTGAAATTCATCTTTTTAAAAAATTTATAGGCTTCACTTTTTGCTTTATCTGCGATATGTTTACTGAAAGAAGAATGTAGAAAACAGGTTTAAAAAAATTAACATCACCCTCTTTTCTATATAGTATATTAATGTATAATAATTTTTTTGTCCAAATAGGCTATTGAATCTAAAGTAGTGACAAGTATTGTTCGATGCCTTGAAGATAAATCACCAGCAATTCGTGAAGCTGCATGCCATTCAACTAGAGCTTTATCTAGATCAGCAAAAAATTTAAGAACACATCTCGTTGATGCTGGAATTGCTCTTCCATTACTTAATGTACAATTTCATTCTTTTTTTCAAAAACTTAAATTCTTTCCTTTAAAATGAAATTTCTTTAGCTTCTCACAGATGAATCTAATCAAGTTAAAACTGCAGCTTGTGCAACTCTTTGTAATATTGTCTTAGAATTTTCACCAATGAAAAAAGTACATATTATTTTTTCTTTTAATTTTTGATCTGAACCAATTTTAATTTCATTTTTTTCTTTATTCTTATAGATTGTTATAGAGAACAAAGGTGTTGAGAAACTTGTAGAAATGACATTATCAATGGACTCTTCTTTAAGATTAAATGCTGTCTGGGCTTTAAAAAATTTACTATATCAAGCAGATTCCCAAACAAAAGAATCTACAATGGAAAAATTGACTTATCCAAGTCTTGTAAAGTATCTATTTTCTTTTCTTTTTTCTTCTTTTCTATTTATCAATATTTGTTTGATATCTCTTTTAACAAGAAAAAAAAAAAAAGCCTAATTAATGATTCAGAAATTGAAATTCAAGAGCAAGCTTTGAGTTTACTTCGAAATTTAGCATCTTCAAAAGGTGATCAAGCAGAGAGGGACATTGGAAACATTTTTCAAGGAATTGGAGATCAACTTATTCCCCTCCTAGAATCAAAACTCGAAAGCTCACATAATGATACAATAGAACAAACCCTTTATGTAATTGTGAATTTAGCAACTGGAAGTGAACAACATAAACAAACAATAATGAATAGCAAGAAAATTTTATCCAAAATACGAGAATTTATGGTTCTTTTTTCTTTTTTTCATTTTTTCATTTTTTCTTCTTCTTTTTAAATTGAAATCAATGAATCAATTAATCAATAAAATAGGAAAATGAGGAAAGTGGGATTCGAGTTGCTTCAGTTTGGTGCATAATTAATCTAACTTGGAAAGAGGATCAAGGAATGGAATCAAGGGTGACCCAATTTCAAAATTTAGGATATGAAGATGTATTGAAAACATTATTGACAGACAATGATACAGATGTTAAAGACAGAGCAAAAACAGCTTTGGAACAATTTGAATTAGAGAATAAAATGGAATTTTAATGTGAAATAATTCTTTTCTTTTTCGTTGCTATTATTTGCTTTATTGACATCAACTCTAATATCATTTAATAATTTCACTACTTCAATATCCTTTTCCACAAGCAATATAAAACTTCTTTCAAAAAATCAAAACCAAATTGTAGAAAAAGAATAATAGCAACGAAAAAGAAAAGAATTATTTCACATTAAACATTCTTCGGCACGTTCTTATTGATATAGATTGCATACAAAATATATTACAACAACAAAAATTCGAATAGAAGATTGATTTGAAGATGAAGATTGACGTCCAATAAATAAACCAATCAATAACTTGTAATGTATCCAAAAAAATAAACCAATGATTTCTAATGGATTTTTAATTCCTTGTTTTTGAAATCTAAATAGCAATCTGAAAGCAGAACTATCATTGAATAAATAGAAACAGCATCCTTGTCTTAAAATATAAATATCATTATAGACAGATTTCATATTTGAAAATAAATAAACAAATAAACAAATAAATGAAATTAAAAATAAAATAAAATTATAAAAAAGATTTACCAGCCAATCCAACTTGTACTCTCAATTGATACCTTGTTTCACTTGGATTTCTTTCAAATGATTCTATTAAATTAACAATCTTTCCACAATTCTTTTTCATTATTAAATTTCAACCCAGATGAACGTTCTTTTGAAATATCTAAAGCTGTCCTTCCTTTTGTTGTGGTTTTTTTATTGAGATCTATTTCTCTTCCACATACTAACATATATTTCACAACTTCAATGTGTCCTTTTTCACAAGTAATATAAAAAGGTGTTGCATCATTATTTGTTGCTTGATTAATATCAATTCTTTGATCACTTAGTAATACCTTCACAATTTCAATATGTCCATATCCACAAGCAATCCAAAAAGGTGTTAAGCCATTATTATTTGCTTTATTGAGATCAACTCTTTCATCATTTAATAATAATTTCACAATTTCAATATGTCCTTTTTCACAAGCAAAGTAAAATGGTGTTACTCCTTCATTTTGTGCATTATTGATATCAGTTCTTGTATCATTTAATAATAATTTCACAATTTCAATATGACCATTATAACAAGCAATATAAAAAGGTGTTGCACCAGTATTTAATGCTTTAGTAATATCAATTCTCTCGTTATTTAATAATAATTTCATTATATCAATATGTCCATTTTCACAAGCAATGTAAAAAGGCGTTGCACCATCATTATCTGCTTTATTGGCATCAATTCTTTTATCATTTAATAATAAACTCACAATTTCAATATGTCCCCAACCACATGCAATATAAAATGGTGTTGCTCCTAGATTTTGTGGTTTATTGATATCAACTCTATTATCATTTAATAATAATTTCACAATTTCAATATGTCCAGAATAACAAGCAATATAAAATGGCGTTGCACCATCATTATCTGCTTTATTGACATCAACTCTTTGATCATTTAATAATAATTTCACAATTTCAATATATCCTTCTTGACAAGCAATATAAAAAGGTGTTGCACCAATGCTAGTTTCTGTTTGATTGACATCAACTCTTTTATCATTTAATAATAATTTCACTATTTCAGTATGTCCCCAACCACAAGCAATCCAAAAAGATGTTGCTCCTTCAATCATTGCTTTATTGATGTCCATTCCCCTTCTACACTCCAAGAGATTTTTCACAATATCTATCTGTCCACATTCACATGCAATATAAAAAGGTGTTGCACCATCATTCTTTGCTTGATTTATATCAACTCTTTTATCATTTAATAATAATTTCACGATTTCAATATGTCCTTTTTTACATGCAATATAAAAAGGTGTTGCTCCTTCACCTTGTGGTTTATTGACATCAACTCTTTTATCATTTAATAATAATTTCACTATCTCAATATGTCCCCAACCACAAGCACGATAAAAAGGTGTTCTTGAATATTCTGAATCTTGCCAATTAATGTTAATTTCTGAGTTTTGAAGCAATTTTATAACCTCTTCAACATTTCCAGCAGCACAAGCTTCCCAAAGTTGTTCTTCCATTTATTTTGTAGAGATGTTAGTTAAGAAATAATTTCAAAAAAAAAAATGATAAATGATGAACTTTGGTTTTGTTTGTCTGGTGAAGATGAAGAACTTTTCGAAAAGATTCTAATAGTATTGGTAATACAATAGATATAGATAGATTTGAAATTCTCAAAATTTCCAAAAAACCAAAAAAAAATCACTTTTCCACCTTTTAAAATAAATATAAATATAAAAAAGATGGAAAAGTGATTTCTTTTTTTTTTTTCAAAGCTTATCGCTGAATTATACAATGTCAAAACTTAAACTTGTAGCTCTTGTCTTAGTTCTCTATTACTTATCCAGAGTTATATCTCGTAGAAGGAAGTATGCTGCATACATCAAGAATCGTCCTAAAGTTTTCCTTGTAACGGGAGGAGGAAGTGGAATAGGTAAACATATGACTACAACCTTAATTGCAAAAGGATTCAGAGTCGTTTCTTGTGATCTTAACTTTGAAGCACTTGAAACATTGTATAATTCAGAATGGAAAGCTCATCAAGATCGATGTGTTATTACAAAGCTTGATGTTAGATCAGAAGAGGATTGGAAGAAAGCTGTTGAATTGACTGTTACAAGTTTTGGTTCACTTGATGTGTTGTTAAATATTGCTGGATACTTGAAAGCAGGACCAGGATTTGCTGTTGATTCAAAATTAATTGATTTACACTTTGATATTAATACAAAAGGAATGATTTTAGGATCACAAGTTAGTGCTGAACAAATGATGAAACAAAATTCTGGACATATAATTAATATTTCTTCTCTTGCAGGGATTTGTTATGTTCCAGGGTTGACTTTATATTGTGCTAGTAAACATGCAATTAGAGCTTATAGTCGAGCTTTAGGTTTTGATTTTATTAGACAAGGAAAGAATGTCAATGTGACTGTGATTTGTCCATTCGCAGTGGAAACTCCAATGTTAGATCGACAAAAAGATGATAAGGAAGCTGCATTAACTTTCTCATCACCTAATTTCTTGACAGTTCAAGATATTGAAAAAGCAATTTTGGAAAATGCTTTACCTTATAAACCTCAAGAAATTTGAAACCCAAAAAAAAAAAAGAAAAGAACAAATCAGAAACAAATAAAATTTAAAAAATGGAAGAAAAACTTTGGCAAGCCTGTTCACAAGGAAGAGTGGAAGAAGTTCGAAAATTACTTCAAAACTCACAAATTAACATTAATTGGCAAGATCCTGAACTTTCAAGAACACCTTTTTTTCGTGCTTGTGGTTATTCTGGACATATTGAAATCGTGAAATTATTATTAAATGATGAAAGAGTTGATATCAATAAAGCAAATAAATATGGTACAACACCTTTTTACATTGCTTGTTATTCTGGACATATTGAAATTGTAAAATTATTATTAAATGATAATAGAGTTGATGTCAATAAAGCAAATGATGAAGGTGCAACACCCTTTTTCGTTGCTTGTTGCCATGGACTTCTTGAAGTCGTGAAATATATGTTATTATGTGGAAGAGAGATAGATTTCAATAAAAAATGGAATAATAAAACATCGTTGGATATCTCAAAACAACGCTCAACTTCAACTCAAAAATTTAGCAATGAAACTGAAGAAGAATTCCAAAAAGCAAAACGAAATTGTCCAAAGATTGTGGAATTAATAGAATCATTTCAAAGAAATCCAAATGAAACAAGAGCAAAATTGAGAAAACAATTAGGGTTATCTGGTAAATTTTTTTTATTAACTTGTTTATTTATTATTTGTTATTTTTTTTCTCATTTTTTTTTCAAACTTTTTTTTTTTTTTTTTTTTTTCCAACCAAGATATAGATGCAACTTCCCTTTTTTCAATTATAGTTCTTCTCTCTGATGAATACTTGGATTTCAAAAAATGATATAATTGAATGATGTATAATAGAACTCGGGTTGCCTGGTAAATTTATTTTTTATTTCATATAATAAAAAATGGAAAAATCATTCAAAAATTAGATCAAGAAGAAGAAAAGAGGAAATTAGAAGAGGAAAGGAGAAAGTTGGAAGAAGAAAGGAAAAAAATTGAAGAAGAAAAGAAAAAGTCGGAAGAAAAGAGAAAAGAGGAAGAAAGGAAACTGGAAGAAGAGAAGAGGAAAAAAGAAGAATCAAAAAGTTAAAACTTTTGATTTTATAAAATTTGTTATCGTTATTTTATTCTAAAACAAACAAAATAGAATCAACCTATGAAATTGAGTACACCAATCGAACTTATAGATTGAAAACAACAGCAAAAACATTAGAAGAATTGAGAAATGCAATCAAAACAAAAGTTGAAATTGAAGAAAGTGCAAAAATTGGTTTAGAGTTCAAAGACAATGGAAAGTACATTGTCCTGGATGATATGGAAGATTTGGAAGAAGGAATGACAATTAAAGTTTCAATTTCAACCGTTTCAACCCGATCTCAACAAAATATAAAAACTGATGGTACTTTTTTTTTTTTCCTTTTAAATCTTTTTTTTTTTTTTCTTTCAAAAAAAAAAATGTAATAGAAATATCAAACATGAAAATCTCATCATCAAATCCCAGTGTATTTTTGACACATACAGGTAAAAGACGAATTGAATCGAGATAATCATGCACGAGTTGGAATTGTAAACAAACTATTAAAGGCTCAAGGATTTAAAACATGGTTTGATGAAGATAAAATGGTTGGACATATTTATCAGAAGATGGCAGAAGGAATTGATGATAGTGATATCATTTTAGTTTTTATTACCAAAGTTTATATGGAAAAACTTACCAAAGAGAATGATAATTGCAAGGATGAATTTACCTATTCAGTGAGTCAAAAAAAGAAAATGATTCCAATTGTAATGGAACCATGTATGAGAGATCAAACAAAGTGGATAAGCCTTCTTGGATTTAAACTTGGAGCTCATTTGTATGTTGATATGAGTGAAAATGATTCAGAAAATGATATTATTGCTTTAGTTGAAAATTTGAAAAGGACTTGGTCACAACAAAAATAGATTTATGATATTTTTCAAAAATCCAATAACAATAACTAAACATTTTTTAAATTTTTTAATTCCTTTCAACATTTTCATTTGAATCCATTCCATTTTGTTGATTTTCAACTTTTTTCTGGGTTTGGTTTTTGAAAAAAAAGAGGAAAAAAAAAAAAAAAAAAAAAAAAAAAAAAAAATGGGGAGAAGGAAAAAGCAAAAAGCATGCGACCCAGAAGCAAAGTTGACTCAAGGCCAAATTGCAAATAAAGATAAAGACAAAGGGTTTCATTTCTTTACTTTACTTTACTTTACTTTACTTTACTTTACTCTTTGCTCTTCATTTTCTTTTTGAAATTGCAATACTTTCTTTTCATTTCCTCGCCCAATTAATTCACTCAATTCGCTCTCAATTTCTTTCTAAAGAGTTAACTTGAAACCAAAGTCAGAGAAAGATGAATTACCGAGAAGTTTAAGGACGATATTGAAATTACAAGAAGACTCTAAAAGTACCTTTTTTTTCTTTCTTTTTCTTTTCTTTCACTTACTTTCTTTTCTTTAACTCAAATTATTCATCAATTTCATTTATCTCTTAATTTTCTCAAAAGATATCAAAAAAAGGAAAAAAACGAATGATGTAGTCCTTTTATGAAATTTCTTTGTATACTTTTATATGTTCTTTTCTGACTTCTGTTATTACAATCAATAGAATTCATTGGATAGAAAGAAAGGAGAGTCTCTATTTTCTTATGGAAAAAGAGTAAAGCAAATATCGAAACAAATGGTTCGAAATGAAATGAAGAAAACTACCCATGTAAATGAAAAAAGAAAACAGTTTGTTTTTTCTTTATTCTTATAAAAACAATTGTTCATTTATTTATTTTTTATTTTTTATTTAATTAGATATTTGAAAGACAGAAAGGAAAAGTTAAAGAAGAAATCACAAAAAGTTAAAGAACCCGAAGATAGAAAAACTTTTGATAATATTAAATTTGGAGAAGTTGCTGAAACTGTTCCAACTATAACTGTAAAACCAAAAATGAAAAAGGTTTGATTTTTTTTTAAAAAAGCTAACAACTTGACATTTATTTTCATTTTTTTTTCTTTTACTTTTTGAATTCATAGAAAGTGGAAGGAAATGAAAGAACTCCAGCTGAACAAAGAATATTTGATGTAGAAAGACAAAGAGTCATTGATAATTATCGTCAATTAAAAGTTCTAAGGCAAGAAAGAAAAATAAATTCAGAACAAAACCAAAACTAAAACTAAAGTTTTATTACTCCTTTTTTATTAAAAACAAATTATTCTGGGACGTGGTTTGCGTGTGGGTTATGGAATAAGGAATGGTTTCCATCTCCCCATGGGAAGCGCTAGAAATTATATCAAATAATTTTATTTTATTTAATTTTTTTTGAAATAAAAGTAGAAATGAACTTAAGAGAAAAGAAGAATTTACGTTGATTCTCATTGACATGTAAGTTCCAAAAGGGATATATTCAGAGTGTTCTTCTTTCTCAGCATCAATGGCATAAGCATTTGCAATGGAAAGGAAAATGCTTGGGATGGCAACAAAGAAAGAAATTTTTTTCCAGAGTCCACTTGTTTCTATTTATTTCATTTTTTTTTCTTGATTTTTTGATGAAAAAAAAAAAAAAAAAACTGAAATCAAGAAATCAAAAAATCAATCTAATCAAAAATAATCCAAAGATCACAATTTAAATAAGAAAACATCACAAAAATAATTCATTATGCATTATCATTTTTATTTTATTTGAAGGAATGAGATTTTTCTCGATATTTTTTTCCTCCAAAAAAAGTGAAAAAAAAAAAAAAATTAAAAAAAATGAAAATCTTTCAATAAATAAAAATAAATCATCAAATATAATAATATTATAATTTTTTAATCAAAAACAAAATACTAAAATGTTACTTCCAGCAAGTTGTTCTTCAGCAATCTCTTCAGGGAGTTGAGCTCTAATAGTGTTGGAAGAGTAGAGTCTTCTACCAAAGCTTTGGGCAAGGAATCGCACTCGAGTGGCAGCCATGTTTTTTTTTTCTTTCTCTTTTTGTATTATTCTTTTTTTCTATCAAAGATTTCAATAATAAAAAACAAAAATCAACATCTGAAACCGCTTTGGAATTTCCATCAGTCATCTATCAGAACAATACAAAACCAAAGGAATCATAACTTATAAAATCAGAAATCAGAGACAATGAAAATGAAAAGATCATCTTAGTGATTCTGGTTTCATGTCTGTGTTGGCGGTTGAATTTGATGGTGAATAAGAGTTTTTTATTGAATAAAAGAAAAATGGTGGAAAGAAATGAATGACAGTGATTTTTTTTTTTTTTTGGGAATGTAAAGCCTTAGGATTTGATTCATTTTTACTTTAGAATGATACGAGTTGCTATCAATTAAATAAAAAAATGAAATCAACTTACTTTTTCTTCTTTGATTGATTGATTTTTTTTTTTTTTTTTTTTTTTTTTTTTTTATTATTTTTTTTTTTTTTTTTTTTTTTTTTTTTTTTGAAAATTTAAAAATCAGTCAAAAATAAAATATAGAAGGGAAAAACATTAAATGCAACTTATTCATCTCATCAGCTGTTTCATTGTTCTTCAATTCATCACGATTGTATTTTTATTCCAAAGCCTCACTTTCCCACAAAGTATCCAAGATTCCAAATTAAATGAACCATTGCAAAATCAAATCTATTCAATACTTACAGACGATATCAAAATGTAATTTGCTTTCAATTTTTTTTTTTTTTCTAAAAACATTTTGATGCATCAATCATATTAATAAAAAGTTTCGTCTATGAGACTCCAACTGTGATCACCCAAGATGTTGTTGAATATACACATGTTAATTGTAGTTTAGGACCTGGAAATGAAATGTTTGATATGGAAGTGCACTTTCACAAGTTGTTATTGATGTCAAGTTTTAGAACTCTTGATCCAAACAAAGTAATTTTTTTGATTCTTTAATTTCTTTTTTTTTCAAAAAATGATAATCAATTCTTACTTTAATCAAGGCTGATTTCTTTTTTGTTCCAGTTTATGGGAATAAATATATGTGCTCAAGAGCTTCAAAAGATCAAAAGGAATTTCAACAAGAGGATTATAAAGAAGCTCTCCAGATTGGTACCTCTTTGATTTCATTTCATTTATTTCTTCAATCATAATCTGTTCAATAATTTTGAACAATACTTTTATCTTCATTCTCTCATCTTAGTTCAAATTTTGTTCTGAGAAGACAGAATGAAGATGAAATTTTGAAAAAAATATTCCATAAAGATAATTATTATTATATATTAGTAAAATGAGAGTTCTGACTTTTTTTTTAGGATTTTCAAAAAATTTTTTTTAAAATAATTTTTGTATTGGCAAAAAAATTTTTATTTGAAAAAAGTTTTGTAAATTTTTGATGCAAATAAATTTTGAAAAAAATATCCTTAAAGTTTCTTTTTTATATAAAAAGCAATGGCTGACAGATTCAAAATTTCAATTAGAGAATTCAATTCAAACAAATTAAATTATAAATGTAATTCTGAAAAGACTACCAATAATAACTCATGTGTTAAAATACATGTTGAAAAAGACAATAAACAAGTTCCATTATTCATTAATCTTAAAACAAATAATTGCTTTATGAGCGATAATAATAAATTTAAGAAATTACAATTCAATATTAAAGTTGAAGAAGATGATGTAAAAAGAATTGATGAATTAATGAGTGATTTAACCAATATTGCATGGAATTATAAGAATGATTTATTTAGATATCCACCATCTGATAAATTATTACTTGAAATTAAAAATCCAGTATTTGAATCCAAAGATAAAAAGACATCAAAAATGTCTTTAAAAGTATTTAAAAATTCTATATTTATTACTGAAGAAATTTTAAATGGTGAAAGAACTAAAAAACAATTAAAATTAGAAGAAATTAAAGATAAATTATTTAATGGAATTGTAATCTTTAAAGTCGATAGTATTATAAAAATAAATGAAACATTATATCCACAATTATCAATTTCGTCAGTATTAGTTAAAGAAATTGTTAATACATCAACAATAAATAATACTTGGGAAATGGATGATTTCGATGATGAATATTAATTCAAAAAAATTTTTTTTATTTATTAAATAAAAATTAATTATTATTATTATCATTATTATCATTTTCACTATTTTTACTATCACTTTCACTATCACTTTCATTCATTAATTCAATAATTATTCTATCTAAATCTCTTATATGATTTATTAAATAATTAATTATATAACTTATTTCATCTATTTCATATATATCTTCTTTTGTTATCTCTAAAATAACATCAGTAATATTAGAAATAAGATTATAAGATTGTTTTTCTTATTCATTTTTCAATCAAAAAGTATTTTTTATTTTTTTATTTTTTCCGATTTTTATTTTCCGAAAAAAAAGTAAAAATCATCCTTAAAGTTTCTTTTTTTATTAAAAAGAGAAAAAATGGAGCTTGAATTAAATATTAAAAATCTTCCCGAAGAATTAAAAATTGAAATTTTAAAATATTTACCACTATCATCTATTCCTAGAGAATATATGAGAAGTGAATATATATTAAATAAAATTAAAGAAAATACACCAGAAGGTGAATGTGAATATTATATGTGTTATCAAAAAGATTTACATAAAATATTTAATTATTATAAACTTCGTGATAAAATTATTTATAATGTTGCTTCGATAAATGATGAAGATTATAATGAAAATGATGAAAATGATAATGTAATTTGTCTATATAAATGTGAACATTTATATGATAAAAGAAAAATTACAATTATTAAATATAATTTAAATTCATTATTTGATTATGATTATTCTAATTATAATGGAGTAATTGAATTAGAAGATTATTTAAAAATATTATATATTAAGATTCTTTCAAAAGAAGGATATAAATTTAAAATTAATCCAAATTCAATATTTGGATTAAATAATGATGAATTTAGTAATAATATTGATAAAATTGTGATTAAAGATACTAATTATAAATTTTTTCATAAATTATTAGAATATAATCATAATAATTTTATTAATGTATTAAATGAAATAGAAAATAATAAAATTGATAATAATGAAAAATTTAAATTAGATTATTTACATGATGGAATAATTAATATTTCAAGATTGCTTGAAAGATATATTTTATGTAAAATAAATTCTTCAATTAAATTACTAGAAATACATCATAATAAATATGATTTATTTAAAGATGGAAAATATAATCCATTTGATGAAGAAAAAATAAGAAAAAGATTTACAGAAATATATAAAAATAAAGAAGAGCATCAAATTTTTTCAGATTTATCAATTATTGGAGAATTTCATTATGGATTAGAAAATTAAAAAATAATTAGTAATTATTTTTATTTATGAATTAAATATTTTTTATCAAAAAAATTGTCGATTAAAAAATCAAAAAATTCATGATAATAAGAACGATATTCAATACCAAATTTTTTATCTTTTTCAATATATGATAATGAAAGTAAGACATCATCACTTAATTTTTCACGATTTAGAAGTAAAGTTTTAGTAAATATATTATTAGAATATAATTCGACTTTTAATAATAAATTGTTTTCATAATAATATAAAAAATGATATTTTCCAATAGGAATTGTATATACATAATCAGAATGATGATTACAATTCCACAAACCACATTCACATCCACAACAATCATTGCAAGGACAAGAATATACATCTATAGTCGTATAAGTATTACTATCTGTGCAATATGATTTATAATCAAATAATTCATCATAAAAATCATCAAAAACTGGATAGAAATAAATTATGTCACATTCATCGACTTTAACCCATTGATAAGTTTCAATTTCCATTTTTTGTTTAAAAATTTTTTTAAAATTAATTTTCCAATATTTTAATTCTTTCATTTAATTGATTAACTTGTTGAGATAATTGTTGGATAGAATTA
>Ga0209960_1003173_pt1 | contig 14782 bp, 14 predicted proteins | sample ThiBiot_500_plan_2_FD_183947 | JGI IMG/M metagenome (GOLD analysis project Ga0209960, IMG submission 183947) | Wastewater bioreactor microbial communities from Cape Town, South Africa - Thiocy_expt_500_plan (SPAdes) | ecosystem: Engineered > Bioreactor > Thiocyanate-remediating >... | reverse complement strand
CTTTCAATCCATCAAAAAAAAAAACATCTTTTAAATCTTATAATCATCTTCCACATTCTCTTCTTATTCTTTCACTTTATTTCATCTCATTTCATTTCTCATTTTTCCTAACTTCATCTTTTTCTATATCTATTTTTTTTTTTTTTTTTCAAACAAAAAATTTCCTCTTTAATTTTTTTTTTTTACTTATTCAATTAACTTATTTTGTTGGTTTCAGATTCTTCAATTTTAAAAATAAAAAAAACCACCGCAAATCTTATAATCTTTCTTATAAATCTTTGGGACAATTTTCTTTCAATTTTCTTTAAACTTCTTTCAATTTTCACTTCTAAATCTCCACATTTTAATAATTTTCTTTAATTTATTACTTTTCTCTGTAATATCTTCTCATTCAGTTGAAAACTGCAAACCAAGGATACAAAAACAAAAATATTCAAGATTTTTAGATTTTTGGATTCAAAGTTATAATACAAAAAGACAAAAAAAGATTTATATCTCAACACTAGATTAAAGAAAAAAGATTATTTATAATTCAATAATAATGGGTGATATTCAAGAAAGGATTGCTTTAGCTAAAAAAGAAGCTGAGGAGTTAAAAGACAAAATCAAACAAAAAAAAGAAACTCTAGCTGATACAACTCGTAAGTTTTATTATTATTATTATTATTAAATAGATCCATTATTTTCATAATTAAACTTACAAATTAATGAAAAATAAATAATAAATATATTATAGTTAGAGCAGTTTCTGCAGAACTAGAAACCCTTCCTCGTATTGTAATGAAGGTCAGAAGAACCCTTAAAGGACATTTAGGAAAAGTCTATGCTCTTCATTGGGCAGCTGATAAACGCCACCTCGTTAGTGCTTCTCAAGATGGAAAATTGATCGTTTGGGATTCTTATTCTACTAATAAAGTTCACGCTATTCCTTTACGTTCTTCTTGGGTCATGACTTGTGCTGTATGTTTTTCATTTCTTCATTTCTCATTTTTTTCTTTTTATTAATTAATTCATTAATTGTTTTCCTTTTTTTTAAAAAAATTTGTTTTTGTTGTACAGTATGCCCCATCAGGAAATTTTGTCGCATGTGGTGGTCTTGATAATATTTGTTCTATTTACAATTTGAAAACAAAAGAAGGTTCTGTCAGAGTTGCTCGTGAATTAAGTGCTCATACTGGTTATCTTTCATGTTGCAGGTTTTTAAGTGATCGTCAAATTTTAACAAGTTCTGGAGATATGTCTTGTTTACTTTGGGATATTGAAGCTGGAATGAAAACTCTTGAATTTGCTGATCATTCAGGAGATGTAATGGGGTTAGTTTTTTATTTATTTATTTATTTTTAGACTTTCTTTTTAATCTTTACTTTCTTTTACTTTGATTTTAAAAATTCTAAAAAAAAAAAATTTTTTTTTAAAAAAAAGTCTTTCTGTTGCTGCTGATAAACAAATATTTGTTTCTGGAGCTTGTGATGCCACCGCTAAAGTTTGGGATATTAGAACTGGAAAATGTGTTCAAACATTTGTTGGTCATGAATCTGATATTAATGCTGTTCAGTAATTTTTTTTTCTTTTTCTTTTTCTTTCTTTTTTATTGTTTATCAATAACACTTCATTTCATAGATTTTTCCCTAATGGAGAAGCATTCGGTACAGGTTCTGATGATGCTTCTTGTCGATTATTTGACTTAAGAGCAGATCGTGAATTAAATCAATATACTCATGATAATATTCTTTGTGGTATTACGTAAGTTCTTCTTTTCCATTTTTTTTTTTTTTTTTTTAAAAAATTTGTCCAAAAAACTTATTCAAAAAAAAAAATCAATAGATCTGTTGCCTTTTCTATTTCTGGAAGATTATTATTTGCTGGATATGATGATTTTAATTGTAATGTTTGGGATACTTTGAAAGGAGAACGTGTTGGAGTTCTTGCAGCACATGAAAACAGAGTTAGTTGTTTGGGTGTTTCTTCTGATGGTCATGCCCTTTGTACTGGAAGTTGGGATTGTTTACTCAAGGTTTGTTTTCCTTTTCTCCCTCTTTCTTTCTTTTCTTTAAATTTTTCTTTTGTCAAAAAATATTTACATTTTTTTTTTCTTAATTAGGTCTGGGCTTAAATCTAGTTTGAACAAAAAAAAAAAGAAAGTTATAAAAAATTATTGTTGGTATCTTCTTTTCTATTGTAGCTCCATTGTTTGTAACAATAAATCTTGTTATTCATTTATATATGTTTTGTTTTTTAATTTATTCAACAAAATTGAATTTTTATTTTATTTTATTTTAATCTTCTCCAGCTGGCATCTCTTCTTCAAGAAGTTTTATAAGTTTAACACGAATTTCTGTTGTATCATCTCCTCTTAAAGCACATTTTACAAAATAACATTCCACTTGCATTTGAACCTTTTTTTTTTTTTTTTGAAAAAAAAAATAAAAAAAAAAAAAAAAAAAAATTTAAATTAAAAAAAAAAAAAAAAAAAAAAAAAAAAGAAAAAAAAAAAAATCTAACCAAGTACAAGTTCTTTTCTTATTTTCATTCTTGTTAATTCAGGATTCCTTTCAAATGATTCCAAGAGGTCAATAATTTCAAGATAATCTTTTTGTTTTTGAACAGAACCTTTTGGTTCTAATATTGCTTTTCTCATACTTCCAAGTCTTGCATATCCTGCTTCAATCGTTCCTTCAGCTTTAATCTCATGATTACTTTCTAAAATCCATTGAACAATTTCTAAATGACCATTAAAACAAGCTCTTGTTAAAGGTGACCAACCTTTAATACTCTCTTTATTTATATCCAAGTCATTAATTTGTAATAATAATTTTGCAACTTCTGTTTGACCATATCCACATGCTAAATGAAGTGCAGATTCTCCATGAACATTTGAATTATTAAATTTCACTCTCTTATCATTTAATAACATTAAAACAATCTCCAAATGACCTTTTTGACATGCAATCATTAATGGAGTTAATCCAAGAGTTTTAGTAGCTTTATTTGGATCTAATAATTGATGTCCCAACATTAACCTTACAATTTCCTTCCTTCCATTCTCACAAGCAGTATAAAATGCTGTTTCTCCATCTTCCTCTCCTATATTCATCTCTAACCTTGAGTCTTGAATTAATAATTTTACAACTTGAGTATGACCATGAAAACAAGTAGCCATTAATGGTGTCCATCCATCAACAAGTTTATTACAATCTAAAGATGGATGTCTTAATAACATCTCCACAATTTCAATTTTCCCTTGTTCACAAGCAAAATAAAATGCTGTTGAGCCTGTCTTATCTTCCAAATTAACATCCACTCTATCATCACTTAATAATAATTCAATTATTTTATGATGTCCATAGAAGCAGGCATTCAGTAAAGGTGTCCAACCTGAAACTCTATCTTGAATATTAACATTAAGAAAATTGTTAGGTTGAGTTGAAGAATTAAAAGTTGGTAATAATGTTTGAAGAAAGTTTTTAGTAGTAGTAATATCTCCTGAAAGTAATTTCTTCACTTTAAGGGTATCTCCTTTAATACAAGCTTCTAATAAGTCTTTCTCCATTTTTTTACAAAATTTGAATTTGAGGATATTATATTATTTGATAAATTGAGTGAAAACTTGAAAAACTTGAAGGTTTCATTAATTGTTTCTTCTTTATTATTTATTTATTTTTATTAGCAATCAATCATGTAATAGTGCTATTCGAAATTCCAATTGATGTCTTTGTGTTTTTTCTTTTCTATTTCTTATTTACTTTCTCAAAATCATTCCCAATAAAAAAAACCAACAAACTGTAAAAAATCAAAATGAACAAATCAAACAAGAACAATTATAATTCAAAACTCTTTTTTTCTTTCTTTCTTATTATTATTTTAAAAATTTTGTATCATTCTTAAATTGCTTTTTTAACAAACTTTGAACTATGACAAAGTTCAGGATTTTTGTCTTTACAATGAATTTGTTTAAAGAGATCACAGATTTCATCTTCCTCTTCATCTCTAGCTCCATATTCATCTTTTGTTAATGCAGTTGGAGCGAATGGTGATTGGAAATTAGAATAGAAATCAGCTTCTTCAATATTCCTCTTCGATTTGGTGATTGGATTATTAATATTGATATTCGCTACGAGACTTGGATCCTCAAAAGTTAAAAAGTTTTCATTATTATTTACATTCTCAGGGAAGAGAAAGCTCTCAATTTCTGACTCCCAAACTGTTCCTTCTTGTGGTACAGTAAAAATTTCTTCTTTGGCAGGTGGTGTAGAAATGAGATCCTCTGGGCAAGGAACAGATTGAAGATCTTGAGGACTTGAGATATCAATAACATGATTACTCTCGGGACTTCCACTATTGCTGCTACTGGTACTAAAATCATGAAAGTTATCAAAACCATTAACTAGATCAAATCCTTCTTTTGTATCTACAGGAATATTAGGGTTCCAAGTGAAATTTAAGAATTCTTGTTTTTCTTTCTTTAAAAGTTCATTTTCCTTTTGAAGGGAAACAATTACGTTTCTGAGGTCTGAATTTTCTTGTTTCAATAAATCAACTTGAAATCCTTGTTTTGAAGCTTCTTCCAATTTCTCTTCTAATTCTCGAACGTATTTTATTTTTCTTTCTCTGAAAGATTTTTGGGCTTGACGATTTTGTTCAGCTCTAAATTTTTTTTTAAAAGAAAAAAAGGTATTGAATTTAGAGAACAACACACATATATAATAACAACAGAAAAAAAAAAACCTTTTCTCTGAAACTTTATGTTTTTTATCTCCATTTTTTGATTCTGGACTTGTTGGAAGTTCTTGAAATCCATTTTTTGATGCAGCTGGAGTTCGAGGATGAGATGGAGTTGATTTTTTGTTTGTTTTTCCATTTACTTTTTCAACTATTAAGGTTTTATTTATTTTATTTATTTTTAAAGTATTTTATCTATTTTCTTGAATTTATATTAATTATGCGATTTCTTTGTATTTTTTTTTTTAAGTTCTTTAGAATTAAAGTAAAAACCTTGAGGAACATCAGTTGGACTTGATTCTGGGCTTGAAAAATCATTTCCTGAAAATGCATATTTCTCTTCTTTAATTTCGATGGGATGCTAATTTTTAAATGAAATAAAGAAAATTAAAATCCAAAATTCTGTGAAAATCAAAGAATTCAATAAACCTCTAATTCAGGTGTGAAAGAGAACATATAGCCATCTGGAATTGCTCCTCGTATCATTGTTTTTGATGTTGGAGAAATAAGATAAAATACAAAGGGAGAGTCAAAAAGGGAAAAAAATGAAGGGAGTATAAAGTTGTCTTTTGTTGTTTCTTTGCTTCTTCTTCTTTCTTCTTTCTTATAAAATGTGATTGTGTATAGTGGATTCTCTATAAAGAATTAAAAAAAATTAATTGTTAGTTTATTAATTTTGAAAAGAAAAAAAATTCTCTAAATATTTTCTATGAGGTTATTCATAATAAAATGAATTTTTGAATAAATTTTTGAATTGTTTTTATAATTATTTCATTTTTCTAATTATGATATTTCTTCTCACAAACAAACAAAGAAAAAACTTCCTTCATAGAATCAAAACAATACAATTCGAATGTTAAAGAATATTCAATTATTGGATTAATTGTTTCAAATATTAAATATTTTAACTAATTCAATTATTGAAAAAAATCAAATTATTGAAAGTTTTCTCTCATTATAATAAACCAATTTTATAAAATTTTGAAGGGAGAAAAAATAATATATCCCCCAAGTTTATATATGTTTCCTATTCAATTTTTCATAATAAATCAAAATAAATCCATTATAATCTCTCATTTTAAACTCCAACTCAGTTATGATATGATTATATCGATATAATAACTTTTTAAGATTTTTACAATAAGAATTCGAAATTGTCGCACTAAAACAACGATTTTCATCAAATTTTTTGGACCAAAAAAAAAGATAATTCAAATTTATGTTAATTATGTTGATAAATAAATGATTTTTAATGATTTTGTGTGATTATCGAGGTGATAATCATGATGATTGTGAGAGATGATGGGTGAAAATTTCTTCGGGAAAATGCGGGCAAGTGAGAAATGACGTCATTTTATTTTGTTTGTTATTTGATTTATAAGCCAACAAAAACCTCCTGATTACTCAAAAAAAAAAATAGCGCCAAAAAAAAAAAAAAACTTCAAAAAAATGGCGAAAAATTTGAAATGAACCTCGTGGGTTATGAAGTTGAAGCAGAGAAACTATTTGCACATGTTTACTCTCAGCCCACTCATTTTTTTTCACATTTTTGAAGGGATCTCTCGGAAACTTGGTGATAGAGGCCTCTTATTAATTTTCTCTGGACAAATTTTCTTTTGGAGGTTTTTTTCTTTCTTTTTTCTTTTTTCTTTTTTTTTTAATGATTTTAATAATTGATTATTAAATAGCTTTATTTGAGTTTCCTCTTTTTCCAATTTGATTATAATATGCCTCGTAAAGTATGTTCTCAATGCACTCCTTGGTGGCTGATACAATTTGCATATGAGTTGGAATCCTTAGAGTAAGTGTTTGATTTAGCATAATGGTAATTAATAATTAACAATCAAAAACATAGGCTAATCTTAATAAAATAAATAGAGGTTATGGCAAGTAAAGCTTCCAGTGGAAATTGTGACACTTTTCGTTCTTTTGCTTGGCTTGTTAATGTCATGGATGCCAATGAACTTTGATCAAATATCCCCTTGACTAGTTCTGTTGTTGTACCAGCAACCGTTTGGAAAGTTAGAGATAATGCGAAGCATGTTGGTGTGACGAAATAGTTGAAGTTAGGATGCACTTGTTTAATTCCTCCAATATTTTGTGGTTTTTGACTTTATTACCGAGGAGATCTTTCTCAGTGTGTCTCTTCAAGAGTTTGGAATTGATTGATGTTGACATTTTGGACTCGCTTTTCAAATTCAAGGTCTTTGAAATTATCCTTTTTTTGAAAAAAAAAAAAAAAAACTGGTAGAATCATTCTTCATTGTTCCATTTGATGAATTTTTGCTTGAAACACTTGGTGAGTATATTCTGGAGCTTGTTCGCCTCTCAAATAACTCTGGACCTTTTTTGTTTGAAAAAAAAAAAATCAGCAACTCTTCAAACATTAGTTCATTTTCTGGAGAGAGGTCTCTCTTTGTTTGAAGGAAATGGCCCAAATAAAGATACCTTTTTTTCAAAATTTACTTTCTTTCAATTCAAGTGCAACCAATATTTGTCATCAAGTTGAAGCGAAGCAAAAAAAAACATAAAAAAAAAAAAAGTGGCGGGAGAAAGGTATAAGTGTGCTTTGAATTCGAGACTTAAAGTCAAGTCACTTGTGAAGTCCTTTGCATGAATAGTTTGGAGTGGAAAAGCAAGTCTTAATAAGATCATGGAAGCTCTTCAGATATAGACCTGCAATCCAACAAATGTAACCATCATTAATTCTGACAGCAACCTCATATTTAAAGCAATGGATTTTATGTTTTCCAGAGTAAAGTAGCTTTTGGATTCGATCATTTCGAGATTTTTTCAACTTCACAAACCAAGATGCGGTGCTTCTTTCCATTAGATCGAATTTTCTCTTGTATCAATATCTTTCTAGGACATGATGTCTTCTTCAAGTAATCAGTTGAGGTTTGAAATTAATTGATTGCGTTCAACTTTTCTTTTTGTATTTATTTAAAATGTGGTTTTCTTTTTCTTTCTTTTTCTTTTCTTTTTTTTTAAAAAAGAATGATTGTGAAGCAGATTCTGTTCTCTTGTCTCCTCTTTCAATTCTCTCTAGGTTTTTCTTGAATTCATTTCCCTTTTTTTTCTCTGAGATTTTATTTTTTTTTTGACCTTAATTTTGTTTATTTCCTTTCTTTAAAGGTTTTGTGGTTAATTGTGCTGGTTCTTTTTTTTCTTTGAGTTATTCTTATTATTTTGACCTTTTACCATTCTTTTTTTCTTTTGAAAGTTATAACTATGCATAGTATTCTTCATAATTAGATTCGGAGAATTATTAAAATTTAAAGTTTGACTTTATTTGAATAGGTGCATTGGATTCAAATGAACAGACGATCTTAGTGAATTGGTATAACTCATTAACTAATAAAGCAGTAGATTTTATTTGGACTGTTGAGGATGATTTATGTGGTCAAATAGGAGTAACTTGTGATAATTCATCTCCAAATCAAAGAATAATATCTTTGTAACTTTTTTTTTTTCTTTTTTTTTTTCCTGTTTTTTTAAAAAAAATAAATAAATAGAAATCTTGAATCCAAGGGACTCATTGGAACAATTTCAACTCAATTCGGAAATATATCTTATTTACAAGAGATGTAAACTTCAATTTTTTTCTTTTTTTTTTTCTCTTTTTTTTTTTCTCGCTTCAAACCATTCAAACTACTATTCAAATAAATAGAACTCTTTCAAAAAATCAACTCTCGGGAACAATCCCAACTGAAATTAAAAATTTAATTAACTTACAAAATCTGTAGGACTTGATAATTTTTTTCTTTTCTTTTTTTGTATCAAGATCAATAAATATCAATAGAGATCTTTCAGAGAATGTACTCACTGGAACAATTCCAATTGAGCTAGGAAGCTTGATTAATTTACAGTATATGTAAAATTCAAATCATTCATTTTTTTTTCCTTTGCGTTTCTTTTCTCAAAATAAACGTAATAGAGGTCTAAATAGTAATATACTCTCAAGTACAATCCCAACCAAATTTGGAAGTTTAGTTAATTTGCGATACCTGTAAATTCATTTTTTCATACACAACTCAAAAAATAAAATAAAACCAAAAATAAAAATAATTTCTCAGTTCTCTTTCATATAATGGAATCATAGGACCAATTCCATCTGAGCTCGGAAGTTTACCTAATTTAGAATCTCTGTAAAATTTTATGAAACTCCAATTGGATTACTATTTTTGTCTCAAAAAAAATGCATTTATCTTCATCTACTTTAACAACAATAGATCTTTGAATATGAATCAACTCTATGGTACACTTCCATCCCAACTCGGAAATTTGGGAGGTTTAACCCAACTGTAAATTAAATTTGAAATCATCTCATATTTAGATTTTTTTTTAAAAAAATCAATCAATCAAAAAAGAGATCTTTCAGGTAATGAACTATCAGGAGCAATCCCATCTCAATTTTCAACTCTTCATTCTTTAGAAAAATTGTAATTTCTTTTCAAATGAATTTTATAATAATAACTCTTCAAAAAAAAAAGAGATCTCCAACAAAATCGATTAACAGGAGCAATTCCTTCCTTCGTTCTTATATTGCCATCATTGACAAATTTGTAAGGAATCTCATTTTTCAAAAAAAAGAAAAGAAAAATCTTCAACATATATATTTTTAAATTTCATAGATATCTTCAAGGAAATTATTGGGATTGTCCACTTTTTAATTATTCTTCCTCTGATTACATTCATGATTACAACAATGCTGAAAATCAGTGTGGTAAATAAAATATTATTATTATTATTTTTCAAAATAAAATAAATAAATAAAATAAATAAATATTTGACATTTAGATTTAAGTTGTGACCCAAATCCATGTTTATTAGAACAAACTTGTTCAACAAGATTTAATGGAGATTATAGTTGTTGTAGTGTAGGATATTATGGAGACAGTTGTGAAAATGGTTGGATTTATAATTATTTCTCTTTTCTTTAAAAAAAAAAACAAAACACATAACAACCATAGCTATTTACTGTTCATCTCTTTTAAGTCAAGGAAATGCAGAATGGGATCAAACATTAGCAAATGACGAAATAGTCAATGGTCATTGTCTTAGTGGTTATTTTGGTTCAATTTCAAGAGTATGTATTCAATCAGATTCAATTGGAAATTGGGGTGCTATTTTAGGTTCTTGTGATGGTATTCATTTTTTTTTTTTTTTTTTTTTTCCAATGAAGAAATCAGATATTATATAAAATTCTTAGCTGTTTATTGTTCATCTATTACCAATGAAGGAAATGCAAAATGGAATAAAACATTAGCAAATGGACAAACAGTAAGTGGTAGTTGTATTTATGGTTATTATGGTTCAATTTCAAGAACATGTACTCAATCTGGTTCAAATGGAAATTGGGATTCTATTACGGGTTCTTGTCTTGGTATTTTGATTTCTTTTTTTGATTTTTCAAATATATTCTGAATCAAATTTATAACAATAACTAGCCATAAATTGTCCATATATTTCAAATGAAGGGAATGCAGAATGGGATGAAACATTAGCAATTGGACAAATAGCAAATGGGAATTGTTTGAATGGATATAGTGGTACAGTTTCAAGAACATGTTCTCTATCTGATTTGAATGGAAATTGGAGTTCTATTACTGGTTCTTGTAATGGTATTTTTGATTCATTTCTTTTTTTTCCGATCTTGATTGTTAATGAGGAAAATAAAAGTAAATAAATGAAAACTAGACATTGATGAATGTTTAACAAATAATGGAGGATGCGATAAACATGCTATTTGTACAAATACTCAAGGAAGTTTTACTTGTTCTTGTGAAGATGGTTACTCAGGAGATGGAATTATTTGTAATGATTCATCCAAAAGTGAAAAGAATCAAAGTAATAATCAAGCAGTTGGAATTGGTGTTGGTGTTTCATTTGGTTTCTTGGGATTAGTTGGTCTTATCTTATTAGTTCTCTTCTTTATAAGAAAAAAGGTGAATTTATTTATTTATTTATTTATTTTCAATTTCATGATTTTCGAGATTTATAACATAAATTAATGAATGGTAGAAAATCAAAGAAAAAGAAAGTAAAAATCAAGAGAGTGTGCATCTTGAAATGGCAGATCTTGAGAGTGTAGCTACCAAAACATTTATTGGTTTTGGTTTTATTTACCAACTTATTTGCTCATTTTTTATTTTCTTTTTATTTGCAGCAGGAGATATGACATTGATGAATACAAAGTTTGAAATATCATTACCAGGATTTATGAATATTGATTTTGTGAATCAAATTAGAAAAGAAGAAAAAATTGGAGGTGGAGGTGCTGCTATCATTTATAAAGGTGTCATTGTTGACCCAAAATTAAGAGAGGTTTCTTTTTTTTTTCTTTCTTTTTTTCTTTTTCTTTTTTTTTTTCCTTTATTTCTTTGTTTCTTAATTTGATTTAAAATTAGAAATTTGGATTCAAAGAAGTAGCTATCAAACAACTTGTTGACGATCATAATGTTTCATTAGAAGAAAGTACATTAAGATTTGAACAAGAGATATCAATTATTTGGAGTATTTCATCTCATCCAAATACTCTTATTTTGGTTGGTTATTCTGAGAATCCTCCTTCTATTATTACTAAAGTATTTCTTTTCTTTTTTTCTTTTTTTCTTTTTTTTTTTTTTTAAATATTCATTTCCTTTTACCTTTATTAAATAGTTATATGATGAAGATTTGTATCATTATGTTCAAAATTCAAAAAAAGATATTCCAAGTGAAATTATTTTCCAATTTGCCAAGGACATTGCATCAGGGATGAGTTTGATTCATTCTAATGGAATTGCTCATAGAGATCTCAAATCGTAATTTTTTATTTTTTGTTTTTTCATCATTCATTTCAGTTTTTTTGATAATCAAATAAATAGATCAAATATTTTACTTGAAAAAGAAAATGGGAAAATGAAAGCAATTATTTGTGATTTTGGTTTGGCAAGAATTAGTTCTGAAAAAAATGTAATTACATTTTATTTCTTATTTTGTCACTTCCTCACACGATTTCATTTTTTTTTCTTTCTCAAAATTCATTAGATATTAAATCAAAAGTTGGTGAATGTGAGAGGATTATCACCAAGATATACAGCACCAGAAGTATTTGGAAGGATGATGACAAATGTAACAATAGTTTCAGTTGAAGAAGAAATGAAAAGTGATGTATATTCTTATTCTCTTATTCTTTGGGAAATGATGACTCGAAAGATTCCTTGGTCAAATTGTATTATTTTTTTAAAAAAAAAAATATTTGCTTTCTAATTTTATTTCTACAAACAAAAATAAATAAAACAAATCTCAAATTTAGTGAAAGAAACAACAGAAATAGATTTTCAAGTTAGATCAGGAAAAAGAGAACCAATTCCAGATTCTCATGAAGATTCAATTCTTGTATTATTATCAGCTTTGATTGAAATATGTTGGAATCAAGTTCCATTAGAAAGACCAACTTTCAATCAAATTTATCAAAAGTTATCTTCATCCATTTATTAATAACCCTTTCAAATCAAATCAAGTCAAAATTAGAGAATCAATTTTATTGTAATTATTGTAAAATGTTCAGGAAAAAAAAAAATAGAAAAATAGAAAATAGAAAAATCAAATAAAAGTTCAAATCTTTTATTTTGAAGACTAATTTCTTTGAACATTTTCCAAAAGATTTGGACTCCAATTCAATCGATTCGAAAGTCAAAGAAAAAGAAAAAAAAAAGAAAAAAGGAAAAAAAAAAAGTCCGGGATGAGGGCCGATTTTTTGTTGTTTTTGTTTTGCTTCTCCTATTTTTCCGATTGCGAAAAAAAACAGGAAAATTCCAAAAAGGAAAGCGTTGAACTCCTTCCGCCAATTATTTTTCATAGATCACAAAATAAATCGATCGGAGAATTAATTCTTTTTTGTTTTTTTGTTTCAAAAAAAAATTTTTGTTTTCTTTTCTTCCTTCTTTTTTATTTTTTTAAAACTCAATTTTCTTTGGTTTTTTACTATACAACCACCTCTTTTTGACCCAAAAATCAATAGTAAACCATGAATTTTACATATAAATGTTGTATCATCTACAAATAAAACTCTTTAAAAGATTAATATTCCTTTTTATCATTTTTGTTTTTTCTAATCACAAACCATTAACAAAACAACATTGATTCATTTTTTGATCAATTGTTTGAGTCAAACACTCTCAATTTTCTTCATTTTTTGAATAGATCATCACTTAACTTTGATCAAAAATTGAATAGGATTTCATATAATGTTGTAGTTGTCATTGTATCATTTAGATGGTTTTTATATTTGTAATTTTATTTTCTCTATTTCTGTTCGGTTGAGTTAATGGAGATCTCTCCTTCATTTTGAACCCAAGTAAACTTTACTTTTACTTCACATATTATATCAATATCAGTAAGAAATTAAGTAAATTGACTAACAAATTGAACATGTTCAAATAGAAATCATATAATTTCGAATAATAACTTCAAAAGAAAAAAAACAACTTTATTTAAAAGTAATTAAACAATAAATAAAATAGGATGAACTTGAAAGCACCATTTCTATTTCTTTTCTGTCAACTCCTTGAGTTATATCATAGATTCACTCAAATGCTATTTGGAAACCCTTTAGATTCATTAGAACCTTTAGGGAATCTTAAAAAGAAAGCCACAAAGACATCTTGGCCACCAACAAATGCTGTTGCATTGATTACAGGAGGAAATACAGGACTTGGGAAAGCAAATGCAATTGCTCTTGCTCAAGCTGGATTCACTGTCATTATTACATCTCGTTCATTAAAAAGAGCTCAAGATGCTGCAAAAGAAATTACTCAAGAGGTCCCAAATTCAACAGCTTATGGAATGAAACTCGATCTTTGTTCTTTTAGAAATGTTAAAGATTTCATTCGTGAATTCACATCTCGTTTCCCTGTTTTACATATCTTGGTTAATAATGCTGGAGGAACTTATAATGAGAAAGTTATGACAGAGGATGGACTTGAATCAACAATTCAAGGGAATCATATCTCTGTTCAAATGCTCACTGTAGGATTATTACCTTGTCTTGAGAAAGCTGAACCATCAGCTAGAGTGATTAATCTCTCATCTGTTGCTCACCTATTACCACAAACACTTCATGCTGATCCTGCTTTTAGTTTCAAATATTTTAACTCACTTGCTGCATATGGTCTCTCAAAATTATATAACGTTGCATTCACAATGGAACTTAGAAGTAGATTGAAACAAAAAAAATCAACAATTTTAACTGTTTCAGTTCATCCAGGTGCAGTTGGTTCAGATTTTTATCGTAATCTCCCAGGGTTTGTAAGAATTATCTTAAATTGTTTTTTCAAGACACCTAAAGTTGGAGCAAGAACTCAAATTTATCTTTGTTTAGCTCCTGCTTCAAAAATAACTGAATTATATTATATGGATTGCTTACCTACATCTTTCTCTTCTTTTGTAACTCCTCAATTTTCTAAAGAACTTTGGAAAAATACTCAAAAAATTGTTGATAAATATTATGAATAGATTATTAGTATTATTTTTTTTTGAAAAGATTTTATTTTTCAATTCTTTCTTTTTTTATTTTTTATTTTTGAATTTACAGAAAAAAAATCAATTGTATACATTTATTTATCATTCAGCAGTACTGCTTTGGGATTCAGATTTCCTTCCTGATTCTTCATCACTAAATAAATCTACATCATCTAAATTGTCTGAATCAAACAAGTCATTGTTCTATTTTTTGGAGGAAAAAAAAATAATCTTTTTTTAATAATTTGAAATCAAATTGAAATAATTTTTTTTTTTTTTTTACCAGTAATTCTAATTCTAATTCATCTTGTTTCTTTCGAGAATTTGGTTTACTCTTTCCTTTCCTCCTCCATAAACAAAAGATGATGATTGAAATTATAAATACAGTCAATGAAACTGAAGCCCAAATTAAAACTGTTTGTGAATCATCTATTGGTACATCAGTTGGAGTTTCGGTTGGTGGCTGAGTGGGTGGTTCTGTAGGTGGTTGAGTTGGTGGTTCTGTAGGTGGTTGAGTTGGTGGTTCTGTAGGTGGTTGGGTTGGTGGTTCTGTTGG
>Ga0209960_1003171_pt1 | contig 14789 bp, 8 predicted proteins | sample ThiBiot_500_plan_2_FD_183947 | JGI IMG/M metagenome (GOLD analysis project Ga0209960, IMG submission 183947) | Wastewater bioreactor microbial communities from Cape Town, South Africa - Thiocy_expt_500_plan (SPAdes) | ecosystem: Engineered > Bioreactor > Thiocyanate-remediating >... | reverse complement strand
GATATTAATGCTAAAGCATACGAAATGACAGCATACGTATGGAGCACTGAAATTGCGTAAAAAATGCAAAATAGGCTACATTTTAAAAGGAATGCGAATTGCGCAGTATGCGCAGGTTCTCGCTAGTAAAGGATATTGTTTTCAGCATAGATCTGAATACGATCAAAACTATTGATTTATTCTTAAATAGATAAAGCATATTTTCGTTTCTGTATTAAAGTACGTACTGTGCTTCATACTGAGCCGATAGTTATTCATAATAAATCACGCACTGTGTTTGGTGATGAAGCTTCTCCTCGTCGAACTGTTCAACGATGGTCAAAATGGTTTCATGACGACCGAAAAATGTTGAAGACGAAGGAAGAGTTAGGAGGCCAATAACGGAGACAACAACTGAAACTATTCAACAAATTCAAGGTCTTATTAATGATGATCTCTATATTAAGGTTAATGAACTGGTAGAAGAAAGTGGTATAAATCATCAGACCATTGGGAGCACGGAATTTCGGCCCGATGTGAGATAAAAATCAGAGTGAGGATAATTTGATTTTGCAATAAAAAAGAAATATTCGGCTTGGGCCAAAATTTTTGTAATCCATTCGATTTAATCAAAGAAAATATAGGCAATCAAGATAATGTAGAATCGTTGCATGACGCTGTAACCAAATTTATGAAATCATTGAGAAAAGAAGAGTATAGAAAAATTTTTGATAAATGAACAGAACGAATGCATCTATGTGTAAATAACCACGATGATTATTTTGAACATCTAATATAATAAAAACGTGCCCAATTTGCTTCAAAAAAAATTTAAAGATAGAATTCCACTTGGGCTACCAGAACATATAGAAACAAAATTGCAAACGGCTTCTTTAAGAAATGACAGGCTCGATACCACTACTTTTGGTATGCCCTAAATAGGATTTTTCAGGATCCGATGGGATCTACAGGGAGCCGGTTTTATTCCTAGCCAGGATCCAGGATCGGTTTTTTCCTCTTTGCAGGAATCAGCTGTTGTCGTTGGTACGGTAAGAAGAGAAGGGAGATGAATAACGAAAAAAAAAAGTTGATTAAATGGATGATTTCCTTTTATTCAATAAAAAAAATGACGAAGAGAATGAAAACATAAGAGCAAGAAAAAAGATAGAAAAGAAGAACCTGTAGATATGAATAGCAACTTTGCTGAAGAAAACCATAGATAATCTCTAGAACAAAGAGAAGAAAAGTTTGTGTCAAGTATGCTAACACTATTTTAATGAAAGAAGATTAATGAGTATGACATTGATATGGAACATTATTGATTAAATTTTTTTTAATATAATAATCTTTAATCTGTTGTGGTGATTCATTAAGAACTAAAGCCATACCAATTTGTAAATGCCAATCATTATGGCAATGTATCATCCATAATCCTGGATTATTTGTTTGCAAACGAAAAACAAGATATGAAAATGGATTAACTATAAATGTATCTCGATAAACTGGATTATTTGTATTATAATTAATATTATGTAATATTGTTTCATTTAAATATCCATCATTTGTATTGCCTTGAGCTAATATCCAAACATGATGACCATGAATATGAAAAGGATGAGGAGCATAATCAATATTGTTAATAATAACATCAATGATTTGATTACTTTCAATATGTGTTACAGTTGGCCATGATAATTCTGTTGAATTATCATATAAAAGTACTGATAATAGAGTTCGATTTGTTGGATGTGTAAATGTTTCATTATTGAAATAAAAACCACCTGGATTTTGACCTTGAAATTGACTATGAAAAAATAATGTTTGAATATTATCACTAATTGGAACTCGATATTTTTCATTATTCATTGGAATTAATTCCGATTGATCATTGAATGTTTGTGCATTGATTAGTGATTGATCTATTATAGATTGATCATTAGAAAATGAATCCATTGATGGAATATCACTATGATTTTCATCTGTATGTTGAACATATTGTAAAATAGCAGCAACATTAGGTTGTGTCGACGTATTATAATTATTATTATAATCAACAAATGGATGAATTGTCGCACGTATCCAATAACGTTGTGATGAATTATTTTTATCAGCTGTAACTAATATAGAATATCTTTGACCAGGATTAAGAATAAGAGTTCGTGTATATTGATTTCCATCCAAATACATTCCATCAACTTCGATTAATCTCATTTGATGTTGATCAATAGTTAATGTTATTCGTGCATAAACCGATGTATTTATGATACGAAATCTTTTTGTTGTACCTATTTGAATAGTTGCACGATAATATGAACAAGATTGATTTAAACTACAATTAAATTGTCCAATACCATTAATTAAACCTGTATCAGGTATAGGATCTAATTCACCTGGATATAAATAAGGTTTTAAAAGTATATAAACCGGTGTATGATACCAATCAGAAAATTGAATAATATCTTCATCTTGATAGAATTTTTTCCATGGATCATGCGGATCTTTAATAATTAAAATTCCTTTAAGACCATCTCCATATTGCATAGCAAAATGTGAATGATACCAATAAGTGCCCGATTGAGCTTCGGTTGATAATGTATAGACGAATGTTTCATTTGGTAAAATTGAACATTGAGTTACACCTGGTACACCATCCATATGTAATTGATTTTGTTGTAATAAACCATGCCAATGAATTGATGTTGGTTCAAATGATTGATTTATTACTGTTACATTTATCACATCGCCTTGTTCAACAATTATATTTGGTGCTGGAAATTGATTATTGATAGTTAATATAGATCGTTGATATTTGTCAGGAGAAGCATTCATCCAACCAATACGAAATTCAGCATTATAAACATTAGTGTTCTTCAATATTGAAATTGATCCTTAAATATATAAGAGCTTCGAATTTCAACTTAGAAATGAGTTTTATTTATGCAAACTTAGTGGATTATTGGATACATATAATGGTATCAAAGAAAGAACAATAACTATTGGTATTGAACAAAGGCCAAGTAATACATAGGAAATTGTAATTGATAGACCAAAAATATTATATTGCATTATGATTTTTATTTCGACAAAGAATAGCTATCAATGCAGATAAATATCTTTTTTCGATTGGAATTAGCAAAAACAACTGTGGTTTTACAGGACGATAAGCAAAAAAAGACAAATAAAAAATTAGGCTAATATTACTATTTATAAAATTTTGTTATGTCGAGGAAAGAAAAGTGCACAAGGTGGATGATTATACAGAGAGAGAAAAATGCACAAGGTGGATGATTATACAGAGAGAGAAAAATCGTACTTGATAAGCGAATATTTTTTCTCTCTCTCAAAAAAAAATAACGATTCATGTATTATGTATTGTTTTATGAATGACCGAGCAAGTTAGAAAGCAGCAATATATGTACATTAATCTACTTACATTGTGCTCTACATAAAAAAATATAACTTATCGCTCACTCCCTGCTTAAAAAATGAATGCATCATAAGCCAAGATTTTTTTCTACGTGTTTGAATTGAATAGGGATTGAAATATGTATCAATCGTTAAAGCGTATTAGCGTAATCAACGTTTGTTCTGTTTTCTTTCTATAGAAGAAAAAAAACGAGATGAAAATTATCAATAGATATAATTCTTTAATAAAACGAAGCATGTAAAAAAAAGAAGAATCCTCATTAGTAGTGGATCTTGTACACTTCGGTAAAAATCATTTTGCCGGCAAATATAGTTTGCAAATATGTTAATCAGCGTTTATTTTGAACCTCACAATTTTGTACCTAATAACTCCTCTTGAGTGTTAAAGGGGTGTTTAATGAATACGTCTAAAATAGTGGCGTCGTCCCAATTTTTATCAAATGGAAAAAATATATATGAAAACTACAAGAAATTCATCGGATATGTTGATGAGCGAAACGATCGATTTTATTTATCAATTGAAAACGAAGATGGTAGATGATAAACTCGTCGTGCTTATAGAAAGCTAAGAATCCGCAGAGTACAGTGGAAATCTTGATAACCCAAGATGTGCCTTTTCCTTTTGTGATTCAGTGCATTAATTCATACTGAAATCGAGATACTGCACTCATTTTCTGAAATAAGACTCAACACTGTAAATCATTTAAATGTTTCGTTGAATTTTTTACTGTTTTTTTAAACTTTCAATAGGTTTGTAGTTGTTACGAAATGTACCAGATCATTTTTGCGGGTTCGCTAAAACTTCTACTTTTGTTTACAATGAATGCTTGTTGTATTTCTTAAATTTTTCATTCCGCATTTCGAGTACTTTTATTGATTTCCCGAGATTTGCAATAGATTTTAACGGATTCGGAACCTTGAGAATGAGCCTTTTCTCCCTTGTTCTTAATTGAAATATAGAATTTAAATTAAACCAAAAATGCTATTGACTATAATGATTTTCGAAGGTACGATCTAATAAACTCAGGCCGTGTGCTTGTGTTTAATATTTTGAGAACTTTCGTAAATATCTAGCGACGAACGAAAGAATTAACTCTTGTACAATATATACTACCTGTTTCCTTTCCATTTTACTTTTAATTTTAAATTATATATATCGTCAAATAAATGTTCAAAAACTTGCTATGAAACTCGTCATTTCACCGTTTTCGTTATTCAATTGAGTAAAACTTAGAAATTCATATGAATACTATTGGATCAAAGATATAGACAATAACATGTTTATTTTAATTTAAATTTTGTATTTCTATAGGTGCGACCAATTGACATCGTGCAACGAAGGCATTTTTGGTTGAATTGGCAGTTCTGCTGAGAAACGACTAAATATCAGATGGAATTAAATTATGTGCATATAGCTGACTATGGAACTGTCGCATTTCACTGTCTACTTTGAGTGCAAAATTGCATAAGGAAAGATCCAAATCAAAGGACACTAATCTTTCAATAATTCTTTACAACTGTTAATGTTTAAGTACGCATACTGCTGATCTTTGATGCTGGCCTCGGAGTATGACTTTTTTGAAAGTATAGGAATCCTTATACGATCGTATTTTTCTGAAATCTAGGACTTTCGCTTTCACAATTAACCAGTACGTTCATGTGATTTATTTATTCACATATACATAGTAGTAAATTATCGAAATTTGAGAGAAATTCATCAAGTACTTATGAAGAAAAGTATCTTTTATTTTTGATCGAAGTTTATCAAGTTCACTGGGGAACAATAGGCAAAAATGAATCATTCAAGTCAAATAACTTCTTATCAGTCAGATAATTTAACTTGATTAGTATTCCTAATTATTTTTTAGTGAAAAAAGAGGAAGAAGGAGAATATCCTTAACTTTCAACTAATCCTTATCAATCGACGGATTCTTTTTCAATGTATAATTTCAATTAATGAACAATCAACATGGATTTCTACATCATTGGTAAGAATTCTATTAGTTAACGAGTTGATGTCGTACATCATCAGGAACAAAATTCCAAATGTTAGCTATTATCATGTCACTGAGCCAAGTAGGAAATAAATATAAGGTAAAAAAGATTAATTTTCCTTGCCAATCAGGTCTATAATGAATTCGAGGTTTCATATTCATCACGGCATGTTCAATTGCACGTACAACTGTCAATGGACTTGCAGCATTAATCATAAATGAACTGTTCATTGCTTTATTAATATTTTTATTTAAATAATCAATACCCCAACGTTGTTGAACATCGATTGAGAGTTCATTCCATACATTTCTCCAAATTTGTTCATAATTGCTCATCATCGGTGTTTTTAATGCACCTGGTTCAATAGTACTAACATGTAAATTCCATGGAAACATTTCACGACGAAGACAATCCGAAAAAGATTTTAATGCATATTTCGATGCTGAATATGCACATGTATATGGAAAAGTAAACAATCCACCTGCAGAAACAACATTAACTACACGTGAATTACGTTTACTTATTAATAAAGGTAAAAATTTCTTTGTCATATTAACATGTCCGAAGAAATTAACGTCCATCAATCGACGCATCGTTTTCATGGAAGTCCAGTCAATACAACCATGTGTTATTATACCAGCATTATTTACTAATGCATGAAGACTATTCGTTCTTGTTTTGATTAAATCATATGCATTATCAATTGTTTCTTGTTTTGTTATATCCAAATGAAAGACAATTGCTCTTGATGAAAGTTTTTCTTTTAATATCGTAATGTTGTCAGGAAAGAGTACTCCAACAAATAAATTAAAACCTTTTTGATTAAGTTCGATTGCTAATGCATGACCAATACCAGTATCGCATCCACTGATGAGAACATATTTATTATTTGTATCTATGCATCTTGATGATGAAATCATATAATATATAATAATAATAATGATGATGATGAAAGCTATAATTAAAAACATTATTATCTTATAACTAACTTGAATATAGCAACATGCGAATATGGTTCGATATAATGTCAACATAAAGAAAACAAAAACTTATCTTCGTGTATACGATAAGTTTCATTTGAGAATAAATATGATAATTACAACTTGTCTTTGTGTCTTCGTTTTGTATCTTTTAATACTCTATTTAAGAACAATTCATAAAAGTTATAATTATTTCAAAGAACGTAATATTCCAGGACCACCACATCAATTTTTCTTTGGTCATTTGAAAACATTATGGTCAACAACGAGATATTCAAAACAATTAAAAGAATGGACACATAAATATGGGTCAATCTATGGTTTATACGAAGGAACACGGCCTTTATATATTGTATCAGATGTTGATTTTCTACAAGAAGTTTTCATCAAACAATTCTCTTCATTTCATTCACGACGTGTTCCATTTCTAGCACGTATGGGTGTTGGTACCCCCGAAAATTTATTTGGAGCATCAGGATCAACATGGAGACGTCAACGATTAATCATAAATCCAACATTTTCACTTAATAAAATGAAATTGATGATACCTATTGTCAATGAATGCATTGAAATTATGATGAATAAATTATCTGCTCTTCATCAAAACAATGAACAATTTAACATTTACGATATGTTTAAACGCATGACAATGGATATTATTTGTATATTAAAAAAAATCCTAATTTTACTTGAAATAATTTTGGAAAGTTTTTTTTTCTTTTAGGGCGTTCAGGATTTGGTATTAAAAGTGATATGCAGAATGATATTGATAATATTTATTTAAAAAAATCAGCTGAAGTAATAGAAATTAATTATGATAAATTGTTTATTATTCAACTGAGTAATTTAATGCCATTTCTAAAACCTTTTCTTATTAAACTAGTTCTTTTTCAATTAAAATTAATTCGAAGAATTGGGAATAAAATTTCATTTTTCAATCATTTTATGAAAGAATTAGCTCCATTTTGGATTATTAATCAAGCTCAAGAAATTGTTGATTATCGTAAATTACATTCAACTGAACAAAATAAACGTATTGATCTCTTACAAATGATGATTGATGCCACCGAAAAATTACATTCAGATGAGATTGTTGGTAACATTCTTATTTTCATGATTGCCGGCTATGAAACAACATCAACAACATTAGCTTATTGTACTTATATTTTAGCTACAAAACCAGATATTCAAGAAAAACTTATCAATGAAATTGACATATATCTTAATCAAAAAGACTATGAAGATGATTATGATCTCGTTACAAATATGTCTTACATAGATATATTTATTCGTGAAGTACTCAGAATTTTTCCAATTATTATACAATCAACATCACGAGAATGCAATCAAACAACTACTATATGTGGTCATCAGATTGAAAAAGGTTCGATTAAATTTTTATTTATAGACAAAATAATAAGAATTTATGTACATATTCAGGTAGTGTCATATTAGCTGATATATTAACTATTCATTTTAATCCAGATATCTGGGGTCCTGAAGATCCTAATGAATTTATTCCTGAACGTCATTTGACAAAACGACATCCCGTATCATGGATGGCTTTTGGGATTGGTCCTAGAAATTGTGTTGGAATGCGTTTTGCAATTATGGAACTTAAAATATGTTTGATACGTCTATTAAGTCAATACGAAATTTTACCTGGTGATAAATTAGAAAAACATTTCAAATTAACAGAATTAAGTGTTATATATCCTGAAGCTATTTTTATTAAATTAAAAACTAGAGAGAAAAAAATCGAAGAATTTTCTTAGAGCAAACAAATAAAATTTGAAGCTATTCTTAAATTATATTCTAGAAATGAACAAAAGCTCTTTAACACTTCTCAGTATGAATTGGACAACTAGAACCAATGAAACAGAATGGCACATATCCTTGACAGTAACATAATTTGCCATCAGGTTCTTGATAAACACGAATTTTATCAGTAATACAGATTGGTTTTTCAAATAAGGACAGTTATAAGCCATGGATGGTTGAAACTTGGTAGGACCCTAGGTTATCGAGGTCAGGGAGAACGAATTTGTTTATTTCTACATTGAAATCGCTTTCCGTATGCATATTTGAAACAATAAACGATTTTGAAATAAACATTAAATTCTTCTACATGGTAGCACATAGGTTGCCTATTACGAATCCCAGACGATGGTAACAAATTTTCACTCATCAATAGTCCATTGTTTAGCATTTTCTGTACAACATTTTTCATTCCACAAATTAAATCACAGAAAATTGTTTGAATATCGATCTTTGTTATACTACTATTTGCTGCGACATAATTGTGACAGAGACAGTAGAAACAATAAATTAATAGAAGAAGCTACAAAGTGTAAACTGTTTTTTAATTCCAAATAGGCTGTTTTTGAAGGAAAATCGGCGGATACTCTATCAGGTTTATCCACCGAACATGTTATCAGAGTGCTGCCAATAAGTAAACTAGTAGCAATCATTTCTTCTGATGAAAAGCAAGTCAACGCAATCCCTCAAAGACTAAAAATATGAAACACATACCAATTTTTTAAAATTTTGATTTATTGCAAAAGAAATGCAAATGGCACTAAGAGCAAATAAAATAACTAGGTTTCACATAAGACAAGTTTTATGAGCATAGATTAGGTATCGTTGATAATTACCTAGTATGCATGTAACCGAATGATGAGAGAAGGACGCTTCTTCTGTGCTTCAAAAATATTTTTATGTATCATTGAAATATGGAGTATTACCACGCGAATACCAACGTACGGAAATTGCGAATTTTCCACATACGGGACTCCAATGTAACATAATCATTAATTCAGTTAAAATTCATCCATTTAACAAAAAAAATCTTACTCATTAATTTAAAACGTGTACATTACCACAGATTCTAGGTTTTGTATTTGCGCACTCCTCATATTGTCATTTTGTTTCCTTACCAGAACTAAGAAAAAAGTTCGAGCTTCGAACAATGATACATTATATATAATCCATCGTAAGAAATCAGAAAGAAAAAAAATAGTTACCAACAACGAGAAATAATTAACATTGTCCGCTGTTTCTTCACAACAAAAAGCGAGTAAAATGAAAGTAATTTTGGACATGCGTCGAATTCGGCAGACACTTCAACCACTTCGTCCTTTGTTCGCAATTCGAAATCTGTATCGTGAACATTATAATATGCTCAAAACACAATGGGCATGTTGTCCTTTGCAAAGAAGCTATTTATTCGATAGACGCGATGTATATAATACCGTTACTGGAACATACGATTGTTATGATTACATTCGATATAATCACAGTCAACTGTCCAACGAATGTCGAGTTAACTTAAAATTGTTTGATCCAATACGCGGAGACGTTCCAAAATGTGATGGTGGTCTACTTCGTAATATCGCTGATCAATATGCTTTTGTTGCACAATTATCTAATTATACGGAAACGCTTTGTGCTGACAAGCTTCCGTCCCTGCTCATCTATTTTAATATTTCTCAAATAATTCAATGTGAACGTGTCATTATAATAAATTATCAATACGAATAATAATACATTGTGCATGTAGTTATTATTGACTCTGCCTTTTATGTATTTCAGTAAATATATCGGAAAATGGTCATTTACTTAGAGCTGATGATAAGATTTTATCGTTAGGCACAAGAGCTTCAATACGAGAACATACAGATAATTTTAATTTACATAATCTTTGCACGAAATTGTATCGATTCTTAGAAATGATCTCGTGTCATAAGCCAATGAAATAATTACTTCGGACTTTAGTCCCAATCCCGTTAGTCATGATGCTCAGTCCGGATGTAGCCGAGACGATCCTGACAGACTCTTTCTCTAATCATGTTAGATTGAAGCATATTTACTATGTAGTCAATATCATTGAAAAATTCTTCAATAACGATGCTGAAGGAAGACATACCTATTTTGCCAGATCAGTAGTATACAGCATAGCCCCAAAAAAACCAACAGATATATAATGAAGATTGTAGTACCATCTACTGAAATGTTAGAAGAATACATGAAATAGTAATGAATGTATAGTCAAAAGACTTTCTGAAACAAATCTGTGAAAAACTAGAAAAAGCTGGCTGTATGTATAGCAAACTAAAATGAGTGTTGCAGTTTAAAGTTAATCCTACCATCGATTCGTTCAGGCGCAGCATGTACGAAAACGATACATTGTGTATGCCATGTATTATAACACTTGATCTCCACTTCAGATTTTGAGCTTCCCAGGACAATCTTTTTTTTTGCAGTGTATATAGTCGTTGTTGAAAAATTCTCTGTAAATTTGAGAAGCGTACAGTTGATCGTTCATCGATATATCTTCATTCAAGTTGGTTGAGAAATTATTAGTTGTCATTGCCGAAGAGATTTTATAGAGCATCACCCTCTTTCTACAATTCATCAAATAAACGAAACATAAACTAAAACATTGCTAAATACATCATGATAGTATGGCACGGAATTCTATTAATTATCAATCTACTCAAGTAACATAGAGTTTTGAATTTTGACTAACCTGTCAAATGTACCTAAACTTTGATTCAAAGGAAATATTTGGAGATAGTTATTTTGTATATATTCGACTGTCATTTGTGGGAACATTTTCCCATTGATAAAATCAGGATGCCAGCTGATACTCGCAGATGCATGCCCGTGTTCATATTTCGCTGAAAGAGAGTGACTACCTTCGTGCAGTATTACTCGTTTGAAAATAGATGCAACAACCATCGATGGATCACGATTTCGATTCAAATCACGCTATAATTTTTCCCGATGTTAAATTAACCGAATACTCGGTGGATAATGAATCAATTACAGACCAACTTCGACTTTTCTCCACTCCCAATCCAACGCGAATGTGACTGCACTTAAACCATTGAAAATAAATTTTTCAAAATTCTAAATGTTGTTTATTGTCTTCGTTTAAGAAAGAAGCAATACATTATTGTATGTGAAAGAACGATCTTTCATATATCTATAAGATAAAGGTTAATTTTAATCATTTTTGTGCTAAAAATACTAGTGATTGACCAGCGGCGAGAATAGTTAACGACAAATATCCACATGTCTCATTATCTTTGTTGTTCACAATCCTGCGAAAAACATTCAGATTTCAAAGCACCCAGTAGTGATGAAAAGCAGATGTTGAGTTTTCTCGATGAGAAATTATTAATATATCAAACTAATCATTTAAACGAAAAAAAGGTTGTATGCCGATCTAGCATACGATATCGTTAGGGAAAACTCCTTTTCTTTATATGTGTGCGTGTGAGTTCTGACTTGTTTGTCTCGTATTGCGATCAATCTTTCTTCGTTGCCTATTGCTTATAGTAAAACTGTTAATTGCGAAAAAATACACGGTCAATAAACGCTATAACTTCTTTTACAATGTATTCAACAAGCTCTTGACCAAAAAGAAGGAGATTCTGATGAATCTAAAGTTATTCCACGCTTTGAAGATGATCGATGTTTTGATTTGAACTTTGAGTTGTTTAGTTTAATAGAAGGAAATATTCATTTCAAAGAACAACATGTCGAATTGTAACGCTAAAAAACTGTTGTGTGAATCATCAGTTATTTCTAATGATTTCACATTTCCTCTTGTACTTTGAATTGTTAATTTCAATAGATGCCAATAGTTGACATGAAGAAATATATTGATTCGGTTATGCTGTAAAATATTCATAAGCAATTGATAGTTTGTATTGCAGTTGTTATTTGTATCGATGAATGAGTAAAATTCGATTAATTCGAATAGAAGGTTCAATATAATAAAATAATGTATTTGACATTTAACCTTGATACTGAAGTGTAATAAGCCATTGTTTCTCGATCAACAAAAAGTCAGTTTGAATATATTTAAATGAGGAATATATTGTTTAATTAAATCTTTCAATTGATAACCATCAATCAATCCATTTCGAATCGAAAATTCTCCTTGAAATTCTAAATACTTTAATTGATTTAGATTTTGAAACTCGGTTTAGCCAGACATCGGTCACCCGCAACTGAGGTAGTTTTAAAGTCACAAGTTTCTTAATTATTTTCTTTCTTGTTAAAACTACCGATTTGAAAGATTGATGAATACATAACAAAATCTGTGTAAAATGTGCAACTCTAATTACTGGTCTGCAAATGCGATAAAATCAGTGAATAGCTAAATTGGTGAAATTCTAGCGATATCCGGATCGTAACACCTCTATTGCTCTTTTAATTATAATTCAACGGTTGCTCCTGTAAGCATAACTTTTAATTCGCAATCCAATGGCACCCTATGATAAAACTTCTCGATCGAACCGTGGACTGTCTCTTAATTATTGAAAATTGGATTATTGTTGAATCTCTTATTAATTTTTTCAATCAATTTTATTTAAAATAAAATTTTGTAAATTAGTTTTAATACAATAAATGATTCAATATTAGTAAAATATTATTTGTAAAGTAGAACAATAGTTGTATGATTATTAATATTTCTCGTCCATTGAAATTCTTGGTGCATCAAATGAGAATGATTCACGACAGGATTGGAAAGACATACTTCGTATATTGTTCATCTCAATATCATTATTTATTGTTATTACAGTAATATTATTATCTAATATTTAAATAAATATTAAATTTAAATATATATTTACAAAATAAATAAAATAATTTACTTTCGAAATCTGTATTAGCTATATTTTCTGGTAAAAATTCATCTTCTGTGCTTTTTTTCTTTGGATAAATAAATAATTTAAGTATAATCATAATCACTTGAGATAGAAATATACTACTAAATGTAACTAAAGGAACAACATCAAAATGCTCTTGTAAACATGCTGAAATAATACCAGATATTGAAGCAATTAATTCAGATAATTATAATCGATAATAAACTATAACCGGTAGAAGATTTCATTCGAATGATTAAAACAATTTGAGGAATATAAGTTACTGTATCGACAACAACTGGAATAATTGCACCAATTAACTTTGGTACCCATGGTTTAGATTTCGTTAATTCAAATATATAATATAAACCAAAACCATTCATAGTTGAAAATAATAAAAGTATTAAATAATTTCGTAAAAATTTAAGACGTTTTATTAATAATGAAGGTTTTTTTGTTAGATCTGTTGATAAAATTAATTGATTTCTTTCTTCATAATATTTAATTTGACATCCAATAAATAATCCAACAGAAATAAATATCCCAAAAGAAACAGAAATAATTACCAATTCGTGACTCCAAACTAAATAAATAAATGTAACTTGAGCACCAACAAGAATTAATATTATTGTCGTTTTTGAGAAATTTTTCGTATTTTTCAAACGATAATTTAAAAATGCTTGTGGAAATAATGTTATTATCACAAATATTAAAGAAATTATTTCAAAAACACTTAATGCAATTACATTAGCCATAATCCGGATTATAGTACGATTTAGTTTTCCACATCAATATTTTATATCAAAGAAGAATTTGTTTAATTCAATTTAATCTAAAAAAAAATATTCTATCATTATATATTATATTTTTATCATAATTACACTGTGAAAATCAAATATTATATACCTAGATTCAGCATGCTTCATTGGCTTTGACGTCAGTTTATATGACGTAAGCATTTCTGTTTCTTTTCACATTAAGCACAATCAGACAATGATATACAATCAAAATATAATTATTGACTCATAAAAGTGCGATAGAATCGATTATTCATGTCTATGTTATGTAAAAACAAAAAAATAAATTACATATATATTTGTATTTTAAGTGCAAAGCATTTACAATAGATTTCATTTTTCGCTACGTGTGATAAAACTTAGAAGAAAATTTATCAGTTTTATGGCAAAGGACATCGGGGACATGACTCTATAAAACATTAATCATATGCTGTGAATATAATCAGCCACCTATGGCATCTTTGCTTCAATTTTTGATGAATTTTTTTTTACAATAGACGAACGATTGCGAATAGTAGTCAATACAATGGATTTTATTGCATAAAAAAGTATCACATACGGCTGCTTTCTATTTGAAGTGAATTTCTCATGGAAACACACAACTATGCCTAATATAATTAAAATATAATTAAAAAAAAACCTATAATACAATCAACGGATCACATGTATTGTCACTCAAAAAAAAACAATATTAGAAATATACATTTACAACTGTCGGAGGATTTTTGGCAATGCACGATTGTCAATTTAGTGATTGGATATTTAAGCAATCATCGACATCACCTCAACACTCAACGGTTATTAAGAATAACCTAAAAAATAGCAATGCATCCTATACTGAAAATCTTGAAGAAAGGTAGATGTATTATTGGTGTTGTTGATAGAGTATAATCGATACACTATGAATATGACTAGGTATCATGAAACATTCTTTGTTGTCATATATATAT
>Ga0209960_1003169_pt1 | contig 14793 bp, 16 predicted proteins | sample ThiBiot_500_plan_2_FD_183947 | JGI IMG/M metagenome (GOLD analysis project Ga0209960, IMG submission 183947) | Wastewater bioreactor microbial communities from Cape Town, South Africa - Thiocy_expt_500_plan (SPAdes) | ecosystem: Engineered > Bioreactor > Thiocyanate-remediating >... | reverse complement strand
TTTTTTTCAATAGGTCTTTTTGATTCAGGAATTAAAATTGAAGAAAATTCAATTGAATCTAACCCTGTTAATCTTTCAAATATGGAAACAGATGGTTGGAGTAGTGAAGAAGATTCTTCTATTGTGGATAATGCTAAAAATTTTAATTGTAATTGGGATTTGGTATCTGATGCTCTAAATGTTAGAAGAAGATATAGTCGTGGTCCACATCGTTCGTCTTTAGAATGTCAAGCTCGTTATATGAAACTTGAAAAAGAAGGAATTCATCGAAATCAACCAAGTTCTCAATTTATTAATCCTAGACTTAAAGTTCATACTCACAACAATCAAAAAGATGATCACAAGAAAAAAATTTCACAATTTAATATATTAGATCATATTAAAAAAATTGGTGGAATCAAACCCCAATTTGCTACTCCTCCACCTCTTACAAAGAAAATTTCTTTAGTTGCTCATGAATCACATTCAATTGCTGCTTCAGATGCTGGAGTAACGGCAAATACAAAACCACTTCCACCAATTGAACTTTCTCAAAAACTTTTACAACAAGCACAAGCTCTAGAATTACAACAACAGCAACAACAACAACAACAACAACAACAACAACAGCAACAACAACAGCAGCAACAGCAACAACAATCTCAACCACAGTTACAACAACCTCAATTACAACAACAACAAATACCTCAACAATTACAACAATTGCCTCAACAACCTCAATTCCAACAAATACCCCAACAATTACATCAACAACTTCAACATCAACAATTACACCAACAACAACTTCAACAATCTCCACAATTTCAACAATTACCACAACAACCAGTTAATCAATATCAATATCATCAACAAATGCCAATGAATAGTCAATTAGTTTCATTACAATCTCAAATCCCAAACTCAATTCAAAATTTTTCAGTTCCACCACAATCCCCTGGTCAACCTCCTCAGGTAATTTTTTTTTTTTTTTTTTTTTTTTTTTTTTTTTTTTTTTTTTTATGGAGAATGCGTCTTGAGACAATTAGAGATTTATGGGGAAAAAATCACTTCAAGAAATTTCAATTAATAAAATAAAAATTATTCTAGGATCCTTCTCAAAATTTAATTCAAGTTCCAGGAGCAAAAAATTTGAAAGGAGTTGTTGGAGTTGGAAGAGGAAGAGGAAGAGGAATTAAAGATGGATCAAGTCCCTCTCCTTCACCTGTTATTCATCAAAATCTCAATCAAAATCCTTCTTCTGTACCTTCTCCGAATCAAAACCCTAATCTCAACCCAAATATGAGCCCTAATATGAATCCCAATTATAATAAAAATCTTGTAAATCCAATGCAACAACAACAACATCCATCTCCAAATCAACCAACATCTAATATTCAAAGCAAAATTGTTAAAAATCGTTGATTTTTTTATTTATTTTATTTTATTTTATTTTATTTTATTTTATTTATTTTGAAATAGATCTATAATAACAATTTATTTATATATCTAGCTCCAAATCCTAACCCATTAGGAGCAAATAAAATAGGAGGAAATTCTGTTATTGTTAATACAGGAAGTGGTGGCTTCTCTCAAATCAATCAAGCTCTTCAACAACAAAGACTTCAACAATATCAAAAAGGTCAATTACCTCAACAACCACAACTTCAACAAATACCTCAACAATTACAGCAACAACTTCAAATGCAACAACAACAACAACAACAAAATTCTCAACAACCTTCTCAACCTTATTTACAACAACCCATGGGTCAAGGGAATACACCAAGAATGAATGGTCAACCAATGGTTAATCAACAAAAACAACAAATGCATCATCAACAACAAATCCAACAACAAATGAGACAGCTCCATCACTTACAACAATTACAACAACAACAACAACGATTGCAATCTCAATCTCAATTTTCTGATCAATCATCTCCACACTCTCCATTAATTCAAGCTAATCAACTTCAATCACCACAACAAGATAAACAAACTCTCTCTAGACCTCCCTCTCTTTCACCTCAACCTCAACCTCAATCACAACCCTTATCGCCTTCTCAGCTCCAAGAGACCCAAAAAAAACCAAATCCAAAGGCGAAGGCTGGACCAAAAGGAAAAAATCAGGTTAAAGGTGTAGGAATTCAATCAAAACCTTCAACGCCGGATACAAGTGCAATGTAATCGATTTTGTAATAAAAACTTTTTATTTTTTATTTATTTATTTTATTTTATTCATTTTATTTTTATTTTTTATTTTTTTTTTATTTTTCTTGTAACCAATTCGAATTATCAAGTTTTTAATTTTCCTAGTGACTGAAGAATAAAGAAAAAAAGAAATTGGAACAAAAGCTTTTCTAATTTTCTATTCAAAGTCTGATACATTTCTTTTGATATGATTAAATAATGTACCATTTTCGGTACCATCATCTTCATCATCAGGAAATATTCGATGAACAAATAAAGTTAGTTTTCCTTTAGATACAGCAACTGTTACCCGCCTTTCAGGTTTTGGTTCTAAGAATTTTTTTTTTTTAAAAAAAAAATCAATTAAAGTCGTAAAACATAAGTAAAATAAGAGTGGTACCACTAGAATTAAGGAATTCATCATAAGTTGTCGAGGTAAGATTTCCATTTTGTTCCTTTGAATTGTTTTTTCCTTCTTCTGAACTCTCTCCATTCGTTTCCTCCGTGTCATCATTAAAATCTTTCCTTCGATCTTGAAAGTAGTCAGCTCTAATAGTTCTTCCATCGATTCGTATTTTATGTGCCTTTCAAGATAGAAATGTCCATTAGCGAAAAAAAAAGAAAAGAAAGAAAAGAAAAGAAAGTAAAAAAGAAACTGATTCAAATGCATTTATCGCATGATCAATATTCGAGAATTTGATACGTCCATGACCTTTTGACGTTCTAGTTTCAAAGTGTGTGTGAATACGAGCAAACTCGATTTCACCAAACTCAGAAAATGCTAATTTTTTTTTTTTTTTTTTTTTTTGAAAAAATAAAATAAAATAAAACCTTTTTGAAGTGCATTTTCATCAGTTTCTGGCGATAACCCACAAATGAATAATGTATCTACAGGAGTTTGAGTATGGTGTTTGAGGTGATAATTAACTCTAATGGGCCGACCACAAATTTCTCTTCCATTTAGCTATAAAGTTTGAAAGAAAAAGATCTGTTAATTGATCCAAAAATTAAAGAAATTTATCTTTTTCAAAAAAAAGAAATAAAAAAAGAAAAGAAACAAACCTCTTTCAGTGCTTTTGTTGAACTTTCAATATGAGAAAATTTGGCATAACCAAAACCTTTAGCCTTTTTAGTTATTTTATCTTCAATGATTCTAATTTCTTCAACTCCAAGCTCCATAAAAGCTATTTTTATTTATTGGTTTATTTTACTTTTCCAATAATAAATAAAATAAAACCTTCTTTCAAAATTTCTATATCAGCATCATATGATATGTTTGAAATATAAATATCTGTTGATGGGGTTTCTTGTTGTTGTGAAACTTCAAAATTGTCATTATTCAGAAAGCTTGGTTCTCCATTAGATACCCAAGCATCATCTTCTGTATTTGTAAATATTTCATTTTCAAGGACTTTTGGAGGTTCATTGTTGATCTTAATTTTTTCCTTTTCTATTTCCTTTTTTCTTTCTATTTCTTTTTTTTTATTGAGTTGTTAATATCCATATATTTTAAAATGCAATTAAAATTGAACCATGAGAAACTTTTCGTAATCTTTCTATTGGAAGAACTTCCGAATTCCCATACTCTATATAGAGAACAGTAAATAATTTTCTATCTGAAGAAATATTTGTTATCTTTGCTCTATACCAGACATTATCTTCTGTAAACTGACCCTCACATTGGTCACCAATCTTTTATTAAATACAAATAAAAAATGTCAAATCAAAGATGATTTTAAACAAAAAAGAATACCTCCATTTCAAATCTATATTCTTCTTCTCTTCAATATTGATCAATCAATCAGATTGTCCCTAAAATGAAAGAAAATAGATATGCCATTGAAAGAGAAAAATAATTAATATTCGATACCTTATTACAAACTCTTCCAGATTACCTCCTATTCAAGCCAGGACAGTCTGTGAAGATTCTCAAGATCAGCTATTAATTTGTTTTTATTTATGCATTAGAAATTAATAATTATGCATTGAAAATTTAAAAGATATGCAATCTAGCTCTGCGCTCTGAAAATTAATTATTCAGGTTTTTTATAAAAAATTTTTAATGCATACAACTTCTGAACCAAAAAAATTTTTATGCATTTCTTGTTGATATTCAAAGAACAAAGAAAGTAATGAAAAGAAATGTTAAATGCAATACAATTCATTAAAAGTGATAACTGAAGAAACGTAAGTGTCAAAAGTTCAACTATTTACTTTTCAGCGATTTCAAAAATTTCAAACTTTGAAATGGTTTTTTTGAATGGAAACCAAAATGAATTATAATAGAGATCTTTCAAAAGTCTTATTTTATAGTTATAAATTCAAGATCTCAAGAGTAAAAAAATGAAAGTATTAATAATATTAAAGAGAGGGTGAGTGAAAGAGAAAGAGTAAAACCTTTATGCTTTTCTTATAAAAATAATTTTTATGCGCTTCCAGCCAATCAGGAAGCAGAAAAACAAAATTTTTGACAAACGAACACTGCCAATAATGAAAAAAAAATTTTTTTTTTTTTAATGACTCCTTGCTTTTTTCTTTTTTTTTTCCTGAATCATTTTAATTTTCAATCATAATGCATAACCGTTATCATTCCGATAATGCAAAATTTAAATTTTAAAAATTAAATGTATGGACTTTATTTTTTAAAAAAAAATCAAACAAGATAAAAAAAGTTCATTATCATTTTTATTTTTATTTTATTACTTTAGTTTTTTTTTTATTGGAACAAAATCAAAGTTTTATTTCAAACTTTTTTTGGGATTTTCTTTTTTGTTTTTTGTTTTTTAAATTACGCTTCCATACAATTACTATTCTTCTTCTTCTTCGTTCTTGCTTTCATTATTTGAGATTGAGAAACTGGAGCCAAAATTACCCTTGGTTGAGAAATTTGGTTTGCAATGTATTGTTGTGGGTCAGGGTCCTGAGGATTACCTTCATTATTAATAACTTGAATACCCATTAATTCTGGATTTCTTGCTACATGCATTCCTACACTCAAATATTCTCTCATTGACACTACTCCTTCTGCGGTTCTCAAAGCAGCTGGTGCATTGGTTCTTGCTGTTAATCTTGCAGGTATTCTTAACCAATCATGATCCATAAATTCATCAATTGTTAACCTGAGATCATAAAAAAAAAATTTTTTTTTTTATGATTTATTATTTCTCAAAAAAAAAGAAAAAAAAAGAAAAATAAAAAATAAGAACCTTTTAGTTACATCAACAACTAGAGATCTCTTAATTAAATCTTTTGCTGATTCACTTATTGGTTCATTTTCATATTCACCTTCATTTGGAAAAGTAAAATATCCTCCTATTTTTGTTTTAAGGATTTTTTAATAATCAATTCAAAAATCATTCAAAGATCAAAATAAAATGGTATCAGAAAAAAAAAAAAAAAAATCAACTTTTGATTTTCTCTGTCACATCAATGAGACGATTTCCCTTTGAATCATTTTCATTATAGAAGGGAAACGTTCCATATAATAAAATAAAAGCTAAACAACCTAGAGACCATATATCAACACTTTGAGAATAAAAGTCACCCCTTACAACTTCTGGAGCCTTTATTAATTTAATTTTTTAATTATTTGATTTTAATTTTATTTTATTTTTATCTAATTTAATTTTAAAATTCAAATTTTATTTTATTTTAAAAAAAGAATTGATGAAAATTGACCATATATTCTTTTGTCCCACAAGGGGTTTTTGTTGCTTGTGTTCCTATTTGTTTTGCTAAACCAAAATCTCCAACTTTGAGTACATCTTTGTCTGGACTTTCAAACATTAAATTCTCAATTTTCAAATCTCGATGTGCTATTCCATTTTGATGTAAATATTGAACGGCCCCTATTTTTTTGAAGAAAAAAAATGAGATGATATCCTTCAAGTTATGATGATGAACAAAAAAAATTACGAGCAACTTGATAAATCAAACTTCTTGCATCTTCTTCAAGAAATGTTGTCTAAAAAGTAAATTTTATATTACGATTGTTTGTTTATTTTGTTTTCATTTGAATGAAAAAATAAAATAAAATAAAATAAATACTTGTTTTTCAAGACGATCAAATAAATCACCTCCTCTCATTAATTCCATAACAAGAATATAATATTCAGAAGTTTCAACAAATTCTCTCATTTTAATAATATTAGGATGATTCAACCTGCTCATAATCTCTGCCTTTTTTTTTTTTTTGTTTTTTTTTGTAAGAAGAAATTCATACATAAATAAGTAAAAGAATCATAAATAAGAATAATAAAACATAATCATTCTAAATCATAATAACAAATAAACTACCTCTTGTTTGACATTATTTATTTGCCTTGGTTGAAGCTTTTTTTTCTCAATTAATTTACATGCCCAGCGAGTATTAGTTTCAATATGTAGAGCTTGAAAGACTCTTCCAAAATGTCCATGGTTTAATTCTTTCTCTAATTTGTATCCATTAAAGCCTGGAATTGTGCTCACAATGATCCTTCCTGTCAGCGACATTATTTATCTTTTGGATAACAAAAAATAAATAAACAAAAAAAGAAAAAGAAATAAGATCTTTTGTAATTAAAGAATAAATATAAATAAAATATTCTCAAAAGCTCAATTCTGTTTATAATTTCGTTATCATAATAATCAATGTTTTGAAGATGATAAATAAAATCTTTTACAGTGTATATTCGTTTGAATTCGAAAGGAAAAACCAAAAAGATTTTGATTGTTTTAATTTATTTTTTTTTTGTTCTTTTTTCAAAAAAAAAAAATTAAAAGATCTCTGAATTTACTGTAGACCAAATTAATTTCAAACAAAAAGTTTTTTTTGTGAAATGAAGTATTCATGAAAATGTTATAATGTTTCGATCAAAATGACTCCTTGTTCAAGATTGATTATTGATAATTTTTTTTCTTTTAGGATTGCCATAAAGAAAAAAAAAAAAAAAAAAAAAAAAAAAAGAACAAACAAACCACAAAAAAAAAGGAATTATAATAAATAACCTGGGAATAATTAAGTCAATTCGAAAAAATTTGGAAAAAAATTATTTGCCAAGTAGTGAGATAGTAGTTTTCGTTTTGCTTTGTTATAAAAGTGTTTAATGTGTTGAGAATCAAAAAAAGAAAAAACAGAAACCAACAATTATTATTATAATAAGTTTTAGATATTTGTTTGTAATTTATTGATTGATTTTTTTTTTTTTCTTTCTCCTCTTTCCCTTTTTTCTTCTTTTTGCTTCGCCTTTTGACCTTTTTTGAAGGCAATCAAAAAAATCAACAACAAAAAAGAAAATATGATGGAAAGTCAAAAAAACTTAAAGAATGTTGAAAATAAATAAAAATTAAAATGATTTATTTTTATCTGTTTTAAATGAACATTATTTGGAGGAACTTTGAATTCAAGAACTCTCTGAAATGGGGTCCAAAAAACTATTTTTATTTGATTTTTAAATTATTATTCTAAAGCAAAGCAAATCGAAATTGTTGGATTTTTTTGAATTGTGAATTGTGAATTGGAATTTCTTTTTTTTTTTCATTTTTTGGATTTTGTTTGCCAAAACTTGATGATGATGGGTGGTTTTTTTTTTTGAAAGTTTGGCTCGACAAAATCAATAATTTGAGTTCGACTCTGACTAATCATGAGAATATTTTTTTTCAAAGCCAAGTAATCATCATTATTCATTTTTTGGAAGGATAAAAAAAAAAAAAGTTACCTGTATTGTTTTAGAAGTACACAATCTCCTCCAAGTTCTGGATTAATACTATATTGATAAAAGTATCCTTCTGAAGTGATCACCATAATTTGGGGTGCAGAGCTAATAGAGGAAGAAAATTAGGAAAAGGAAAAAATCAAATAATAAAAAATGAAAAATTACGAGCTAAAGGCACAAAGTGAACGAACACCTTGGACTGGAAGCTTTAAAGATGCAAAATCTCTAGTTGGTTCCCACATATCTGATAAAACACCTGGGAGGAATGATGATATAGAAGATGTCATGGAACCACGACGTGCTTCATTTGATTTACCACTAATCATTAGTTCAAAGTTAGGAAGAAAGTTAGTGAAAAAAAAAAGTGAAAAGAAAAGATAAAATTAATAATATAATTTAAAAAAAAACCTAGAGGCATTATCCAATTTAAATATATGAACTGTTTCAGATTCTGATGATACACAGAGTAAAGTAGATTGAAGATTAAAAGATAAACAATGGATTGTTACAGGATAACTTCCTCTACGAAATTGATATAATAAAGTAGCATTAGGAATTGAATATACACGAATGACAGTCCCCTAAAGAAAATAAATCAATAAATCAATAAATAAATAAATAAATAAATAAATAAATAAATAAATAAATAAATAAATAAATAATTTGAATTGATTCTTAATGAAATGTTTATACTTTTTCAGATGCTGTCGCTAATTTATTTCCATCAAAATTTAAACTGAGACAAGTTAATGGCATTTTATGTGCATTAATAATATCAATATCTTGAAGACTCATAACATCGAATATATTTACTTTTCCTGTATGAGTATTTGAAGGATATACCAAAAAAGGGTTTTCTGTGCTTGGAGAAAGAGAGAGAAGGCCTAATTAAATATTTAAATTAAATTATTATGCATATTCATTTGTTAATAAGAATAATAATTGTAAGAAATAACCTTTAGGATTTGGAGGAGTATCTATAACATGAAGACTTTTCATATTACTCACATCATATATATGTATTTGTTGTTCTTCTAAAACCACAAGTCGTTTTCTATTCATCTTTACTGCAAGGATTGCAGAATTAAAACTTAATTCACAAATTACTAACTCCCTCTGAAGAATTTTTTTATTTAATTTAATCATTTTTTGAATTTATTTTCAAACTCTCTTTTTTATTTTCAAAAATATTACCTTTGTATTAAATAGTTGTAAACGTCTTGGTGATAAATTGGGTTGATCTCCTGAACCTACTTGAGAAACTAAACTGGTACAGAATAACATTTCAACTATTCCCACTCCTCCACATGCTTTTTTTAAAAAAACAAGAAATTTTCAATACATATTTCAATTTCAACTTTGAAACAAAAAAGTCCAAATACCTTTTCCATAACATTTTGTAAATGGTTCACAATTATAAATTTTAAATCCACTTTTTGTTCCAACAGATATACAACTAAAAGTTCACAATATAATAGTAAGTAATAAAATCTTAAAGAATAATTGAATTTTACAAACAATAATGCAAGAATTAAAAAAAAAAATTCAAAGAAAATCAATAAATAACATTACCTACTATCTTGGTTAAAATTGATAAATAATATGTCAGACTTTGAAGAATTGAGTAGATTCATCCTTCAATTTGAACCGACAACAACTTGAATAATAACTTAATGAATAACTAAGAAAAATAATAATAATAATTAGTAAATAAAGGCGTTGAGGTTCAAAGGGTTAATAATATGCATATTCATTTTGTACTTCCTTTTTTTAAAATAACAAAGGTATAACTGATCAATTTTAAATATAAATAAATAACAAATAATAATACAAAGTAAACTTTAAAGATGAAGGATGCAAACTACAACAAAACAAACTTTTTTGTTTCAAGATGCTCAAAAGCCGTTCCTATAAAAATAAATAAATGAATAGATATTAACAAGTCCTGAAATATATCAATTGAATTGAATTTGAAATAAATAAATAATAAACAATAAATAATTCAAAAAGAACTCAAATGATTTAGATCAGTTTATTTGAAAGACAAAAGATTGATTAAAATAAATGAGAGAATCAGGTCGATAATTGATGAAAAAAATTTTTTTTTTTTTTTTTTTTTTTTTTTTTTGGGATTTGTTTGTTTTCAGTTTGCTTATCTCATTGATTGAAATAAGTCTTATAAGTCAATCTTATTTTCAGCTGAGGATATATTCTTTTACATTATATTAATTCTAACTTGATTTTTCAATTTGATTCTTTCTTCATTTTATATTTCAACAAGATAATCTTAGAATACAATAAATATACATTAAAGCTTCCTTTTTAAAAACGAAAAATTTGCTAATTGACATCCATCAATCAAGGAAAGAAAAGTTTCTAAGGATCATCATTGGAAAGTAATTCTGGTTCATCCATATCAATTCTTGTTTCAACATTACATTTTGTGATTGCATGAATCCAAGGAATCTTAAAACTTTGATCATTTCCACTGAAATTGAATGATTTCCTTTTTGAAGAGTTAAATAGCTTTAAAATCAAGGTATTGATCTGAGAGGAGAACCATAAGTGCAAAAAGAAAAGCTGATCTTGCTCCTGAATAAATAAAAATAAATAAAGTAAAAAAATATTAGAAAAAAAATGAATTGAAAAAAGAAACAAAAATGAAAAGAAAGAGAAAAAAAATATCATAATAAATAATTTGTTACTTGTTAAACCAAGTTCTATTTCGAGTTTGAATCTTGTTTCACTTGGATTTCTTTCAAATGATTCTAATAATTCAGTCATCATCCTAGCTTTACTTTTTCTTGCTTGAAATTCTTCTTCACTTTCCCAAGTCTTTTTTCCTTTTTTCTCTTCCTCCCTCGTGATATCAATTGGAGTTTTTCCTTTGTGATCCATTATATTTACTTTTATCTCTCTTTCACTTGCCAATATATGTTTTACAGCCTCATTTTTTTTATTCCAACAAGCAATAAAAAAGGGTGTTATACCTCTCTGATTTGCAAAATCTACATCAACTCTCATATCATTTAATAACAATTCCAGAACTTCAATATGTTCATTTAAGCAAGCAACAAAAAAAGGTGTCCAACCACTGCTATCTGGCTTATTTACATCAACTCTTTTATCATTTAATAAAATTTCTACAATCTCAGAATATCCTTTTTCACAAGCAATAGAAATAGGTGTGACAAGCCGAATAGGTGCCTTATTTACATCAATTCTTTTATCATTTAATAAGACTTTCACAACTTCAAGTCGTCCACGAGAGCAAGCAATATACAAAGGTGTTTCATCTCCTTTATTAACATCAACTCTTTTCTCATTCAATAACAACTTTACAATTTCAGTCCATCCAGTTTTACAAGCAATATAAAGAGGTGTTTGTCCATCTTCGTCTACCTTATTGATATCAATTTGTGGGTTGTTACGAAGTAGTTGCTTGACTTCCTCATTTTTGCCATTCAAACAAAAGGAATGGAGTGGGGAATTCATGTTTTTGGAGTTTTTATTTTTTTTTTTTTTCCACAGCTGGATGTTGATGATCTCGTCTAAACAGAATCATTATGGAAGAACACTTGTTATGAAGGAAGAGTTGAAGAAGTTCAATACCTACTTCAAAACACACAAATTGATATCAATTGGCAAGATGATGGATTGAATACACCTTTTTGGATTGCTTGTGGGAAAGGATATATTGAAATAGTGAAAATATTATTAAATGATAAAAGAGTTGATATCAATAAAGTAAATAATAATGGAGCAACACCTTTTTATGGGGCTTGTCAGAATGGGGAAATTGAAATAGTGAATTTATTAGTAAATGATCAAAGAGTTGATATCAATGAAGCAAATAGTTTTGGAGCAACGCCTTTTTGGATTGCTTGTGGGAAAGGATATATTGAAATTGTGAAAATATTATTAAATGATAAAAGAGTTGATATAACGATCAATTTCGCAACTAAATATGATCAAACACCTTTTTTAATCGCTTGCCAAGAAGGGCAAATTGAAGTTGTAAAATTATTATTAAATGATCAAAGAGTTGATATCAATAAAACAAGAAATGATGGAGTAACACCTTTTTTGATTGCTTGTCAATTTAAACGCACTGAAATTGTTAAACTATTGTTAAATGAGAAAAGGGTTGATATCAATCAAGCAAATAATTATGGTCAAACACCTTTGCTTGCTGTTTGTTATAATGGATTCTTTGAAATTGTGCAACATATATTGGCATCAGGAAGAGGAGTGAATTTAACTCTTCAAAATAATGAAGGAATGACTCCAATTGATCTTGCAAGAAAAAATAAAGAAAATAATTACTGGAACAAGGAAAAATTTCAAGGTATTATTAAATTACTGGAATCATTTGAAAGAGATCCGAATGAAACAAGAATTAAATTGGAAATACAACTTGGATATCCTAGTAATTTTCTTTTCTTTTTCTTTTCTTTTTCTTTCTTTTTATTTCAAAAATTTTGATGTTAATATTAATTTGAAATAATTTCTATGATATTTCAAGTTATTAAGGCTGCTTCTCTCTTTGCACTTGTAGTTCTACTTTCGGACAAATATTTGGATTTCAAAAAAGGATAATAATTGGAGTCAAATTTGTAAATAAAAATTCAAATTTCTTTACAATTATTATTGTCAACTAAAACAGAACAAGAGAATTTTTTTTTTAACAAAAGTAACAAATCAACAATAAAAATATGATTTATAATATCTAATAGTTATGAATAAAATGTATTAGTGTAAGGTTAAGTTAAGCTCTTCTTCTTTTAGTTCCTCTTGTTGGTGAATCCCTTCTCCTCTTTGTTGGTGATAAACTCATCTATTTTTTTTTTTTTTTATAAAAAAAATTAACTCAGAAACATGAAACAAAAAAGTTATCTAAAGTTACCTCGTCAACTTCAGATAACTCTCCTTTCTTTTCAATTTCTTCATATTCTTGGATGGATTTTTCAAAACTAGTGCACATCTCAGCTGCCATCTCATAAATTTCATGATAACTATTATTATACATCATTGCATTGGTGAACATTAAAAGAACATCTCTCCGAAATTCTTGAGTTGTTTGAGTTATCTAGATTAAAATTAAATTCAAATTCAAATTAATTAAATTATAGGAATAATAGAAAAATAATTAAAATAATATTGTAAGAACTAACTCCTTCTTGAATTCTATTTTTGATTGTTTGTAAATCCATAGGACATTTAATTACATCATAATATCCTGGAGCAGCATCTGCTTTAACGGGATATAAAAAAACACCAGCATATCTTAATGATATTATTTATTTATTTATTGAATTTATTGAATTTATATTTAATTGGGATCGTAAAATAATAATAAAAAAATCCAATACAAAAAAGTAAAATAAATAATAAATAATAAATTCTTACTTGTGACCTTGAAGATCTTTTAAAAGTAACATAATTGATTTTTTCCAAGTCTTTTTTTGTTTATCAAGTTTTGTAGGTGAAACTTGAGCAGGAGATTCAACTCCCTCTTTTAAAAAAAAAACAAAAAAGAATGTAAATAATAATTTTATAAGATAAATAAATAAATACGATCAAACTCATCAACTGACTCCGATTTTCTTCTCTTTGTACTTCTTCTTTGAGGTCTTTCAACTTCTCCAAAATCATTTTCATTTTCATTTTCCATTTCACTTTCATTTTCGTTCTCACTTTCCTTTTTTAGTCGAGTCCTTCTTCTATTTTCTGGTGGTGTTTCAACTTCCCTCTCTTCTTGATCAATTTGTAATTCCCTACTTTTTAATTTTTGTTTCACTTTTTGGAGAGATTCTTCATCTTCACTTTCTTTCATTGAAGCTTTTCTTTCTTTCTTAATTCTTCCTTTTTCTTTAATGAGTGGTTGATCTTCAGCATCATCTTCATTGAGATTTTCATTACTTACATCCTCATTTTCATTTTCATTTTTTATTTCACTTTCATTATCACTTTCATTTCCATTATCATTTCCAGTTTCACTTTCAACTTCGCTTTCTTTTTCATTTTCGCTCACTTCTTCATCCTTTATTTTTTCTTTTTGTTTCCCTTTCTCAATTTTTTCAGGTTTTTCTTTTTTTGATTTTGATTTTTCATCTGGTTCTTGTTTTATTCCTAAAGAAGAAAAATTAAAAGTCGTTTTTTTTAAATATTAATTATAACAAATGATTAAATATTTCAAAAAAAAAAGAAAATTGAACCTTTTTTCAATTGTCTTAAAATATCAGTTAGTTCATGATCACTTTTTCCTGCTTGAATATGTTCAATTTGTCGAACAATTTTACTAGAATCGATTGTTAAGAGAAAGAGAAAGAAAAAGGAAAAGGAAAAGGAAAAAACTTGTAGTTCATCTCATCTTGCTTAATTCCAGCTTTTAATTCTTCCATTCTTTGTAAATAAAGTTTCTGAGTAATTTTTACAATTGGAGAAATATCTTTTTTTTTGAAAAAAAAGAAAGAAAATTATTATTGCCATCATTTTTTTTTTTAAAAAAAGAATGAAGTATTATGAAGATTAAAAGAAATGAAACCTGCTTCGATTCGTTTACTTTTCCTTTAAGATTTGAAAAAAAAAAAAAAATTAGTTCCAAAAATGAAAATAGGAAACAAAAAAGTACTTCTCTTTTTCAAATTCCTCACTCAATTCAGACCATTTTGCAGCACAATTCTATCATCAATTTTATTTTAATCAATGAAAATTTCTTCTCTCTTCATTAAAAAATTAAATCAAACTTGGTTTGTAAAGAAATCATTGGGTCTTGAAACTCCATGTTGTTTTTTGAGACCAGCATGTTGTCTTAAAATACGACTCACCGAAGACCAATTCTCTCCTTGTCTATAAATTGCCTATTTTTCAAACAGAAAGACAAAATGAATCAAAAAGAAGAAGAAAAAAGAAATAGAAATAGAAATCA
>Ga0209960_1003168_pt1 | contig 14799 bp, 14 predicted proteins | sample ThiBiot_500_plan_2_FD_183947 | JGI IMG/M metagenome (GOLD analysis project Ga0209960, IMG submission 183947) | Wastewater bioreactor microbial communities from Cape Town, South Africa - Thiocy_expt_500_plan (SPAdes) | ecosystem: Engineered > Bioreactor > Thiocyanate-remediating >... | reverse complement strand
TTTTGTTATTTATTTCTTGATTTCCTTTTATTCACATATTTATTTATTCAAAAAGAAAACATGGAACTCGGGGAGAACAGGAAATCGCCCATTTCAAAGCCCTGTACCTCAAATGCCTTCTCATCCATCAGCAGATAATCTTACACCTTATTTAAAGGATTTAAGCTTGAACTCCCCAACTCAATCCAACCCAAATTCTACTGTAACATCTCCTGAACCAATAAATGACAGCAAAGGAAGTCCTCGGAGAATCGATTTAGTGACAAAATTTGGTCCCTTCAAAACATTTAGAAAATCTGTAATCACTCCAAACTTTTCTTATGAGTCCAACGATTTTGATCAATCCCCAAGAAAAAGTAGGAACTTTGATATTGATTAGTCAAGTCAAAACAAAGGATCTTAATTTTTCTTTCTTTTTTCCTTTGAATTCACTTTTTATTGTCATCTTTTGTATGTGAAATAATCAAATTATTTTTTTTTCAATCCTTTTTTCTTTTCTTTTTTCTTTTTTTTTCTTTTTTTTTCTTTTTATTCATAAAATCAAGAAAAAAAAATTAAATGAAAAAGAAGCAAGTTCATTTATTTATTGATAAGAATACAACAATTTTCTTCAGTTAGTTAAACAATATCAAAAGTTATTACAGATGGACTTGTACCACCAAGTGTTTGAGTTTGATTACTCAATAAGAAGACTTGATTATTAATTTGAACAGAAATCGAATCAAAGGTCCAGTCATCATTTGAACTTAATGAAAGACGAACTAAATTTAGAGGTGATATATCTATGAAAGTCTTTTGAACTCTAAAGTTTGATCCAGCGACAATTCCTGCTTTAATTGAGTTTAAATTTGTTTTATATAAACCCTCGAATTGCATTGAAAGGGTGCCAGTCGTTCCTGATGATGATTTAGAATTGGTTTTTGCAGTTATGATATAAGTTGCTGGTGGGACTTCACAAGTTGTACCAGCATGATAATTTGCACAAGAACATTTGAAAGAATTGATCCCATCAATACATGTAGCACCATTTTTACATGGATTTGAGAGACATTCATTAATATTTTGTCCGCAATTTAATCCTTGAAATCCTGGGGCACAATCACAACTATAAGAGCCAATTCCATTTCTACAAGTTGATCCTACTTGACAAGGATTAGATTCACAGTAATTGATTGATGTGTTACAATTTGGACCAAAAAATCCAGGAAGGCAAAGGCAATAATAAGAAGTGAGGTTAGGAAGACATGTTCCACCATTTTCACAAGGGGATGAAAGACATTGATCAATATCAAGACAAAGGTCTCCTGTGAATCCAGAAGGACAAAGACAAGTGAATAAATATGGAGAGTTGACACAAGTTGCTCCATTTCCGCATGGATTTGAGACACATTGATCAACAATTTCACAATTGTTTCCAAGGAATCCTGTTGGACATGAACAAATATGTGTTGATTCAAGGTTTGAACAAGTTCCACCATTGAAACATGGATTTGAAAAACATGAAAAAGTGTAAGGTCTAAGATTTTGGAAAATCATCACTGCATCTAAAACCAGCACCTGAGACCTCATCAACACCTGGAGTTGCAACATCAATAGTTGATAATGTTAAAATTGATCTCAAAGTTAAAAGATCAATATTTGATGCAGAAAGAGCTAGAGCTGCTAAACCTGCTGCATGTGGTGCTGCTGCAGAGGTTCCAAAAAATGGGTTAAATCCTGGAGTAGCTGTTGAGACTCCATCCACAGCAACAAAATCTGGTTTAGCTCTTAATTTTCCTCCAGTTGAGAGAAAATTTCCTGGTGTTACAGCAATTCCATTTTCAAAATAAATTTTTCTTGGTCCATCAGCAGAAAAAGATTCTGGGTTTATGACCAATCCATAAAGGTTCATATCAACAAATGACATTGAATTTGGAGGTTGAGGAACAGCACCAACTCCAAATGCTCCAACAGCTGTTGAATGTCCTGATGTTGAACCTTTTGTAAAGTATTGAAGTGCTCCTGTACCATAGATAATAACTCTAATAAATTTTGGAGGCCCATAATATCTTGCAACTACAATACTTAATCCTGAACCTGCTGGTATTTGAGTTCCTTCTTGAGCTTGAGCATAACCTGTTGATGCTGCAACAACTTGACCACTTGAATTAATAATAAATAAATCAAAATCTGAATCTGGTAAATTATATGGATCTGACCATTGAAGAGAAACATAAGTTGGTTGTCCATAAATCTTATTATAAGGCGTTGTTGAGAACATATGATAATCAAGATAACCATAACCATTGACAACTGTTCCACTCCCACTTCCACGATAATCTCCTTCCCAAGTTTGACCACGAGATGAGTATAGATTTCCAACATTTCCAGCTGATGAAAAGTAAGCAACTCCTTGACTTGCAGCTTGATTTACAGCTTGAGCTATAATTCCATCTTCAAAAGCTGGTTCATTCAAATAAAATATATCATCAACAATAACTTTACATCCTTCGTTTACTAACCTTAAAATGTTTTGAGCAAATGAGGCATCAGAATGAAGAGCTGTTGCAAAATATAACTCAGCTCCTGGTGCCATATCATGAACAATTTCAAGCATTGCAGTTCCTTCTCCAGTTCCATTTGGTAAATCATCTAAAACTGTGACATTTGGTAAATCTCCAGAACTTTGAACTTGTGATAAATAGTTAACTGAATCTGAAAGTACTCCAATTTTTATTCCTGTTCCATCAATATTTGGATAAAGTGATTTAAGTTGATTAACTCGATGTGCAATAACACCTCCACTCACATTAATACTATTTTTTATTGGAATTGCTGGTGTTGAAATTGAAAATATATCTTCTCTTTTTGAAAGATTTTCCATTAACTCTGAAGAAATCATTGCTAAGATTGAATGAAATTGAGTTGATTTAAAAAGAATCTCTCCATCATATTGTTCAATATAATCAATTAATTCATATGTTACATTAGCTTTGAGTTCTACTTTAAAATCTCTTCTTCCTCTTCTAACTCTCAGAACTTGAGTATCAATATTCCTTGTCAATGATTGTTGAACTTTATAATCCATTAACAATCCAAGCTCTCCCCAAAAAGATGATGATATTTTCTTCACATGATTCAGTGGATTAACTCGATACTTTAATTCATAAAAATGTGAGGCTTCATTAATAAATATCTCTGGAAGTTGCTCATCATCTTTTTGTGTTTGCGAAAAGGATTCTCCAATAAATGCTAATTATTGATTTATTATTTAGAATATCATCTTTGGAAAAAAAGAGAAAATCAAGTCTAATAATAGTGAATCAATTAATCAATAAATGAGATCTCTTATTTCGTTTTGCAATGAAAAATTCGAGAATCAATATGAAAAATGAGAAATGAAAAGTATGATTTTAATTTCAACTGATCAAAGTAAGATAGAAATTGAAGTAAATAGTGAATTTAATGTTTGATGTTGTGTTGAATTGAGGTAAGTAGTTTATAATTGAGTGGCTTCATAGAGGAGATAGGACACCTCCAAAATCAAAAAATAAAAATCGCCATGTTTTTTTGAGAAAAGTATAAATACTCTCAAACTTTTTTTTGATTTTTTTTTTTTTTTGCAATTCATTTTCTTTTATTATTATTGTTTTGAAAGATATCTAGTTATAAAGAACTGAATAAATTTTTAGTATTTTCTTTTTCTTTTCTTTTTTCTTTTTTCTTTTTTCTTTTTTCTTTTTTCTTTTTTTTTTTTTTTTTTTTTTTTTTTTTTTTTTTTTTTTTTTTTTTTTTTTTTTTTTTTTTTTTTTTTTTTTTTTTTTTTTTTTTTTTTTTTTTTTTTTTTTTTTTTTTTTTTTTTTCTTTTTTTGTGATTCAAAAAAGATAAAGAAAATATACCTAAAATTGTGATGAGAAGTAATGTTATCAATAATGTTTTCATCATTTTGTGTGATTGAGAAAGTTCGAATTGATATCAAAAATTATTTTTTATTTTTTTTTGAGAAAGGGGAAGTAAAAAAAAAAAGAAAAAGAAAAAGAAAAGTTCAATTATTTTATACTTTTCTAAGTTTCAATCTAAGTTGTAAGTTGTAATAATTCTTGTTTCGTTTTGTTTTTTTTCAATTAATTAATTAATTTATAAAGTTTGAGAGAATTCAAGTCAAAGAAAATGAAATCAAAAGTCAAAAAATCAAAGAAACCATTGATGACTCACTTTTAATTATAATATTTGAAATGCCTTGTAATTTGCCCGTTGTCATTGTCAAAAGTGAATAATCCTAAGTGATTTGATATTTATTTTGATTTATTTACCAACATTCAGTCCCTGAGTGTTCTGTTGAATATTCCGTATAAATAACATTTGACTTTGTTTCATCCCATTCATTATCTTCCTCTTCTTCCTCTTCTTCTTCAATTTGAATTTCAACTTTTGGTTTTATGGTTTCATCTTCTAAAAGTACAAAATGTTTTGAGGATTGAAGAAAATTCCGAAATACTTCTTTTGTTTGACATAAATTTTGAATTCTTGAGTTATTATAAAGCTTTTTTTTTTTTCTGTTCAAAAAAGTAAATAAAAAATGAAATGCAATAAAATAAAATGAAATGAAAACCTCATCAAAGGTAACTGGGATAGAGAAATCATATTCATTTAACTCATTTTTACATTGATTCTTAAAATTATACATTACTAACTCTTCAAGTTCTTGATCTATATCAGTATCAACATAAGGATATTCTACTTTATGAAAAAAATTGTATTCTACAATTTCAGGTTCTTTTTGTTCCTTTATTATTATTATTTTGGATTTTTCCAAACAAAAGAATTGTGACAAATAAATAAAAAATGTACCAATGGATGATTCGTCCAAAGTGAACAATATTTATGAGGATAAACAGGAAATGGAAGAAAATTATTTAAATCTTTTTCTTTCTCATCAACATCTTTTTCTTTTTTAAAAATTGCCATTTGAGTACAATATCCAACATCTTTATATTCGCTAGGTTCACCAACTCCATCATATTTTACAGAATATCCATATTTTACACAAACTTTTTCACACCTAATCTAAGTTATTAATTCAAAAAAAAAAAAAAAAATAAAAATAAAAAAAAAAAAAAAAATGAAAATGAAAAAAAAAAATCAACCAATCCATGAATTCTTGTCTTGTCCATTCAAATCTATGATCATTATGTCTCATTCTTTCATGATGATCTTCTGAAAAATGGATATCAAACTCAGAATTTGGAGTTGAAATAATAACAAGTTTAGGATTCAGTATTCCAAAAATAACTTTTGGACATTGATATAATACAGATGAATCTAAATGTTCGATTCTTATTTTTATTGAAAAATATTTTTAGTTTCATCCTTCCATGAATTTGAAAAAAAGATCATTACACTTCAATAAAAATAAGTGCATCAAATCCTTTAAATCGAAGATCTGCTGATCCAACAGAACCTTTTATTGATTTTTTTAAAATTTGAATTATATTGAATGATTGATCAAAGATACCTTGATATAATTCAATAGTTAATGGAAATCTCCTCTTTTGAAGAAAATCAGTCATCAAAGGTTCAATTTCAAATTTTGCTTTTGATAAACATTGAGGAACAATATCAACTCCAATCACTCTTTTCAACATTGTATTATATCGAACAAGTTGTAAACATTTTCCTTCACCACATCCAAAATCAATGAGCTAAAGATTTAATATATTAGAAAAAAATGAAAAAATGAAATCAAATAAAGATTAAAATCTTACTGATTCAACGTTATTCTCTGTTAATATTTGAGTTACTTTTGATATCCTCTCTTTCCAAAGTGGAATCTTGAATCCTTCCTCTACTTCTCCTTCCATCTCGTCTCAAAATCTATTTGATGATTATTTTTTTTTTTCCTCATCAATCCACCATTTTTTCTTCAGTATTTTATCGATGTTTTACCAGTATTTTATCGATAAATTTAACTGAAAATCATTCAAAATCGCTCGATAACTCTCAAAATCATCACAAAAATCAATAAAAATCATTCAAAATATCAAAAATATCAACTATATCAACTATAGTTTATCAAAAAATATTGAATAGAATATGGAAAATGTTAAAATTTTATTGAAATTTCATAAATTTTGGTGAAAAAATTTGATTTTTTGCAATCAGAACAACTCAACCAAATCGATTATAATTGAACATTGATTCGATATTCGATATTATGTTACAAATGAAGTCTTATTAAACTTCTTTACAATCAAACATAAAAGAACTGAATTATCAAACTTTGAATATTTTCTCTCGACACTTTTCAAAAAAAAAAAAAAAAAAAAAAACTAATAATTAATAATTAATAATTAAAAGACGAAGAAATGCAAAGCTTGAAAGTCCTCATAATTACATGCTTGTTGTTCTTAGCTCTTGTTTCAGCTAGAGCTCCACCAACTAAGCTTCAAGTTGGAGTCAAACATAGACCTGAGACTTGTGAAAGGAAGACTCGCAATGGAGATAGACTTGCTATGCACTGTAAAATCTTATTTATTGATTTATTAATCACTAATTATTGTTTCAAAGAGAAATCAAGAATTGTTTGAAAAGATTTAAAAAGATATTTATTTCATGATTCAATTCAAGAATTTAAATTTGAGAAAGAAGAGATATTTGAAGTTGATGTATATTCATCTTTGATTTGTTAAGATTCAGATTTCAGTTTTTGATTGATGTATTAGATTCAACATAATTTTGAATAGAGATTTTCGAATCATTCTTCAATATTGAGTTATCAAAACAATTTCAAATTCATGGATAATATTTAAAAGTTGCTAATCTCAAAAAAAAAAAAGATACAGGAAGTCTCTTTGATGATGGTTCAGTATTTGATTCAAGTATCCCAAGAGGCGAACCATTCAAGTTTGTTTTAGGAACAGGATCAGTTATTAAAGGTGATCAATTTACTTGATTATGATGTTTATTATTTATTCTAAATTATTAGAGAGTGACAATAATTAGAAATAAATTTTAATTTTCAAAATTATTTTTTTAGGATGGGATGAAGGATTAACAGGGATGTGTATTGGAGAAAAAAGAAAACTTTTGATCCCTGCCGATAAAGGTACACTATATTTTTTGGATAAATAATAAATGGAAAATGAAGAATCAATATACATTTTAATTTTGTCAATGTTAATAGGTTATGGTGCAAGAGGAATGCCACCAAAGATTCCAGGTAAAAGAAAATTTAATCGTTTTCTCAATAACCACACTAACAATACTAATAACAATAATAATAATAAAAACAATAATAGCAAATGCTGCCCTTGTTTTCGAAGTTGAGCTTCTTGACATTGAAAATAAATAAACTTGAATATAGGAAATAAATAAAAATCGTCTCAAATTCAAACAATTAAAGTTTGATGTTGCTTGATTTTATTTTGAAAAAAGAAAGAAAATTGAAACAATTTATTATTTTATTTATTTGGAACACGACATCCTTGACCATTACAATGATCATAAATTTCACCATCAGCAAAGAATGAGTGCATGTTAGCTTTATTTCTTTCATCATTTCTTGGAAGACCATGAGTATCTATTTTAATAATAAAAAAGTGAATCAAGTTTTGAAAAGAAACTCTTAATAGAATAAGAATTAAACTAACCAGTGTCTTTTAAAGGAGGAATATTTTCAATTGGTCCACAACCAATTCCTTCATATTCAAATCCTACCATGACAGATCCTATTTTGATGAAAAAAAAATTGAATAAAAGAAAGAAAATTTTTCATTTAAAAAAAAATCAATTATCACCTTCAGTAACTGGTCCAGTGGTTGTAAGTTCTTCAATTCCGAAAATAGGAGTGGTTTCATTATGACAGTGAACATTTCCTCTAAATGCTTTTCCTCCAACACTTCTAACCATGAAATAGTTTCCAAGATAAGTTACCTATTATTTTCATAAATATGAGTTTAAAAAGAAAGAATAAAAATGGGAAGAAAATAGAAAGAAAAAGAAAATACTTGAGCATCTCCAAGAGCATAATCAAAGAGAGCACGTTTTTCAGGATTTCTTTTAATCAAGTCTAAAGATGTTTTAGAAAAAGAAAAAGAAAAAAATAAGAAGAAAAAGAAAGAAAAGGGTACTAAGATATCCACTTGGTTCAGCTCTATCCCAAAGAGCACCCAAAAATCCAAGAATCAAAATACGATCAACTGGATTTTGGTATCTAAATTTGATAACATCATAATAAGGATCAAAATCAACACTTCTAGCAAGAAGGAGAGGGTATGGTGCACCTATTTTTTTTTTAAAAAAAAATGAAATGAAATGAAATTGGATTTACAATTTTTTGGAAAAATAAAATAAAAATATCTAACCTGGTACTCCCAAGTGAGCTTTATGAATATCTTCACTCATAGCCAAATAAACTCCTCCTAAAATTCCTCCTTGAGAAATTCCCCAATAATATTTTCTTTCAGTATCAATGACAGAGCTTCCTCCAAATTGAACAACTGGATCTTGAGCAAAGTTTCCAACCTATATGATGTTGACATTGATTATTCGAATCAATAATTTTTTTAAAAAACAAAATAATCATACCATTAATTTAATTAACATAAGTTGATTTAACATTCCTTGATGAGATCTATCTGGAATGATGTTGATTCCTCCTAAATCAGTTAAAATGCGTTCAGCAATGAAAGGAACATCAGCTGCACTCATTCCCCACATATCAACTCCACAAATAATATAACCATAAGTATTTGCAACATCTTGACAAGTTCCAGCAAGGACTTGATCTTGAGTTCCTAATAAACCATGACCATAAACAATAACTGGACATTTTGAACCTGCAGCTGTGCATTTATGTGGAATTGCAACTGTAAAGTCAACTTTTGTTTCTCCTTGATAAACTGGTAATTCATTTTCATCCAAGACGAGTTCTGCTCCAGGCATAGCCTTTCTTGTCATATAATGGGGCATAGTCATTTCTGCACTAACTCTTCGGAAAATGCTATGAATTTTGATTAAAATTTTATTAAATTTTGAAAGATAAACGAAAAAAAGTGGAATAAGAAAATAATAATACTTTGTAGAGTAATTATCTTCAACTTTTTTAATTGTATATTCAGGTCCTCCTGCAGGGATTCTTTGTGTAGCATCATCTCTCATATGAAACATAGATCCTGTTGTATATTTTTCTGATGCAACAGTGAATTCCCAAGTTAGAAGAATTTCATTTTTACTGATTCCATTTTGTTCTAATTATAAAAATTATTATTTAAAAACTCAAAAGAAAAGGAAAATAAAGAGAAAATAAAATAAAAATAAAAATAAATAAAAAATGGGAACCAAGAGTAGCAAAGATTTCTGCATATAAATCTCTTCTATTTTCAATATCAGGATCTTGAGTAGGAGTTCCATCACGAAGAGCAGCAAAAGCAGGTGAACTTGTAATTGCTTGATTATTTTCATTTTTTAAATTTCTAATAACAACAATATATCTTCGGCTTTCTACAAATTGTTGAGTTGGCCACATCATGAGTGCTCTTTCATGAGTTTCAGGTGTTGTGTGATCAAGTTCAGTCCAATGGGCAACTCTTTCACCAGTAACTGTATCAAGGATAATTGTTGGACAATCATTTTCAAGTGATCTAGCAAGATTTTGCCATCCTGGTACCTGTTTTTTTTGAGTTTTTTTTTTTAAAAAAAAAGGAAGAAACAAAAAGAATTAGAATCAAAAAGAAAAAAAAGCAAACATTTGAGTATTCTAAGGAAACATTTGGGAAGAAAGAATAGATTGCTGATGAAATAGAAAATCCATCTAAACGTGACCATTGGGCCATACTGAAACCTATTTATTTTTATTTTTTATTTATTTTATAGATTAGTTTTCAATCAATTCATTTTGTTCAATCATTTTACCTTTATTGTCACGATCTTTTGGAGCAGCATCATCAGAGATTACAACACGTAAACCAGTACCTGTTTTTGGGTCCTAAATAAAAAAAAAGAAAAAGAAAAAAATCTTTTAGAAAATCAATATAAAAGAAATTTAAAAAAAAGGAAAATTACAGCACGAGTGAAGAAGTTATTTGGGAAAGGTAACAGACAATATTCAGGGACCAAAGGATCACAGATTCCTTGAGCTGTTGAGATTGACCAAGTGGCCAAGAATAAAAGTAAACAAGTGAAAGCCTTCATCTATGTTCTATTCAAAAAAATATTTTTTGTTAATAAATTTTCAAATAAATAAAAAGAATTAATTAAAGATATTGGAACAATTGTTTGAATTTGTCCTTTTAAATTGAACAAAATAGAATTAATATTGGTTATTATTCAGACAATGAATGGTCTTCTTTGTTTTTATTGTAGCAATTAATGGGGTGTTCAATTCTGATTTTTTTTTGAATTTTATAACTTGAGAATGTCATTTTATATTTTTCAAAAGATGAACTCTAAGTTTCAATGAACTATTCAAGTATCTTATGTGTTATAATGTTTTATAATGTTTTATAATGTTCAATTTGTGTTTGTTTTGGAGTTGGCCTTCAATTCCCAAAACTTGGTATTGTCCCAATTTCAAGGTTGTGTGCCTTGTTATTATTTTTCAATTATTCTAATTATCCAAAATTATTGTTTTTCAACTCTTTCTTATTATTGTTGAATGGATAAGTTATAGAGTTTGGTTATGATAAAGTTTCAATAAGTTACAATAAGTTACAATGAGTCAATTATAATTGATGAAACTATGAAAAAAAAAAAAAAAAAAAAAAAAGTGGGGTTTTTTCCAATTTTTTTTTTTTATTTGTTCATGAATATAAGTTCGATAATCAGAATCTTAAATGTTTCTTAACATTTTTTTCATGATTTTTTTACTATTTTTCAATGATTTTCAATGATTTTTGTGGATTTTTGAAGATTTTTGTATGATTTTTCAATGATTTTTTGAAGATTTTTTTTTTTTTTTTTGTTATTTTTCATAGTTCCAGAAAAGGAAGTTATCAATCGATTTACCTCAGCTGACTTTCTGGCCAATCATAGAGGTTAAAAAAATTGAAATGGCCAATGAAAAAATAGTGTTCTAGGTTTTTTTCAAAGCGAACCCAGAACTTTTATTTCAAATCGATAACTTTTTGATTCAACTCACTTTGAATGAATGAAATGAGAGAGAGAAAGAAAAGATGATAATATGATTTTGTGAAAGTTTTATTCAATCAATCACTTATTTATTTTAATGTGTTTTTTATTACAATCCTCGAAGTTTGTTATAATAAGGCTCTCCTAATAAAAAGTTGGTGTTGAAAGTTCCTGAGTTACATACAAAATTTAAAATCATTTGGTTTTTCAAGATATCGACATGAAGAGATGAATGCATTCCATCATAGGTTGATTGAGGAAGTCCTTTGAGCATTAATGTATGAAAATCAATAATTGGTACTGAGGCATTTCCTAATGCATAGTAAGCAATATCATTATAAATTGATGATAATAATTCGGTTTGATGTCGTTTGTTCTCTGGCTTTAAGCGAGGGTAATGGGCGTTCATGGTATTCCAAAGTAATGGGACCATTGCTCTTTCTTCTGGACTTGGTTGAAGGAAATTTTCTTTATAAAAAGCAGCAAGCTTTTCCATAAAATTCATATATAACCTGAGTTGGTCACCGAGTGGAGGTACTTGAACATGAGCTCCTATATTCATGATTACAAGGTCAATTGTTTTATTCCTTCAAACATCTTGGATTGAAACATTTTCTATTGTCCCGTTATGGCCTGTTGTATTCCACATTTCTGTATTCCACCTTTTGTTTATAAAAAAAAATAATAAAATAAATAAATGTTGAATTAAAATGAACTGAATAAGAGTAAACAATTGAATCTTACAAGGTATAATGACGAATTAAAATATTCTCTCCTTTAATAAAACGAGTTGTAAATTCAGAAAATTTTGGTGCACCAACTGGGACAAAAGGTACTCCTATAACTGGTTCACGATATGTATGTCCTCCATTAAAAATAGCTCCTCCTTCCTAAAACATTTCCATTAAAAAGAAAAAGAATTAATTGATTTGTTTTTTAAAAAACAGTTATTAAAAGAAAGAGACATACACGCCAAATAGCATGAGCTGTTGAATCACCAATTATTGCAATCGACTTTCCTTTAAAACATTGCTTTGCTTCACTTGATGAATATTGTTTAAGTCGACATTTTGTTGGGTACCACCAATTATTTTCCCAAGCTCCATCCATTTCAGAACCTAAATATTTACATAATGGAAGTGAACTACTCCTATTCTTTAAGCTTAAAATCTCTTTGATTTCATTTTCTGGGATTACATTGACCAAAGTTTCAGATCTAAAGTCTGTCTTTGTTGTTCCTTTTTCCGCACTCATAGCCACATCCATGTCCATTTCAATATCAAGGTCTATGATTCCGTTCTTTTTTTTTTATTTTTTTGTATTTGAAAAAATTAAAGATAGCAAAAGGACATAATAATAAAAATTGCTCAGGTCAAATGAATGACTAAAATTAGTCAAAAAAAAAAAATTTTTTTTAAAAAAAACAACAACAAAAAGAAAATGTTCCAAGGTACCTCATGAGTAACAAAAAGTAATCCTCCACAAAAAAGTAAGAGACTAAAAGAAACTAACTTAGAATATTGAAATAGCATCGATGGAATAGACTGAGTTATAAATCTTTTGGAAAAGAATAGTTATATACTCCATCTTCTCTCCTTACTTTTAAATCATTGCAGGTTTTTTTTTTCTTTTTTTTTCTCGATTTGTTTATGCCTTCAAGCTGTCATTCATAAAGTGGCTCCAAAAAAAAAAGGAGAGGAATCATTGACTCCGAAATTGACCAAAAGTGATTAACAAAAGAAAAGAAAGAAAGATACTGTTGATGAATAAGTAAGTTGAATCAATTGGATTATTACTTAGTTAATCCAGTAGCATCTTCTTTGATTTTTTAATAAAATTAGAATCTAAGAAGAAAATTTAAAAATAAAAAATAAAATAAAAAATAAAATAATACCTTGCAACTGCTCCGAGGCCAAAACGTGTAGATTGCAAAGTTGGTTCCTGAATATGGAATGGTTTGGTTAAAAAGGAAAAAGAACATTCGAAATCCAAATGAAAAGTTTATCTTTTTTTTTTTGTTCTTTTTTTATTTATTTTTGGATTTTTTTTCTATGGTTTCGAATCATTTTATGTTTTCTCTTATCATTTTACAATTTTATAAGAAATAAGAAATTTTTTTTTCAAAAAAAATAATCAAAGAAAGAACAATTTCTATATTTGTAATATGAAAATAAAAGAAAAGAAAAGAATAAACAGAACAAAAAATAATAATAATAATAAACAGAACAAAAAAAAAAAGAAAAAGAAACAGGAAACAAGAAACAAGAAAAATAAAGCGCTCAACCTGCATATTGAGCAAGACATTTTAGTTGACGCTCCATAGGAAAGCAAACATTATTAAAACCAATGCTATCTCTCTTTTAGTCTATCCTGACATATGCATGCAAAACCTCAAAACCTCAAAACCTTAATAATAAGATTTATTCCTTTCTTCTTTGAATAAAGCTGACTTTGTTCTCTTTTCGAGTTTCATGGTACAAAAAAAAAAGAAAAGAAAAGAAAAAGTTAATAAAAAATCAAATAATTTGAAAATAAAGAACAAGACTTTTAAGATTCAAATCAAAAGTTAAATTTACCTTATTAAATACAAAAAATTTTCTCATTTTTCTGTCAGTTCTATTCTCCTAATAACTCCGCATCTCAAAACTAGTGTTTTGACTGGAATTGAGTCCAAAACTCTAAGTTAAACAATATTAAAGAAATATCTCCAAGATCCAGCAAAAAAAAAGAAAAGAAAAGAAATAGAAATAGAAATAGAAATAGAAAGATGAAACCAACCTCCTTTTCCTTTTGCTCTGACTTTGCCCTCACTTTTTGGAACTTTTGGTTCTTCTCCACTAACACCAAGCACTTCAGAAGGGTAATACTTGTTTATTATCCCACAAGTATCAATTTGATCACTTCTTTTAGGAAATTCAATTCCAATGCTTCTTTTAAAAGGGATTATGTTCTCAAAGTCGAAAGAGTTGATTGAGCTTAATTCAGAAATCTAAAACCTTCCTCTCTTTTCCTCTTTATTCTAGCTCTCCTCTACATTGTTCAAATGGTAGAGTAATGTTTGAACTGTTCCGCTTTAAAAAGCAAACCATGGTATAAACTCCAAGGTGACATGAAAGTCTATTTCGAAGGGGCTTTGACGAGAACCTCAACTCATATCTGCCAATCTTGTTATGACTATAACTACAGTTTCATTTAACGGCAAATGAACATCTATTCGAAATCTATTCCTCACAATCCTTGCTCGAATTATGATTTACAAAGAAAAAATTCTCAAACCTAGTATTTTGTTAGGTTTAATTATGAGACAACTCCATTTTTAATCGAAGGGGAAGATCTTTTTGGTTGGCTGTGTAATCCAAACGGTATGCTCTCAAAACCTTGCTCTCCTTCAAAAAAAAATTGATCTTAACATTCAAAAAATAGTGCGCAAAGACGATTTGCTGATTCTGCTGTCCTAATGATGCAATTGAGCGAATCCAAATTTCAAGGCGTCCCTCTCTTCACTGAAGGTCCTTCAACACAAGGCTATCACATAAATCAAAAAATTTGGATCCTTTTCTATTTGGCACAAAAAAGCTTGAATGGCAATCAAGCTGGCAAACAAAGAAAGAAACTGGAGAGAGAATTTCGTCAATAAAACTTTTTTGTGCTAGTCTTTGTTTTTTTTTTTTTAAAAAAAAAAAAAAAAAAAA
>Ga0209960_1003167_pt1 | contig 14800 bp, 13 predicted proteins | sample ThiBiot_500_plan_2_FD_183947 | JGI IMG/M metagenome (GOLD analysis project Ga0209960, IMG submission 183947) | Wastewater bioreactor microbial communities from Cape Town, South Africa - Thiocy_expt_500_plan (SPAdes) | ecosystem: Engineered > Bioreactor > Thiocyanate-remediating >... | reverse complement strand
TCTTTCTTTTCGATTAATTAATTGTTTCGAATAGCACAAAATTGTCCAGATGGATTTTCAGAAGGAACTCGAACACAAGATGATGAAAATGTCAATAATCTATCTGGTCCAAAAGATACAACAATAACTACTTTACCAAAGAGAGAAAATACATTATTTGCAAGTGGATACTACACCAGAAGAATTGATATAACCAAATGGTACTTTTGTTGTGGAAGTGAAGACTCAACAGATTCAATATCTTTTGATTCAATTCGTTCTCAATTACCTGATTCATTTGTGTTATTCAAAAAGGTGATTCATGTCAAGTTATTAATGGAAGAAATGTTCAAACTGGATTCTGATACCACATTTTATTATTGCACTTATGGCCCAAGTTTTCGTATTTTTTTTTTTCAATTTCAATAAATTTTAAAAACTTCTAACTTTTCTGATAGTACCATTCCCTCCAAGAAATCTTTGGTTGGTCTACAAAACTTCAACATCAGTAAATATTTCATGGATCGCAAGTTCAGGAACTGATATTTATTATAATATACTTACTTCACCAATAACAACCACACAATATTCACTCACATCAATAACATTGAACTCATTATCACCTTTAACTACTTATACTGTTTATATTTATGCTGGAAAAAATAACCCATCAGGAGGTGCTGAAACTTATGAAACCGTTGGTATGATCATTTTTTCAATCAATTGACCAAAGTTTGTTTTTAATGTAATGACAATTATTAGGAGCCTCAATTCAATTTACAACATGTCATACTGGTTATACTAACTTAAAGTGTGATCGTAAGATATTTATTTTTTAGTTCTCATATTGTTGTTTGAAATTTTTTTGTTATTACCTTTTTTAAAAATTTCTCAAGCTGTTTGTAATCCAACATGTGCTCATGGAAATTGTATTGCACCTGATCAATGCTCGTGTAAAAATGGATGGGGAGGTGTGCTTTGTGATCAATGTGCATATGGATTTTTTCCAAACAATGGAAATTGTGGACCATGTAGTAAATGTAGCAATCATGGTGTATGTTCAGATGGACCAAATGGAAATGGCTCTTGTACGTGTAATACAGGTTATACAACATCTAGTAATTCAACAAAATATTGTTATATTTGTTCGAATGGTTATGTGATGATTGGGTCAACTTGTATCAAATGTCATGAAACTTGTGAAACTTGTGAATTCAATTCAACTTATTGCACCTCGTAGTTTTCTTCTTCTTCTTTTTGATCTTACAAATTAAAGAATGAATTTATATTTCTGTCCATTTAGATGTAAGTCAGGATATACACTACAAACATATAATACATGCGCATCAAGTTGTGGAGATGGAACTTACCTTGATACAAGTGATTGTATTCGTATGGTTTGTTGCTATTTATTCTGAACTATAATAATATTGGATTTTATTTATTGTTTTTTTTTTAAAAAAATAGGATGTCCAAATAGTTGTGAAACATGTTATGGAGGAAATGATAACCAATGTCTTTCATGTCCAAATGGAAAAGTATTAGAATCTGGATCTTGTGTAACAAATTGTTCTATTGGTCATTATTCCGATGAAGACAATATTTGTCAAGGTTTTACTTTTACTTTTTCTTAGTATTCATTAAATAATTCTTTTCCTGAATATATAGGATGTCAATATCCATGTTCCACATGCACAGGACCAGAAAATGGAGATTGCTTGACATGTATTTCTCCAAACATTAGAAATGGAACAACTTGTATTTCGGAAAATAAATGCACTCAAAATGGATTTATTGATTCAAATAGAGCTTGTCAAGGTCTTTTTTCTTCTTTGTTTAGTTGAAAATAATTTTTAAAAAAAGAATGCAATTCAATCTGCTCGACATGTTATGGACCAAACGTTGACCAATGTCTTTCATGTTCAAATCAAAGATATCTATTGAATGGAGAATGTTTGGATGAATGTCCTACTGGTTATTATTCAAATTCTACCTCAAATCAATGCCAAGGTTCTTTTCTTTCTTTCTTTTTTTTCCTTTCTTTTTTTCTTTTCTTCTTTTTTAGATCTCCTTTCTAACATAAATAAACTAAGGTTGTAATTCTAGATGTTCAAAGTGTTTTGGGGCCAAAGAAAATGAGTGTTCAAGTTGTGATTATCCACTTTTATTAAATACAACAACATGTGTTTCAAGTTTAGAATGTTCAAATTTTGGATATAAAAATGACAGTATTTGTTCTTGTAAGTTTCTTCTTAATTTTCTCTCTCAATAATTTGAATAAATTCAATAATAACAAACAGCATGTGATAAATCATGTTCAAAATGTTATGGACCAAGTTCAACAGATTGTTTGAAATGTTCCGAATCAAAATCTTTATTAAATGGAGAATGTTTGAGTGAATGTCCTTCTGGCTATTTTATTTCTAAAAATCAATGCCAATGTAACTTTTATCTTTAACCTTTATCTTTCGTTTTACAATCCTTTATCTTACAACTAAAAATGGAATAGATTGTAATTTCCCGTGTTTAAATTGTAACGGAGAAGGAGTAAATTGTTTAAATTGTGTTGAACCATTTTCTTTGAATGGTACTACTTGTATTTCTGACGATGAATGTCTTTTGGGTGGATATATTGAGAATGGAACTTGTTTTGGTTTACTTTCCCTTTTTTTTCTTTTTTTCTCTTCGTAGTAAATATATTGAAATGGATAGGATGTAATTCAAATTGTTCAACATGTTTTGGACCAACATCATATAATTGTCTTTCATGTTCTGAACCAAAATATTTGATGGAGGAAACATGTTTGGATACTTGCCCATCAAATTATTATCCTTCTGATATTACCCAATCATGTGAAAGTAAGAATCTTAATCAATTTAATGAAAAAAAAGTTAATTAAATGATTAATTAAAATAAATTAGAATGTCATCAAAGTTGTTTAGAATGTTCAGGAGGGTCATCCAATGATTGTTTGAGTTGCAATAATGCTTTGTATTTATATTTTGGACAATGTTTAGTTGAATGCCCTGATGGTTATTATCAAGATAGCTCATCATTTCATTGTAATCAATGTTCGCAAAATTGTTTGACTTGTGATTCTGGTAATTTTTTTTTTTCTGAAAGAACAATAACAATAATGAAAAAAGTTCTTTCGAAAAATAATAAAAAGAATCAACTTGTACATCATGTGTGTCAGAATATTTACTTTTTGATGGAAAATGTATAACAGCATGCCCTAATGGTTTTACTTCAAATGATGTTATTTGTTGTCGTATTCTTTTCTTTTCTTCTTTTTTTTCTCCCTGTAAGTCACCTTTAATACTCAATTTCATTAGAGACTGTAAATCAAAGCCAAAATAAAGGTATTTTATTTCCCTTCGATTTTCAATTTTCAATTTTCAATTTTCAAATTTTTCAAACCTAATAGTTGGACTTGGTGTTGGATTGACATTTGGATTATTATTTCTCATTTTAATGGCAATACTCGCTTTCTTTTTGTTCAAAAGACAAAAAAAGAAACAAAACAATTCGCAAGAAATCGTGATGGTACTTTAATATTTTTAAATAACTTAAAATAATAAAATAAAATAAAAATAAATAAAATAAAATAGGATGAATCCAAGGATCATATCGTGAAGAAAAGTGATATATTTTCATCGAGAAATGGTTTTCTTTTAAATTAAAAAAATTAAAAATTGAAAAATTAATCAGTTTAATTGAATAGTTTTGATTGATCCTTCCAAATGAATGAACCAGAACAACTTACATTAATGAACACTCAATTAGGTTCAATTTTTTTTTTTCTTTGCATTAATGGAATCCTCATTTGCATTTCTTGAAATAATTTCTCAAACAAATGATAGACTTCGAGAAAGTACCTATATTTTTGTTGTTAAATTTTGGATTCGATTTTAGAATTGAAAAAGAGATGGCAAATGGAGGTTCAGGAAATTTATCAATTTTGAATGAAGAGGCAAAAGATATGTTTAAAACTGACTTTGGTGTTGTGAAAATTTTAAATGGTAATTTTATATATTTTCCATTTCATCATTTTTGAAAATAATACAATTATCATTCTTAGAACGAAATATCACTCGAGATCAAGATTTTTTTAATGAAGTTTCAATTACTCGTTTTTTTTTTTTTTTTTTTTTTTTTTTTTTTTTTTTTTTTTTTTTTTTTTTTTTTTTTTTTTTTTTTTTTTTTTTTTAAATTCAATTCTTTGATTTTTTTTTTCTATTTCCACTTTGAAGGTCATTATCATTTCATCCAAATATTGTTCAATTAATTGGATATTGTGAAGAACCAAAATGTATTTTGACCAAACTTTATGAGAGAGATTTATTTTCTCTTTTACATGACCCAAATGAAAGTAATTTTTCTTGATTCTTTTTTCTTCCATTTTTTTTTTTTTTTTGTTTTGTCAAAATAGTAATAATAAAAATAAATAAATAGAAATAGAAGCAAATAGAATTATTGAATTAAGTTTTTGTATTGCCAAAGGAATTGAAAAAATTCATCAAGTTGGAATTGCTCATCGTGATTTAAAATCTAAAAATGTATTTTTTTTTTCCGACTGATTCCAAAATTTTGAAATAATAATATTTTGTTCAAAAGATTTTGATTGAAAGAGGACAAACAAATAAACAAGAAGATATTCGAGCTGTAATTTGTGATTTTGGATTGGCTGTTACAAAAACAAATGTTCAAACTACATCTTCAGGTTTTTATTTTTTTTTAAATAATATAAATAATATAAATAAAATAAAATAAAAATAAAGGTCTTTCACCACAGTATGCAGCTCCAGAAATATTCCACAGTATTCAACTTAAATCTTCACTTAACTTGGAAGATTATCAAAATGGAGATACATTTTCATTTGGAGTTATTCTTTGGGAAATTATTACAAGAAAGATTCCTTGGACTGGCTCGACTTTTGAAGAAATTGAATTCTCAATTGGGTTAATTTCTTAATCATTGAATTCATAAATAGAAAATGTAAATGATGTGAAATTTAATTCTTTTTTTTTAAAAAAAAAATAGGACAGGAAAAAGATTAGAAAGAATTGAAAATGGAAAACAATCACTCGAATTTCTTCAAGAAATAATTACAACGTGTTGGATTGAGAATCCTCATTCAAGACCAACAATGACTTCAATTCTTGAAAGATTTCCCAAATCATGAATTTGATGCCTGATGGACTTGTATTTTTTTGTGAAATTTAAAAATACATAAATAAAATAAAATAAAATAAAATAAAATGGAAGAAAAAAAATAGAGCAATTGAAATTTGTTTGACTAAAACATTCAATCTTTGTTCAAACCAAATAGGAGAGTTTGAATTTTGTCAATAAATTGTTCCTCTCAATGATTCCGATGTTTTTTGTTGGCCAATGTCAAAAGAATAATGAAAACATTATTCATTATTCTCAATGCGAAACGATGGATCCAGTTCCTTTGTAACTCACAAACTTCACAGGGATAGAACAAATTGACTGCTGATGATTGTTGTTGACTTTTTTTCCAATTTGGCCATTTTTTTTTTTTTTTTTTTTCAAATCCGCAATCACTGATTTCCGGACAACATGCTGTCCGGGGATTTTCCACTTCCTTATTCAATCCCTTCCAATGCATTACATCTCATCTCATCTTATCCTAATTCACCTTCACTCTCAACTTTGAAAATAAGATGTTTGTAATATCATAGAATAGATCTGAAAAAAAAAATGTGATATTTGATTTGGATAATTGGATAATTGAAAAAAAAAAAAAAAGGAAAAGAAATTCCTTGATTGAAAAAATTGGAAAGCTATTGCATCATTTAAAGAATTGAAAATGAATGAATTTGTGAAAAATAGAAAGCTTTGTTGATGATTGAAAGGAAAGAAAATGAATTGAATTTAAAAAAATTGAAGATATTGATATATAAATTAATGTATTGAAATTCTTTTTTTTTAAAAAAAATTAGGGAAGGAAATTCATTATGCAGAGCCTTCGCTTTCACTCAGGACTCAAAGGGCACCCTAGTCGCTTCTTAGTTAACTCTGTTGCAAAGGTTAGATTTCTTTCTTATTACCTATCTCTTTAAATACATCAATCATTGAGAATTGTTCAGGAAGATCTCTGTTCAAAATTCTTATTTTATTGAATTTTTCTTTTTTCTTTTTTGCCAAAAAAAAACCATTCAGAAGGTTATTCATTATTCATTATTCTTTTTTTTATTTTCTGCGAAAATAGAAGAGATTCCAATCTACAATTCCTGAACAAGGAACTACAACTACAGCAGTTAAATCTGGAAAATCAAAATCAAGATTCGTGTTTTATACATTTACTACCACTGTTTTGTTAGGTATCATTTTTTTTTGAGATCTAAAGTGTTACCCTTGGAAAAAAAAATAGAAAAAATGTTTAATGTTATTCAATTGTAGGTGGAGCTTATTTAGGAGGACTTTATGTTTCTGAAAAACACCCTGAAGTCAAAAAGGTTTATTTTTTGAATTAATTATTACCTTTTTTTTCTTTCTTTTTCTCCTCCTTCTCCTTATATTTTAATATTTTTATGTTGAATAGATTTATGATGAATTACCATTTACAGAAGAAGTCAAAAAATCTTTGAGCTTTTTGTTACCTGAAAGAAAAAAACCTATCCAATTAGGTACTTTAAAATTATAGTTTTGAATGAGTCATTAGAAAGAAAAAAATTTTTTTTAAAAAAAATCATAGACTCTGCAAAAACCTCAAAAAAACCAATTGAAAAACCAGTTGAAAAGCCAGTTGAAAAAATAGAAGTTGAAGTACCAAAAGTTGAAGAAATAATTGAAGAAAAAGTTGAAGAAATAATAGAAGATTTGGTCAAACATTCTGAGAAGAACGCAAAACCAAAGGAAAATGTTGATCAAGTAGTTGAAGAAATTGAAGTGATCATCGTTAACCCAATCGAAACTGATATTAAAGGCGTTGATCAAGTTTTTCTTTTCTTTTCTTCAAAACAAAAAAAAAACAAAACAATCATTCTTCAAAAAAAAAACTTTCTCCAAAAAAATGAAATTCAAAAAATAAATATAAAACCAAATATAAATAGTCACAATTAGATGAAATTGAATCAGATCTTCAAGATTTAATGAAACAAGCTGATGATAATTTAATTGCCACCCGTGCAACAGAATTACGTGAACAAATTACTAATTTATCATCAAAACTTGAACAATTAGTCGAAGAAAAAAGAGTTATTGAAGAAGTAAAATTTTAATTTTTTTTTTTTTTGATTTTTCTTGATTTCAAAAAAAAATTTTTTTATTTTTCTTTTCTTTTCTTGTAAATAGGCTTATGAAGCACAAATTAGAAGAATTCAAGCACAACTTCAAAATGATGCTACCATGGCACTCGCTGAAATTAAATATAGACATGAATTAGAATTAAAAGAACTTGCTGCTAAATATGATGGAATTGTTGCAGCTCAATACAGAGCCCAAGAAAATATGTATAACCTTCAATTACAACAGGTTCCAATTTTATCTTTTCCTTCTAGATTATTTGTTTTTAACAAAAAAATATCCATTTCTTCAATATTTAGGAACTTCTTAAACAAAAAGATGATTTAGATGCACTTTTTGAACATGAAATTGAGGTTTTAATTTTTTTTTTTTTTTTTTTTTTTTTTTTTTTTTTTTTTTAATGATCATTATTATTTGGCATTTTACTTATTTTGAAATTTATATAGTTGGCCATCAAAAAAGAAAGATTAGAAAGAGGAATGAGACTTGAAAAATTACAAACTATGTCTCAAGTTCAAGAAAAAATAATTCATCAACAAATGAGCAATTATGTAACATTTCATTTCACTCTTTTTTTAAAATAAATAAATAAATAAATAAATAAATAAATAAATAAATAAAAAACAGAAAGAACAAGAGTTGGTTAGAGAAATTTTACTTGGATATTTAAAATTTGAATCAGCTATCGAAAAAGAAAATGGATTTGAAACTGAACTTAATCAATTGAAAACTTTAGCTGCAAATCTTCCACTTGTTTCAGTTTGTTTAGAATCAATCCCAACAAAACTTGCTCAAAATAAACTTCATTCACTCCCAGATCTTGCTGCTAGGTATTCTATTATTTGTTCTATCATCCATTAATTTCAAAAATAAAAAACAAAATAAAAATAAAATAAATGATCCTTTAGATTTTCAACAGTCAAACAATCAATTGTGGATTCTGCTTATGTTAGTCCCAATGGAGGAATGTGGTCATTTGCATTAAGTTGGGTTCTCGCAAAAGTTTCTTTTGGAAAAAGTGGTCTTATTGAAGGAGATGATACTCTTGGTACTCTCTTATTTCCTTTTCCCATTATTTTATTTTATTTTATTTATTTATTTATTTATTTATTTATTTATTTATTGACAAAACTAATTTTTTTTTTTTCAATAACTATTTAGCTATTGTATCTAGAGCTGAACATTTTCTCCTCCAAGGCAATATCGAATATGCAACAAGAGAATTAAATCAATTGAAGCATTGGCCAAGAAAAATAGCATCCGACTGGATCAATGATGCTCGTGATTATCTCCTTGTTCACCAAGCCCTTCTTGCAATCGAAGCAGAAATTGCACATAAACTTCTTTTTTAAAAAAATCTATTTTTTTTTCCTTGATAAATAAGCTTTAAAAAAAACAAAAACGAGTTTCATTTTCAATTTTATTCAATTTTTATTCAGTTGTATTTTGCTTCTTTTTTGGTATTAGTTTTGAGATTGGCTAGTTTAATTTCTGTGGTCTTGACATTGTTAAAGATATCCTCAATTTTGGCAGGATCTACTGCCAATTTTTCTCTTTGAACTAAAGCTTCTCTTAGTTGATAAACTCGTTTTAGAGCTTGTAAGAATAAGAAGTCAAGAGCTTTATGAAGTTCATCATCTACTTGTTTACTTGTAATGTTAGTCATATCCTTTTGAAATTCCGTGAGTCTATCGTGAACAAACTTTTTGATTTCATCTACATCCACATCAAATACTTCTTTTGTTGATTTAAACATTTTTCCTGAAAGAACGGAAGAGAATTTCTCTCTCAAAGATGTTGATTGTTCTTGACTTTTAATTAAATGGGAGTTAAATTCTTGACCTTGGATATCTAAAGAAATTTTAATTTCTGGGAGTACAGGAACAAAGGAATCATTTTGAAGCTCTAAGAATCCGCAGGTAATTCTTTGAAGTTGGTTAAATATTCTATCTTCTGTTTTTCCTTTGAGATCATTTGCATACTTTCTTAACTCATCTTGTTTTTTTGATAAAAGCTCATATGACAAATCACTAAAGTTCATTTGTGCAGTTAAAAGTCTCTCATTGATCTTTTTCTCTGCGTCCTCTTTTGTTGCAAAGTTCCATTCTCCTCCACCAAACAATTGATCCAATTCAGGCACAAAATCTGTGATTAATTTACTTGTATCTTCGCCCATTGATTCTTTGAATTCAATCATATATTTTCCAATATTAGCTTTGATTTCTGAAGCTCCAATTGAGATAGCAGTAAAGACTTCTTCAGATAAATTAATTAGATTTTGTGCTTCTAATTTTTCTGCTTTATTGATTTGAACAAGTTGAGAGAGATAATTAGAGAGATCTTTTGCAGAAAAAACTGATTTTTCAATGGCCTTGTTACAAGAAAGTTGGATTCCTTCTTGAAATGCTGTTGTTATCATTGTATCCATTGGGGGTTTCATATTTGATGTTTGAATTGCTTTTTTAGATCTTTCAATAACCATCTCTTTTGTGAGGCTTTCATATTCATCCATTTTATCTAATCCATCTCCATATCCGATAAATGAAGCCCATTCGAAAGCAAAGTTGTCCTCATAAATGGAGGGTTTTTGGCCATGTTTTTCAATGTACTCGATCATTTCATTTAGTAGTTGTTGTTGTTCTTGATTTGCATTTTCAAGTAATCTTGTTGATATTTCAAGAGTTTTTTCTTTTTTGAGCTCTTCATAATATTCTTTTTTCTCAACATTATTATCTCCAACTCCAGCAAACAAAGCCCAATTTTCAGCAAGTTCATTTTTTGCAAGAGGAGGTTTCCCATTGTGTTTCTCAATGCATTCAATCATCTTTTTTCCAAGCAATTTCTTCTTTCCAGAAACAAAATAAACAGAATCTGGTGGATACAATTGATTGAACTCGTTTTGGAGAAAGTGTGAGATACTGCTCCGAAGATTATCTTGCTCCTTCTTCATAATAGACTCCGAGTTCGTTGCAAGAACAAGAGTTGGAGTCATTGAATGTGTTTCAATTTGAATAATGAGTCTTTTTAATGGAACTGTATCATTACTTTCAAAACTTGTAACGACTAGAGTAAACGCAACATAATGGCAAACATCAACAGTGTCTCTAATAACTTTATATAAATCAAGTTTCCCCACACCTGCTTCATTCACTCCTGGTGTATCAACAATTGAAAGCTTAACAAAATCTCCATGTCCAAAATCTGGAAAATTGAGAGAAACTGTTAAGAAGTAATCCAAACCCTTGCTCCAATCATGGGGTAGTTCTTTTATTAATTGGTGATTAAATTTTGTTGATAATGTGTCTTGGGCTACAAGTCTAAAAAGATCATGAATATCAATTGATGCGTCTAAAACTTCTTGGCTTCCTTGGTAAATCTTTTTGAATACTAATCCATCCATAATTTTTTGGTGGAGGTGTTTTAAATGAGACTTTGGAAGGGCATTTTGGAAATTCTCAACTCCAATTTCATTAGAGAGCTTTCGAATGAGCCTCAAAACTTTATTGAGCTGAGGAGCAAAAGGAACGAGCATGGTTGGATTATTCTTGTTTGGGTTATTTGGATCAGCTGCAGATGGGTCATGAATATATCGAACTGGAATAGATGTCATTGGTTCAATTCTTGAAGGTGAAATTGTCTCACCAATGATAGTATCTACAATTGTTGATTTTCCAGTTTTGATTAATCCAACAAAAGTAAGAGCAACCGAATTGTCATAAACTTGAAGGATCTGTTGGTGAATAATTAAAAATCCATTGACATATTTAATACCTTGAAAAAGTTCTCTTTCACTAGCCATTATCAAAGCTTTAAAAAAGTACTCTTGTAAGATTTCTAAATTGTTAAGAACATCCTCTTGATGTTGAATTTGAAGTCTAGTTATTTCATCTCCGTTTTGCTTTCTTATTTCAAGTTGTTGTTTTTGAGCTTGATATTCAGCTTTCATTGTTTCATATAACTCTGTTAATTTGGTAGAAAATCCACTCCATGATTTTCTCTTAATGAGATTTTGAATTGTCTTGATTTTTCTTTGGAGTAAATAAGATGCCTCAATTTTTTTCAATGCATCTCCAATGACTCCAGTTAGTTCGGTTTTAGATCTCAAAGCAGTCTCAAGTTTATCGAGCTTGGTCTCATTCTCTTGTGTTAAACCTAAGGATTGTAATGAACTCTTTTGGAACATGACTGGGCATTCACTTTGAAGTATTTTAAAGATTTGTAAGTGGAGGCTTAAATTTTCAATTTGTACTGCAGTTTTATCAGAAGATTCAAGGACATCATCAATCTCTTGACTCATCTTCCCAGAAGCCAAATATTCATTCAATCCCAATGTTTTAATTGTTTGTTTAAAAAACTCATCATCAATTGATGTAATTCCTCGATATAAATCTGTGAATTCTTGAATTTGTGTTAAAGCTTCTTGAAATGCAAAGAGGACATCATGAGTAGAGACATTTGGTTTCGGAAATACAAGTAATTTTGCAAGGAAATCAGTCTCCTCTTTCGAAAGTGCTGAAGAGAATAATACAAACGATAAATTTTCCCATTGTACTTGATTAAAGTTGTTTGACAAACTGTTCAATGCATATCCGACTTCTGTCTTAGAATCAAGATGCGTCTCTGCCATCTTATATCTATTAAATGTTTTTATAAGAAGTTAGAGAGATCTCTAAAATAATTTATAGTTTTCTTGTTGTTTGTAATTGTATTAGTTTGTTTATTGTTGTTATTGATTCGATTTGAATGGGCTTGATGTTGCAAATCTTGGGAATTAAAGAAAGAGAATAGATCTCGATTCTATTATACTTGTTATTATGAATGTATGACTATGTTTTGAGGTTTAATTGAAGATATAGATGAGTAAAAAGAGGTTACTGTATTGAAAGGTTTGTTGGGTTGTGAAACAGTCACTTCAATGTTATTTCTTCCTTTGTCCTTTGACTCCTTTGTCCAGTTTGCCAGAGATCTTTGTCACAACTTGAATTCTAAACAATCAAAGCAATTCAGTCGTAGACTGTATATCACTATATCTGAATTGTAATAAATAATTAAAGAAGATTTTATTACAGATCATGAAAATTGATTTGAAACTCTGCAAATCCACAAAAATGAAAAGTAAAAAAAATATCAGTAAAATACCTTCAATACCAAGAAATATATCTTCTTTGAATATCTATTTAGCTCTTGTTCACTCATCATCCCTCAAACGATCCATCATCTATCTATCTATCCATATGATGTGAGAGGAAAACTAGCAACATTATAACAAACGACAACAGGACTTTCTATTCAACTCTTGAAAGGAGATTCAATTTGAAATTGATGTTGTGAATATTGGAGATATCCGAACTTTAAAGCATTTTTCACTTTTTTTTAAACTTACATATGATTGATTCTAATTGAAATTTCAATTCTGTTTCTATTTTCCTTTACTTTTCACTTTGATTCCTTTGTTTGATCTATACTTATTGCAAGAGATCTCATGAAAAAGAAAATCAAAAAAATCAAGAATCAGAAAAAAAAAAAAAAAAAAAAAAAAAAAAAAAAAAAAAAAAAAAAAAAAAATCAATAACAGGAGCCTTTCGTTCTCACAATACACAATACTTGAAGAAACCCAACCTTTTGGACAGTTTTAAAAGTTTCTTTTTCTCAAACAAAATCAAACCTTTTAGGATTTAGTTTAGTTTAAGTTTAAGACTTAGTTGAGTTTTTTGTGAAGGGAAAAAAGGATGGAGAATTGGTATTTTCAGGTACCTCCATTGACGAGATGGTACGCTACTGCGGCTTTGTTAACGACTGTTGCTTGTGTATGTTTTATTATTATTATTTTAACTTTATGATTCTGATTTATTATTGTATTGTTTTTTAGCTTTTATTGTTTTCAACTTACTATTTCTATGCTTTCTTTTTTATTTTTCTTTTTGTTTGAAAAAAAAATGATATCATAAGTTCTATTGATTATTGAAAAATGGAAATAGTGAAATAGCAATGAAAAGAGATTAATTTTATTTCTTTTTTTTAAAAAAACATATATATTATAGCAACTTGAGTTAGTGAGCCCTTTTCAACTGTATTTTAACTCTGATTTGATATTCAATCATTTTCAGGTTTGATTTTTTCAAAAAAAAAAGCAATCATTATAATAATAACTTCATTCCCTCTTTCTTTAGCTATGGAGAATTTTAACATCATTTGTGTATTTTGGAATGCTGAATTTAGACTTTGTATTTCATATGTTCTTCTTGTAATCTCTTCATTCTATTCGATTTTCAAAAAAAAATAATCCTCAAATAAATTCAAATAATTAATTAATTAATTAAAATAGAGTACGTTATTGTAGATCCCTTGAAGAAGGTTATTTTAGAGGAAAACCTGCCGATTTTTTAGTTATGTTATTAATTGGAGCCTTTTTAATGATTGTATTTTTTTTTTTTTTTCTTTTCAATTCCAATTATAATTCCTTTTTATCAAAACAAAAAAAAAAGATTGCTGCACCATTTTTAAAAATTTTCTTTCTTGGTCCTGCATTAACATTAATGATGGTTTATGTTTGGGCAAGAAAAAATCCTCACATTCACATGAACTTTTTAGGAGTATTCAACTTTCGTGCTCCATACCTTCCTTGGGTGTTACTCTCATTCACTTTTGTTTTAAACAACGTTTTTCCAACTGTAGATTTACTTGGTATTTGTATTGGTCATATCTACTTCTTTTTGGAGGATGTATACCCTAAAGTTACAGGAAGAGTTCTCCTAAAGACTCCTCCATTTTTGTATTTTTTTTCTCTTTTTTATTTTCCCTCAAATATCAATTCTATCATTAATTTAAACTTTTTAAAAATAATTTTTTTTTCAGAATCCATTTGTTTCGTGGTGATGATGATCCAAATATCAGATGGGGTATTTTTATTTAATTATTTATTCCTCATCTCTCTTATTCAACTAAACTTATTTATTACTTGTTCTTCAATAAAGGATTTGATGATGGAAATAGACTCAATCAATAAAATGGATTTCAAAAAAAAAAAAGAAAATTGATAATTAGAATCAAGTAGAATGAAATTCAAACAAGAAGAAAAGAAAAAAGAAATGGAACTTTTTTTTAAATACATTTTTAATAGTTCTAAAGATCACTATAAAATCCTTTTTTTCCTTTTCCTTTTTTACTCTTAGGTTTTGGTTGAATTCTTTGTCTTTTTGGAAGAGATTTTTCTTTTTGTTCTTCATCACTTTCTTCTTGATTTTCATTTTGAAGCTCTTGGTAACTATCAAGATCCATTTCTTCATTATCACTTTCATCTCCACTTTTGTCTTGTAATTCTTCCTCTCTTTCACGAACAACATTTTTTCCTTTTCCCGTATCATCTTCATATAAATATTCAATATTCCAAAATTTAATGGATTCATCATGAGAACAACTTGCTAAATATTTTTTATTTGGTGATAATCTCATTCTTTCAATTGGGAAATCTTCATGTTCTCCTACTACTCCGACTAAATCATTTGGTAAAATTGAAACAATTCTTTTTTTTTTTTTTTTTTTTT
>Ga0209960_1003164_pt1 | contig 14814 bp, 21 predicted proteins | sample ThiBiot_500_plan_2_FD_183947 | JGI IMG/M metagenome (GOLD analysis project Ga0209960, IMG submission 183947) | Wastewater bioreactor microbial communities from Cape Town, South Africa - Thiocy_expt_500_plan (SPAdes) | ecosystem: Engineered > Bioreactor > Thiocyanate-remediating >... | reverse complement strand
CTCCAATCTACACAAACACTTTATTTTTACATGTTGGCATAAGAGGAACTATTAACACAACCTTATAATATGTTACAACTTGAAGAAAGTTTGGAACAAATAATCTCAATGGTTTTACAAACAACCACCAATGCTTGCACTCATCAAATTCCTTTTCCCAAGTCTCAACACAAAAGTTCAAAAAGTTGACTGTGTTTAAGTACTCATGGAAAAGTTCAATTTTTAATTATATTACAATGAATAAAATCACTCATGTTTATTCTTCAAGTTAATCAATACAAATAATTGTTGCAATGTGATATTGCAGGTCTTCACCATTTGCAGGGTGGTGCCCCTTTTACATGTGCATGTGTAACTTTGCATGGGCCACGAAATAGTGCATGCACCACACACAAACATAAGGGCAATCTGAGTCTTTCTAATGAAAGAAAGTTAGTCCCCAAAATGTTATATTAAATACACATTTTAAATACTTACATGATATTGACCAATGTCATGGTCATTTTCCACTTTGCCAGGATTGTATTCTATCTCATCTGTTAAAATTAATTTGAGTTCTCTAAAATTTATTGCAAATACAGGCAATAAGCCTGGAATAATATTGTGAGATGAAATTTCTAATGTGTATTCAAATAAAAACTGATTTTTGGTGAGATCATTTAAAAAATAAAATGAATTGATTTTATAGCCAATATAATGCAAATATAATTGAAATATTACTGACACTATATTATATATTAATGTGATTACCTTATTTTACATCCAAAGTTCCAAGGAGATCATCACAATCAAATCCTGAGGATTCACAGCTTTACGGTGCACACACTTACGAACAAATTATTTGCATTAGTATTAATGATATTGTATAAAATAATAAAACTTACATATTGTGGTATTGTCCGTGGCAATAGATGGTAATTAAATTCAGGGCACGGATCATGATCTCAAATTGCTATTACTGAGATGAGGTTTATTAATCTGTTAGTTAGACAATTAAAATTATGTGGAGAATTGATTCATGAATTATCAATTGTTGTTTACTTATGGACTCAATCACATGCATTCCAAACCAGATCAAAGCACTACCTAAGGAATTTTAGTTTCCTTAACCTCTCTAGCATTGTGGTGGCTTGTTTTTGATTATCACAATAGTAATGTTTGTGCCAAAACCTTGAAAAAAAACCTGCCAGAAATTTTTTGGGATCGCATTCTTACATGGGCTCACTATGCTCGCTTGTGAACCCTGCTAAAAAATTAATATGGAAATATCATTTACATATTTATAATGTATTTTACTATGATTTAATTTAAAATATACGATCATTGTTATATCATATCTACGTACATCCAAATTGCTTCATTTTCCCCAGCCCTTTTTGTATATAAATGTATTAGTGATTGCAAATGCAGCACAGAATGGATTGGGAGCACTTCCAATAGCAGTACTCATCTCTTTCTATAAATATTAATAATCAACAACTAATAATACAGTACTTACATTTTTTGTTGTCTATTTTAACTGCAGGAATTGAAGTGTGATTGGGATTTCAGCACAATCTGGAGGGAGGCACGATTGTAGCCACACTAGTCAGGTTTTATAATTCCTTACAAAAATAAATTAACATTAGCACATATTATATAACAATATAAATATTATAACGATCAATTTCAACTTAATGTGGATGTAACAAAAAAAAATTGAAAAATTGAAAACTTTAGCAAACAAACATATGAGCATTATAGCACTGTACAAATAATAAAACATACTTTATAAATTTATTTACCTTAGTTTTTTATCACATCTGTTCTTGTGCTCAATTGCACACATGTTAATGCAGCTTAACAAAAATGTCAATGAAGCAATTGTGGACTGTTAAAACATTGTATTTAAAGTAATAAAACGTAGTTTATAAATTATTTACCTTGGTTTTTTATTGCCACTCTTCTGCTGCCTGATGCGCACATTGCTGAACATAAAAACACTTAGTTAAACACACTGGAGTGTTAACATGCTGTATTTAAAGTAATAAACTGTTAAAATAAAAATTTTTTACCTTGAATTTTACTTCACACTGTGATAGTGCCTGATCGCACATGTTCTGTAACGATCCTGCTCCAGCAAAAAAAAATCAGCAAAATCAATGCTGAATCATTCTAACATTGTGTTTAATGCAATATAATGTACTTAAAAAATTTTTACTGGGTTTTTGCACACAGCACTTCTAACAGCCAATCACACACGTTGCTGTATCACTAAAAAAAAGTTAGTAGATTAATGGTGGAGCGTTATCACACTCTATTTCAAACAATAAAAGTAATTTTAAATTTTCTTACCTGGGTTTTTGCACACCACTCTTCTAGCAGGTGATTGTGCACACTGCTGCAACGTTGGGGAAGCAGGTATCATACTGGTAAACTTGAGCAATTGTTTTAAATAAAAGTTAAAGACTGTTGTGCAGTTGTTTGTTTGGGGGAAGGAAAAAAATGGCAAAGTTCAATCGAAAAGACTTGCCGAATGTTGCGGCCCGTAAAATAATGTTAGGGAATTATAATTTTAATTACAATTGTTGAGTTAACAATTGTTAACACCCAATTTCCACTAGTCACAAATAGTGTGGATTCTGTATCCACACCAACATCACAATCCAAATTACACTATCAATTTTGAAGGATATCTCAACTTTTTTTCCGATAAATTGTCAAAATTTCACAGTCAAGTCATCCCACCAAATTTTTCAAACAGCGAACCATCACATTAATATTTATCGCTTTTGGTGTTTATAAAGTACACTATGGAGCCCATTAAAATTTGTAATTATAATTTTATAAAACAAACCCTGGGGAGTCGAATTGCGACTCCTGTCCTCAAATTGATTCGTGATTACTTTCAGCAGTCAATGAATCACAATAAGCATATTGTGTTTCATGGACGCATATCAAACAACAAAGTAATCAATTTATTTTTATTTTGGATGGTAGAATATCAAGCAGAATTTGTTATTGGTAAGTTGTGAAATGTGGATCTAAAAATAACTTTGCAACTAATAATTCGATTTCAGAGAAATTGTATCACTATCCACACTCTCATATGAACAAATTAATAGAGAAGATGGTCTTATTTCTTGATGCCTTCTCAACAGATATTATCAAATTTAATTCATTCACGGATTGTGAACAGTACCGCAGAACACATGCACATTGGGTGCCTAAAATCCCCATCGATCTTCCAAGGACTACATTAATAATTGATGCCAAAGATTTCTTGGTTCAAAAGCTGCGTGGAGAAAAGAAGCATGGAGATCTGGGGTTTTGGAGTGAGAAACTTAAAAACTGGAGTAAGCATGCCACTTATGTCTTATTATATAAGTATATGAAAAACCATTCATTATTTAATATACGATTCTCATCTAATCATATTTGATGCACAGGCATGAAAATAACATTTGTAATGGATCTGCGGAAACAATTTTTGTTTGTCAGCGAGGCCAAACCAGCATCACATCATGATATTTATTGATTGCGGGAGACAATGCCATTAATTGCGCCCCACTTGTCGCCAGATGATGTCATTGTACTTGACAAAGGTTACACTGGCATCAATAATGATAAATACCCTGGTACTTGGCTCCCAAAAAGAAAGCACACAAAAAACAAAGAATTCTCAGAAGAAGATAAGGTAGTGAATAGTAATATTGAATCGGTGCGCCAGCCAATTGAAGATGAGATTGGAGAGATGACCAGAATATTTGGCATGTTTTTGCACAAGTACCGGCATGCGAGGGATTGGTTCACAAAGATCGTTCGTTTTGCAGCAGCAGTAACAAATTTGATAACACAATATCACCATGACCCAGCACATTTCCCCAATGCATGGATTGGACCAATCGCTGAGATATCGCGCAAAACAGACAGCAATGATTCAGTAAGTAAACATTCTCAGAATTTTAAGTCTCGTACCACAACTCGAATCATTGAGAGAGAGTAGAATATCATGCAACAAGTTTATGATAAGTAACTACTAGTACTGAATATGGTTTTTCAGATGCATCGAATGTAAATATTTCTGATAATGTAATGAAATTTCAATTTAGTTTGCAGCAATGAAACTTGTGCTTGATGACACAAGCGATAATTCTGATTCAAGCAATTCTTCATCAGAAGAAGAGCCAAAGATCACTATTGCACCATCAAACGTGCAACAGGCAGTGATTCAAGGGAAAAAACGGGGGTGTAAACCGAATACTAAATTTAGAATTCTTAAGAAACAGAGACGCCAATAACAATGTTAATATATAGACTAATTTGTAAACATAGAAACATAATTATATCTTTGATTAGGCTCCATGGTTATATTAAAATATTATTTAGAAATTGAAAATCTAAAAATTGTCGGATGTCTCAACCGATCGGTTAAGTCATCCTTCTTTATATATTTACTCACGTGTTTATAATCCATTTTCAACACTAAATTATGTCGGATCTGACTGTTTTGATTGGTCACTGCACATTGGTTGGTGGCAACGATATTTTCACGAGCTATTTTTGTTAAGAGACACTTGTGCAGGAGCTCCCCAGCTCATATCAAATCCTGAAGTGCAACTTTTTTTTAAAGTCATCGATGACTTGTTCATGCTCATTGACAGGGACCTGTGCCATTTATACAGGGCTGTCACTCCTCCAGAGCAGAGAATTTGTGGAAGCTCATTTTTAATGGCTGTGATAAACCATGGAGGAACTGGCCACCATGCAGATTGGATGGACTTTAGAGAGGGGTGTTGATGTGTCGTTCCATTTGGGGTTGGCTGGTCTGGAGGTCAGTTGGCATTCTGCTACCTTGGTCTTGCTTTTGATCTTCACCTTGGTGATGTAATATTTTTCCGATCGGCCAAGTTGATTCACGAGAATTTGCCTCACACTGGAGATCGTCAGTCCATTGTGTTGACCTCTGATGAAAACTCATTCACAAGCAAGGGGCAACCCATAGGAGAGAATACTCAAGAGCTTGTAAAAGGTCAAATTGATAAGCAATTTACCTTGACACTTTTAACCACATTGTCTGGTCCCCTTCCTGTAGTAATTTCCCTTCCAGCTATATCAAATACTACAGATGTGTTTCTTGAATATGTATTATGGATTGTGGAAGGAAACCATATTTTAGATGGGGATTATTTAATTATCGACAATGCACCTGTTCACGCAGCAGAAGAAACTCTTGAGACATTAGTTGATCTTTTAGAAGGTTGTAATATCAAACTAGTTTTTCTACCCACATTCTCCCCAGAACTTAATCCATGTGAACTATGTTTTTCCTATATAAAACGGTTTGTTGGAGAGAATCTCAGCAATGAATCTCTCATCAACTGAGTTGTGGATGCATGCTCACACATAATGTTTGAGCAAATGATAAACTATTATGATAAGTGTATAATAAAGTCCTTATTCAAATAATATGTGCTTTTGTTTGGGCAAAAAATTTTACTAAAATAATAAAATAGTCAAAACCATAGAAACTTGAACACAACACACAATAAAAGAATTATCCCTCAGTACTTTCAGTATTGCATTAAATTAGATTGTTATGCAATTATAAATTAAATTTATTTACATCTACTAATTTGATAAAACTCCTTCAATGTCAAGATACGTAAAATACAAGTTATTTAGGCTCAACAAATGAAAGCCACGACCATCTGCACCAATAAGTAAATTTGATGCTAAAAGCACCTGTTTTTTGATTGACTTATACTCAGGAGCAGCAGCATGGTCGGAAAAATCCATTTTTGAATAATGATAAAGGAGATGACCAAGTAGCTCCTTTGCTGACCATTTGTCGGACTTTTCTTTTTGAGATACCATTCTCTTGACTGTTTTTGATATCACCATGTGAATAAAAGAGCCATCAACTGGATGCGGTAAATGCCTTCCATTTGGCACGTTGAAGTTATCTAAGACAAAGGACTGAAATGGAAGAGCAAATCTAGAGAGCATGAACTTCTGGGAAATTCGGTGCTTTAAAACAAAAGATGGGGTGCCTAGAGTTGGAATCCATTTTAAGCCTATTTGATGCAATAGGATGGTCATTTGTCTGGTGATATCAACAGCAGATATAGTGGGATGTACGTTGACGAGATCTTCGTTTCCTCTCCTGAATCGGGCATAATTCGACCACTTCAAAGTTCTACTAAAACATAAATAAATTGCTTAAATGGTTATAATAACGGAAACTTACGCGTTAATGCCTGGAAGAGCTTGTAAGGCAAATTTCCATAACTCTGTGAAAGGAGTATCTTGAAGGGATGGCTTGACCTGCGTCAAGTCTTTGGGAAACAAAGCCTCCAACAAATTGACACCATGAGAAGAAGCTTTGTTGGTTTCAAACTCGTCACCAAATCCTGGCAGGGGGTTGCAAAATGACTTGAGATAATCTGCATGCTTGTTGTGTGGGATATGCATGTGTGAAAACAGTGTTTCAAAAAGCACATTGAGTATATTGGCTGCAATTATCATCGATTTGCTGGGATATAATGGCTGAAGCAAACTCGATCTTGAAACAAAAAAGAGGTCTGCTGCCTTAGAGTAATTGATTGCAACATCCATGGCCTCTTCATACACTTCTCCTCCAAAGGCACGATAAAAAACACGTCTGGTTAAAGCAAGATTACGTGAAATTTGGCCATCTGATTCGTCGACATCATCTTCTACCAGTAATGGCAGATTGACCACTGTTTCCAACGGATGCTCGCTATCGAATGAAAACACGTCGGCAGGCAAGTAGATGTGATTGAATTTTTTGATATTGGCGATAATATTCAGCTTAGAAATTAAGCCAGGATTTCTAAGAGTTGGAACTGATCCACTCCATAATAATTGTTGTAGCTTAAAAAAATAAAAATAAAAAATTAGAGCTCTATTCACTTTTGGTAAATAATTTACTTACATCTTCAAGTAGTGCCAACGCATTAATACAGTCGACTTGAAAGATATTTTCATTTGCTTCGAGATTGAGTTAGCACAACATTTGAATAAATAATATTTTAACTTACCATTAACCAATTTGTCAAATATGGCACGATAAATCTTGTTCAACAACCTTGCCTGGAAAGAAACCAATGACACCAGTGAAGGGGTGCTAACCACTTGGATTGGACTGAATCGCATAGTTTCCAAAGGTATCTTGCTCTCTGAGAATAGTGAAGATAATATGCAATGTGTTGCAATGCAATCACGCCCCAATTCACGAAGTGACTCGTAAGCAGACACAAGTTCGTATTTGCTCATGTTCATAAAGGAAACCTCTAACCTCGCACCGTAAGAGCTTCCTTGAAGCACAGCAAGAACATGTTCGACTTTTGCTTTCTCTGCAGATGAAGATGTACATTTGTGTTGAAGCACGTCGGCTCTGAAGAATTGAAATGAGAGATCTGTATGTAAAATAAAAATTAAACTGCACGTACTTGTTCATTATTGCCTGCCTAGTTTTATTTGAAATTGATGATCCAATAGTGAGGTCTGAATATGGTAAGACAGCTAGTAAATACTAAAGTTAGTCGAGTTATTTCTCCAATACCTTTCTCAATTACCTGCAACATAACTATTGGTATCAAAAGGAGCATCGTGACGCCAAAACTCACAAGCAGAAAAGTATCCCTTGATCTCACAGATTGAATTTTTAGCAGAGTTGAAATGAATCATTGCACTTTGGGCCTGACCAATACCCAAGTTCGGGTAAAAGTCACACACAGGTTTGCCTGGCATGAATCCCTCTTTAAGCGAAGAGTGCCGTTCGTTTGGCCCGTGTAGATGCCGCAGAGGAGAAACGTCTGGCCGAGCTAAGTTACCAAGCCATTCGGGACTGAATAACACCGTAAACTGATTGCGGCGATTGTGCTTTGGGCTATTTAACATATTATTCACATTGCAAATTGGATTATCGTGCACAAAAATTACCTGATAACTAGGGCAATGTCCTGTACAAACACGGTGTTTGCGAATGCTTCGTTCTTTTCGTTGCAAATCTCGTGAATATTGAACGTGCTTTCCACGTGATCCAAGTATGCTCGAATATCGTTGTCGTTCGATATTATGTCTTTGTTTCCAAAATATTGAAACGAAAAAACAACCTGAACTCTAAAATTTAGGGGATTAGTTTTCCGAATCTTTAAGATATGAAATTGCACCTACTGTTTTTTGTTAAACAAAAATTGCCTTGCATATTGTTCAATGGAGTCATACGATGATGGAGCAATTGTCGATCGAACATCCTTCGATCTCGGATCTTCCAAAAATTTAACCAAATTTTGCTGCAGGCCCACCCTTCCTGCTTGCGATGAATCTTTTATTCCTTATGAAAAAATTATTTAGTATAATTCTTTAAAAAAATCCCAGCAAAAAAAAGAACCTACCACAAAGAAGTACATCCCTATAAAAAGAGTAAATAAGTTGTGATCGTTGCTTGCATGTGTACTCGAACTGCGGAAAGCAAGCGTACACCCTCCATTTCTGGTCGATCGTTCTGGATTTTACGTTAAATAAGAAATTAACCAAAAAAAAAAAATTAATTTACCCGATCTCAACGTTAACTCGAGTGTGTAATAAAATGCCTTGATATTTGTGCTTGATCTTTGTGGAAAATAAATGGTACTGTGGAGCCATATGCACTCGCATAGCTCTCATTAGCACTTTGAGAGTATCCGAATGAATTGCTGTTGCATCCAAGTCTAGCTGATGATCAAATTCGTAAATCCCCATCGAAGGAAATGCAGGTGTTAAAGATAAATACTGATCGGAGTTCAACCAACGAGACCAGTGATCTTGTTGATCAGCACCGTGGATCTCATCTAACGAAGGCAAATGACGAACATCCCCCTGCTCACATTCTTCTAAATTCTTAGTGTAGATGCTGCGATGAAGACGTTGGCTTTTGATTGATTGTCGAATAGAATCTTGTTGTTCCTCGTTCAACGAAACAACTCCGAACATATTATCCGTTTCGTTAATACTAAAAATAGATTAATTTGTCTCCTAATAAATTATCCTGTTATTTTGTTCTTACTTATCGAGCATGCAAAGGAGCTTGTGTTGTTCGTGAGGTTCCATCGACGAGAACAGGGAAGCATCCAAACAGGTTACGTCATCTCCTGTGATTGAAAGGTATTCCTCGGCCAGTAAAAAGAGTTCTTGCGCTTGTTCTTCGTGTTTCACCTCGTTTTGTAGGGTCTCGAATAGTTCGGTATCTTCCATGACAAAACCTCCGATGTTTTCCGATATATCGAAGTCAGACAAAGGTTCCAGGTTGTATTGCATCTAAATACAATTTATTTAGTACATTCATCATACATATAAAACATTTCTAAAGTACATTGTTGGAAGAAAATCTTTTCCCGATCGAGATCAAAAAAAAAATAATTAATTTTTCAATGGCCACCGAGTGAAATAATTCCGAGGTAAATTTGTTTTGAACAAGCCATCTTGTATTTGAACCCAATCAGATTGCAACCGTGCAATGTCGTTCACGTTATTAACGACTGTAGTAAAAGCTACATCCGTGAACATAATCGCAGGGATTAGCTTGCAAACAGAGACGAATGTGAACACTTCACTTTTAAATCTAAAGTAAAATAATTAATGACTTGGTATTTAACGAGTAATTTTAATTGTACCTGCGGAACACGCTCTTTCGATCGGCTACGTTCAAACTGAAATCACGAGGAAAGGTACCTGATGCCACCATGTTATTGTACGATGACATCGACTCCAAGTTGCTGAGTAATTCCTCGTTAATTGCCGATTCCGTCACTTTGATGGATTTGGGTGTCGATTGCTCCAGATCCCCTTTAATCTCATCTTGTAAGTTCTCCAAAAGAGAGCCAATAACGAACAATTGCATGTTCTTGGCAATCTAATGTTTCGCGATTAGATAAAGGCAAGTTTATCGTTAGAAAACAAACTTACTCGGAGATGTCTTCGGGTTTTAAGACACACTGATGCAGAACAACTTTCAAATATCTCCTCACGTGACACACCAACAAGGTTGTTATTCCAACACTTAACAAAGTGTGCTGGAACTAATGGAACAGGCACGTTAGGAAGAGAAACTACCATGTTTAAGCGTTCCCCTGCCATTATTTTCGCAGTTACGTCATCGAACAAATCACTATCAAAATATCGATGACTAATTGTGTTCACCAATCCAAGAGTTTTGCCTGATGCTGCAAGTTAAATTTTTTAATATAAAATCCAATCCGAATCTTTACCATCAATCAAAACTCTAGGCTCTAATGAGTCGTCTTTTCTCCCTTCTTTGTTTTCTTTCTCTTTTTCATTACTGGCCGTGTCACTCTTTTTTTCCGCGTTGTTCTTTTTTTTGGATGCGGATTTCTTCTTGCCCCCACCAGTTTTCTTGATCTTCTTTTTTGCCAATTTTTTTTTCTTCGTATTTGTATTCTAATTAATTACAATTATTAGCTTTTTCATAAGGAAAAAATTTACCTACAGATTTATTTTTAGCATCATCTGAATCTGAGCTTGATTCGGAATCGGAATCGGGAACTTGTATAATTGCCTTAATAAGGTGATTATCTGATTCGACTAGAAGTAAAATTATTAGTACATCAGGTTAAATGATTAGCAAGATTTTACTTTTTTCTGTGCCAATCTTGATGCACGATAATTTGTTGTTTGAAATAAACAACTTCGCCTTATTTTCCCCCAAATATTTGACGCAAATCGATATTCCAGCGGTGATAGGAACTAAATTAAATATTATATATTAATTACGTTAATTATTTATAATTTAAACCAACCTTCATTTAATTGCTTTTTCAATCCATTTATAGTATCTTTATTCTCCCTACGCTTCGATACTGGAGTTTGATTATTTTGTTCAGATTTGGATTCGGATTCAGATTCCGAACTGCTGCTGTCACTCTCTTCACTGCCGTCATCGTCACTATCATCTTCGGGATGCTCAGCAGGTTCGAAACGAACAGGAGGCAACACTTTTCGTGGAGTTCTATTGGTTGCAATCGAATCCACCGTAGCTTGAGGAACGGCAACAGGTGCGACGGAATCCTCTTCCTCCTGTGACTCGGGAGGGGAAACAGTTAAATGACCTGTAAGCTGTTGATTTGTTAGAATTTGTAATAAAAATAAATAAATAAAAAGAACACGCACCTTTCTACGTTTTTGCACCAACTCGTTGAGTTCATCAAGCTTTCTTTTGTTACCCGACACTTTGGTCATGCTTTCTGCAATTGAGGCATGTTGCAAGCATTTCTCGATGCACCCTTCTTCGTAGACTGGACTTTGAATTCGTAGATCGAGATATTCTTTTACTTGCTCCCTATCGACAAACGATTTACGCAACACACGAACAGCGTATATTATACTTACGAAATATCTAGAAGCAGATGGGTTAACTTTTTCTTCGGCAAACTTTGCCGTTTTAGCCCAAGCAGAGGCTCGCTTTATCGCCAATTCTTTGTCTGTTTTTGAGTACTTGGACAGCGTATCAAAAACATTCGATAAGCTGCCAAGGAAAGTTTCCAAACGAGTAAAAAAACGTATAGAATTTGGATCTCGATCAGGTAATAAAACAGTTTCCAACAACAATTTTCTATAGTAAGAATCTATGGATATATTGGTCGACATACCTACTTCTTGTATGTTCAATTGATATGTAGTTGATCGTAAATTGAAAAACCTCGCTTTTAAAACTGTTTTATATTTTTTTTTTTTACTAGTAACGGCTAATTCAACGGTCATAATCCCAATAATTAGGGCGCGAAAATACATCGAGGAGTGCAAGGAAAACCATTATTTTCAAGGTTGAAGGCCGCACGAGGTAGGATTCGCCATCCGACGCAATGGCCAACTTTTTTTTATCAACCAAACAAACCACGGAAACTTATCAGCAACACTTAGACAGTGAACACCAGGCTAAGTGCAAGTGTTTAAAATATTTTTTATCGTAAGTAACTATTGGCAAGCTAAATAAATTACCGTTGTAATATTCGTTTCACGTTAAAGACGATGCCAGAAGACGGTGAAATAAGAGCGTTTGGCAAACTACTGCACCAAAGTAAGCTTTGATAAATTATTTATTACGTATAAGTTAAAATCAAATTATTTTAGCACTAGGATGGCAAATTATCGCCATCCAAAAGACACGATTTAGTAAATGGTGTGTGGATGCTGTAAATACAGTATCGCAGCACTTGCCAATTACGATTGCAGATGTACGTAAAATTAGCCTCCACACTTTTTTTTTTATTAATTTCTTTATTGCATAAATAGGTGCATACTCGTGGCAAAGAACTGGCGTTAATTTTTTTCAATCAGTGCGTACTCTTATTTGCAATGGGCACTGGGTCTGCATTTTACGTTGGAAAGTCTGACGAAAAAGATACGAGTCCCCTTAATTACCGTACAAATCTTGCCTTGATTTGTTCCAATGGCAAAACAATATACGTTGTTGATTGCCACAATACCCAAAATCAAGTTCGTCTATGTTGGAAGGATAAAATTGCACCGATCTGGACCGAGACCCGTGGTCCAGATCTTCTAGACACTGACGAAAGCAAGTTGGTCGCTCACGTCAGTCATTACCTACTAAATGATATTAACAAGGAATACTTTAACGTAAGTCGAATCTAATTTAAATATTTTTTTTTATTAATTAAAACGAAAGACTGCAACGTTGATTGAGTGTCTCCTCAATCAAACGTTATTCAACGGTATTGGAGCATACCTTTCGTCGGAAATATGCTTTTGGTTGTATTCCCGTACTGGTATGACTTGACAAAAATCGGTTCCCTATTTTAACTTAAAATAATTTTTAGGAGTTAGACCGTGGACTAATTTTAGAACTTTCTGTGACGAATCAAAACGTAATTTACCTTTCTTAGTATGTGTAGTCCAGGTTTATCTTCGTTTCATGGAAAAATATATTTTAATCCACGGAGGAAAACACAGTTGCATCGATTTTGATGAACGTAAGTGGGAGAATTTCCGTGCTGTATTTTTGCGGGTTTATCGACAACCTAGCACGATAATTGGCAATCAACGAGTCAAGATCCAAAAATTCAGTTTTGGATTAACAAAAAAGGGAAGCAATGGAATGAAAATTACTCGTACTACTGCATCATGTTTCACACCGGAACTACGCAAAACGGAAAGCGTCCCTGAAAATTGGAAAGAGAAGAAGGTGAACGTTATTGGAAGGAATGCACTCGGAGTTGGATGGTTTAGTTGGTTTGGTGGAGTAGACCGTTATATTACGTTCAACAGTGATAGAAAAGACGTAAGTTAATGAAATAAAATTTTTACATAAATAATTAAATAAAAAAAAGGCCATCCAACTCCGTCCATCCACGGAGGAACAACTGAAGGAGGCAATGAAAAATAAAACAAAGGGAAGAAAAGAAGAGGAATTCGACGATGAAAGTAATGATGAAAGTAACGAAGAAATTGAACAAGATTCAACTGTTGAACAGGTTGTTAGTGTTGTCCCCACAGAAAAAAACAAAAGGGACTCGCAACGCAAACGTCTTGTAAATCGTTTAAACAAAGAAATACAAGAAATAAATTTATAATTTATTTTTCCTCGCTCGAGTCCGTTTGTGATTCGGAATCGTAGCCCCAGATTGAAAGTCCACACTCATTGGTATGATTTGGACTTAAGGTAAGAATGCTCTTCATTTCATCGTCTTCATTTTCACCACCTAACTGTTCAGGAATTTTTTGTTTGTAGTGGGAGAACTTACTCCTTATCGAGATCCTCTCCTCCAACGAGTCACAGTGTAAAACAACACTCTCACTCACTGCACCATTATCTTCTAGTTTATCCTTTCCACGGCATAAAAGGTGCTCTAACCAGGATGCTCGTTCAACGAGCATTTTTCCAATATTCCTTTTTTTTTCTCGAGCCCTCCGCAGAGCATTTTCGGCCTCATCTTCAATGTCCTCGGATTCAACGGAATATGAATTTTCATCCTGTCTTTCTTTGATCTGAAACCGAAAATTAAAATTGCAAGATCAGACTTGTTCGTCACGTACCTGAAAGCAACCATCGGCATATGCTACTCGATAATATCTATCCAACCCAGTATTCACCAAAACCTGCCTATTTAATTTTGTTAAAACAGTGAATTAGCGGATATAGATTTACCTCATTGTATTGAGTTGTGACCCTGGCCGTATTTGCTTTGGCTTATTATCTTTTAATATTGAATTTACAACGGTAATATCAAACCAGTATCCCTCTCGAGTGCATTGGCTTATATTAATATTTAGATCTTCGATGTTGACACCTAAATTTACAATTAACACCATCAAGAATACCTTTTAAATTACTTAAACTTACTTAAATTATTGTATCGCTCCTTCGCAAGTTGCTTTATTTTTGAGACCCCGATCGACGTAAAATTAGCAATCCCCAACGGGCTCATCATCACACATCGCGTTTCATTGTGAAAAATGATGCGATAATCTTTAAAATATCTGCAATCAAGTGTTAGCCAAACGTCATTAATTACTGTGCTTACGTGTAAGTTAGATTGAACGACATAAAAATTTAGCTTGCAAAAAATCTTTTCACTTCAACATTACACGCCACGGAATCACCACACACACAATGTGGATAAAACAGGTGTTTGCATTTTCGATGTACGGCTCAATTAATTTGTTAATATCTGATTCTTTTTTTCTGATTTGTAAAAGAGTGCGATCGGGATTTGAATTTGCAACAAAATATTCGATTTTAGCTACAATATGCTCGACAATGTGAGTGCGTACATTGTACGCTATGCAATTTCC
>Ga0209960_1003163_pt1 | contig 14815 bp, 14 predicted proteins | sample ThiBiot_500_plan_2_FD_183947 | JGI IMG/M metagenome (GOLD analysis project Ga0209960, IMG submission 183947) | Wastewater bioreactor microbial communities from Cape Town, South Africa - Thiocy_expt_500_plan (SPAdes) | ecosystem: Engineered > Bioreactor > Thiocyanate-remediating >... | reverse complement strand
TTTTTTTTTTTTTTTTAAAAAAAAAAAAAAAAAAAAAAAAAAAAAAAAAAAAAAAAAAAAAAAAAAAAAAGAGGATTAGAGTAGAAAATAGTGAACGGGGTTTCAAACAAATTAAAACAGAACTCAGTGTTCTTCAAAACAATTCAAACCCTTTTATTGTAGATTTTTATGGAGCATTCTTCTATGAAACATATTTATATTTTTGTATTGAATTTATGGACTTTGCTTCAATAGATAAGGTATTTATTTTTTTTTCTCTGCTTTATTTCCTATTTAAAAAAAATAGAATTAAACATTCTAATTTTTTCTTGAAAGGTTTGTGGAAGAGGTATTCCAGAGCCTGTCCTTTCAAAAGTAGCCTTTTCAGTTGTTCATGCCCTCAAATGTTTAAAAGAAGAATTAAATATAATTCATCGAGATGTTCGTCCTTCAAATATTCTTCTTAATTCAGCTGGTCAAATTAAGGTGAGCTTCAAAAAAAGAAAAGAAAAGAAAAGAAAGAAAAGGAAGAAAGAAAGAAAAAAATTTAATTTAAAAAAAATGAAGGTCTGTGATTTCAATGTCTCTGGAGAGCTAGTCAACTCCGTTGCAAAAACAGTAACTGGATGTCAATTGTATATGTCACCTGAAAGGTTTCTTTTTTTTTTTATAAAAATGGTCAAATTGATCAAAGTGTTTAATGATTTTTAAAAAAATATTAGAATAACTGCATCAAGAGATAATCCTTATGGTGTTGCATCAGATATATGGAGTTTTGGACTTTCTTTAATTGAATTAGCCTTAGGAGAGTACCCTTACCCAAAACCAAAAACAATTTTTGGTCATCTAGATTATATTGTGAAGGTTTTTTTCTTTTTTTTTCTAATTCTCCTTTATTTTCTTTTTTTGACAAACAACAAACAAATAAATAATATACAAAAAACAAATAATCTAGTCTGAACCTCCTCAACTTTCTAGAAATAGATTTTCCCCAGAATTTTGTGATTTTGTTAGTGTATGTTTAAAGAAGGATCCAAATGAAAGAGGGAACTTAAATACTCTTCAAGCTCACCCATTTCTTTATAAATATCCAGATTATGATATTCAAACTTGGTTGGCGACTCTCACTCCCAATTAATCTCTTCTTCTCTTCAACTTTTTGTAATAACAGAAATTCAAATCATACTTTTTGAAATAAACAAAAACTCAACTCTTTCTCAAAAAAAAAAATCTTGTTTGTTATTTATTTAAACAAAAATTTTAACAAAAAATACAACAATAACAAAATACAAAATACAAAAAAAAACACAGTATTTTCAAAAAAACCTAGCAAAGAAGAAGAAGAAAATAATGAATACAAATACAGACAAAATTCTAAAAACAATATCTTCTTTTCAGGGGTTCCTTTTTGACCTTTGGTGTATAGAAACTAATTAACTAAGAGCTCCATGAGAAAGGGCTTTTGGGTCAAAAGAAGAGCACCTCCGAAGAGTTTCTTTAGCTGAAGCAGAAGGAGAGAGTGTAAGTGGTGTATCTCTTGTTATTTGGAACCGGTCAACTAAGGGGAATGGAAGACGAACAAGACAGAATTGTTCAGCTCCTGAAAGTGGGAGACCATCCTTGAAAGAGTTCTCATAGTCAAACTTTTCTGAAGAGATTGATTCAATATCTGTTTCAGAAGCTTCATTTTCAGAGTCAGTTGGTCCAACTTCGTCTTCAAAATCAGATCCTTCTTCAATGAAAAAATTCTTCTCTTTCTTTTTATGAATTGGTTTCGATTTTGATGTAGATGTTGTTGTGGTTGTGGTTGAGTTGTTTGTTTCAAAATGGGATAATAAACTTGGACCAGAGAGATAACTTGGAGAAGATGAAAGTAAAGTAGGTGAAGAAGATAATAAGCTCATTCTTCTCTTTCTTTGAGCTTGAATTTCCGTCATTTTTTTTTATTAATGTGTTGTTTTATTTGGTTTTCTTATACAAATTTGTTTGTTTGGGAAGAATATAAAGTTTATTTTATTTTATTTTGAAAAATAAATAAATAATAAGAGTGAAGGAAGCAATTATGAAACAATTGCTCTGTCCCTCTCTCAATCTCAACAAAAACAACAAACTTTTATAAGTATTTTTTGAATTACAGTTAGGGAGAGTTGGCAAGGGAATTAAACAAATAAACAATAGACAATAGACGATAGAAGTGAGTTGAAACTAAAGCAACAACAAGAAGAAGAGAAAACAAGGAAAAATAAGGGAGGGAAAAGTCAAAAAAGAAAAAAAAAAAGAAAAAAACAACAACCCAAACTAACTGAAAAATACAATCAATAAATACAATAAATACAATAAATTTAGAAGTAAAATAATAATAAAAAAAGTAAGAAAGTTGAGTTTGTTTGTTTCAAATGTTTCAATTGTTGGGAATAGGTTGAGTTGAGGTTTTTTTTTTTCTCTTTTTTCTGGGTTTGTTTTGTTTTGTTTTATTTATTTATTTATTGTTTTGATTTTTTGTTGTTTTGATTCAAAGCCCGCCTCTTCTAACTAAAGAAAGGATAAAACACAAAAAGGAATAAATAAAAAAAAAAATTAATTAAAATGGATCGAGAAAAAAAAAAAGTTCAAAAAAAATTTTTTTGTGTGAAAGGGGGTTGAAAAAGATAAAGAAGTTTGGAAAATTCAAAAGAAAAGGACAAGAAAGAAGGAGCAAGTCAATGGAGATAGATACAGATGGATGAAGAACTTCAAAAAAAAAAATAAAATCTTTGACCTGTATTTATTGATTCAAAAAAAGAAAGAAATCAGAAAAAAATTCAAAAATTTGTTGTTGTTTTTCATTTTTTCATTTTTCATTGCTTTGTAATACAGTTTTTTTTTTTTTGTGATTGGGTTCAATAGATTAGAATTCTATAGTTGTTACCCAAATTCCAAGGCTGTTTGAAAAAATATTTTGACAAAGGAATTTCAATTCTTTTTTTGTTTGATTCTATTTTTGTTGTCATATATTTTTTTTTTCTGTTTCACTTTCCCTTTTACAATGAAGACTTGTCCCTGTATTTTTATTTATTTTTTTTTTAAATTAAAATTCCAGTTGACTCCATCAATTCCTTTGTTTGTAACCTTTTGATTCAAACATGAAGAAGAATTGAACTTTACATCAAACTTTGTAAAACAAAACAATGAAAAAAAAAAAAAAGAGGTGGTGAAGCCTCAAACTCAAAACTTTCTCTTTCCTTCTTCCTTCAAAAGAAAGAAAACTACAGTATCAACAAGTTCAATCAAGGAGTAACATTCAGAAACTCTAAAGCGATTCGTTGACTCTTTGTGAAATAATTCCTTGATAAAATCTTTAAATTTTGGTTTGTTGAAGAAAAAGTATTTTAATTTTAATTTTTTTTTTGTTTTATTAAATTTAATGAGTTCAAAAAACAAAAAAGATGAGTTTTTGAACTCAAGTCCAAGCGATTCAATCAATCAATGAAAAATTGTTTCAGTGAAGAAAAAAAGATATTCATGAGTGATCAATCAATCAGAAAAATAAAAAGAAAAGCGCAAATACAAGCAATCATTAAAAAAAAAAGGAGAAAAGAAAAACAAAATGTTTAAAGTTTTAACTTTGCAAACCTTGTGAATCAGTCCTCAGTAAGATTTATAAAAATATCTTTTCTTCTTTTTGAACCATGATTGAATGATTGAAGTGAAACAAGACTTCAGGAAGGTGGATTAGACGAGAGTGGTAACAAACTGCAAAGGAGATTAATCATAAGAAGAAGAGAGATCATTGGGGTTTTAATCAAAAATTAAGATGCGTCAAGTGACTTCTCTTCTTCTCCTCTTCGCCTTAGGTTCCCCTTCTACTTCTCTACACCTTCTTACAACTCACAAAACTTACAAAACCTTTAACACAATACACAATTTTATAACATCAAGCATAATTACAAGCATAATTAATTAAAAGTATTGCTAGAATTGCAATAATTGACTTTTCAGAATAAGTACCCAATTTTTGTTATAGTTTGTTATTTTATTCCCACACTTTAAGTTTTTTTTTGAAGCAAATGAACAATTTCAATCTTTGAAATAATGAAGCATTTATAAATCATAAAACAAAGGAAAACAATCAAAAAGAAACTATAAAATCAAATAAAACAAGAAAATATAAACGCTTCATTAATTAATTATGCAACAATTTGTCTTCAAATTAACTCTCGCAATTCAACTGTAAATTATGAATTTGAGAGGCAGTTTAATTTGACATGCATAACACACATAATTGTTCATTCCTTATACTTTGAATTTTTTTCTTTTACGAATTACAATTCCTTGTTTTACTAATATTTAAAATATAATATATAAAATAGTTTTGGCGACAGTTTATGCTCAATATGAGGTTGATTTCTTAGTTATTTCTTATTTAATTGTTATTTAATTCTTATTTGATTCTGATTCTGTTTTTTTTTTGCTTATTTGTTTTATAGATTGGAACAGGTATTTATGACATTACAGGTCCTGTTGCAGAAATAAGATTTTTTGGATATGCATCTCCATCTCAAACAGGAAAAGGATTACATCTTCGTCTCCGTTCTAGAGCTTATCATATTAATGAAATTGCAACTGGTGAAACAATTACTATTGTTGTAGCAGATTTATGGGCAATTTCATCTCATATTAAAACCGAAGTTTTAAGACGTTTAGAAGAAGTCTTCCCTGGAGAGGTTCGAATATTTTTCAAAAAGAAAAAAGAAAAAAGTTCACAGAAAAAAAAAAAATTAGTTCAATTCAAACAATTTAATTCTCGGTTGTACTCATACACACTCTGGTCCAGGAGGATATGATGAACATTTCTTATTTAATGTTCCAGCTTTTGGTTTTTGTGAAGAAAATTTTGAAGTTGTTGTATCAGGATTAACTGAATCTATTACTAGAGCCAGATCAGGTCGAGTTTCAGGAAAAATCTTTGTTAACAAAGGTTCTTTTTTTTTTTTCCCACCCTTTTTTATTATTTTATTCTATGATCATTAAAAAATTTATCATTATTCATACATATTAGGTGATATTGAAAAAGTTCAAGTAAATCGATCCCCACCTCCTTATCTTAATAACCCTGCTGAAGAAAGAGCACAATATGATAGTGATGTTGATAAAGAATTAATGCTCTTGAAATTTGTTGCTGATGATGGAACCGAACTTGGAGCCCTCTCTTATCATGGAGTTCATCCAGTTTCAATGAAAATTGATAATCGTTTAGTATCTTCAGATAACAAAGGATTTGCTTCTTATCTTTTTGAACAATCAAAAGGAACTAATTATCAAGTATTCAATAGATTTTTAACTTTCTTTTTTTTGATAATTTAACAAACTTTAATAATAATAAAAAAAAGGAAAAAGTCACTTTTGTTGCCTCTTTTGGAATTGCAAATGCTGGAGATGTCTCACCAAATACTGGTGGAACTTTAGAAACTGGAGAATTGATTGGTGAAGGAAAAGATTACTTTGAAAGTACTTTAATCTCTGCTACCAGACAATTTGAAAAGGTAAATTTACTTGAAGGAAAAAAAAAAAAATCAAAAGAAGCAAATTAATAATATTAATATTAAAAGGCTAGAGAAGTCTATGATGCTGCAACAGAACAATTAGTTGGAGGATTAACATCAAGAGTTATGAATGTTGATATGTCAAATGTTTATGTTGAAAAATATAATGTCTCAACCGTAAGTGCTGCATTAGGTTACTCATTTACTGCTGGAACTGCTGATGGAATTGCTTTTGGAATGGAATACCAAGGAATGACTGAAGTAATTTTTTCTTCTTTTTTCTCTCTCTCTTCTTTTTCTCTCCTTTTCTCTTCGAATTAATTAATATAACTTCTTTTTGATTAGGTTATCCCTCTTCTTGAAAAAGTTAGCAAGGTTTTAGCAAATTATAGTGATGAATTCCAAGAACAACATGGAAAAAAACCCATTTTAATCCCAGCTGGTTTAACACGCCCTGGTCCCATGGTTCCACAAATTCTTCAAGTTCAATTAGTCAAAATTGGTCAATATGCATTAATTGCTTTCCCATCTGAAATTACTACCATGGCTGGAAGAAGATTAAAAAAAACTGTCTTAGACTCTTTATCAAGTGTTGGTGTCAAATATGTTACAATTTCTGCTTTAACAAATGGTTATGCACAATATGTTACCACTAAAGAAGAATACGATATTCAATGGTATGAGGGAGCTAGGTATTTCATATTTATTCTATTTTATTTTATTTTATTTATTGATTTTAAATATTTTTTCCTTTCAGTACCTACTTTGGACCTTATACTCTTGCTGCTTACCAACAACAATATGAAACTCTTGCTCGTCACATTGTTCAAGGAACACAAGCACCAGCAGGTTTCATTTCATTTTTTTTTTTTTTTTTTTTTTTTTTTCCAATAAAAAATAATAATAATAATTCTTCTTAATTAAGGTCCAGAATTGCCTCTTCACAAACCACGTGAAGTCTTACCTGGACATAGATTTGATTCTGCTCCAAGTGGTTATGATTTTGGTGATGTCATGACTCAACCTCAATCCTCATATTCACCTCTTCAAGTTGTTAGTGTAGTTTTTGCTGGAGCAAATCCAAGATCAAATCCAAGGTTACAAGGTTCACCCAACCAAATTATCATTATCATTATAATCATCATCATAACAATTTCAAAAAATAGATACATTTTTATTAATTGAAAGAGAAGTTAATGGACAATGGGTTGCAATTGCTAATGATGCATCTTGGGAAACAAAATTCCATTGGGAACAAATTGAAAGAGGAGTTTCCATTGTCACAATTGTTTGTTTTCCTTCTTTTAATTTTTTTTTTTTATAATAAGAATAATGATTCAAAAATCTCATTCTTTTCTTGAAATTAATTAAATTAAATTCAATTAAATAAATAGGACTGGGAAATCCCTTCAACTACTCCAACAGGTACTTATCGTATTCATTATTTCGGTGATGCTAAAAACAGAGTAACTGGAAGAGTTTCACCAATCGAAGGAGTTTCTAATTCTTTCCAAGTTCTTTCAAAATAAATTAATTGAAACAAACAAACAAAAGTGAAATAAAAAATAAAGTGAACAATTATTTTGAATTTTAAAAAAAAGTGATTCTTGTTTTTTCTTGTCTATTTTCTCTTCTTTCCTCTTTCTAATACAAAAAATTTACATTTAATTGTTTGTTTGTTTGATTGATTGATTCATTCATTCTTTGGTTTCATGAGTGACTTTAACTGTCTCAGGTAACCGTAATCCTACTCTTTTTGCACTCTTTTCTTGTTTCTCATCCTCAGAGACAAGAGGAGTAAGATATAAGTCAATTAGTTCCTGAATATTTCATTATTTCATTAAATGTTGCAATCAATCGTAGAATTGAAAATGATAAGTTTTTCTCAATAAATAGATCAACACAAATAAGTAAAATAAAGAAAACTTACTCTATGTTTTCTAGTAGAAGTATACAATGTCAAGATATCACGAGCTTCAAATAAAATATCTTGGTGTTCTGTTCCAGTCCCGTCCTTCCTCTTCTCAAACTCTTCTCTTATCATTCCTCTCCATGCAGGACTTCCACTTTCCTTCTCTATCTATACAATTTTTTTTTTTTCAAAAGGATTACACAACATTATCCTAAGAATAATAAAAGAGATAGTAATAAAAGAAATTGTTGTAAAATAAAACCTTTTTAGCAACTCTTAATAAGCCTCTGAATGTTGAAAGAGTCGAACTTTTATTCATTGCGCCAGATTTTTTTTTTTTTTTTTTTTTTTTTTGGAAATATGAAATTGAAATTGAAATCAATCAAAAATTCTAAAATATTTTTATTTTATTTTATTTTCTTGGTTCTTTGTATATTGTATATAAAAATAATATTAATCAAACAATTAAAAGTTTTCCTTCACAATGTTCACAAGCAGGGAATGAAAGATTTCTTTGTTTTGAAGCAGATATTAAACTTTGAAGTTCGGAATCAGAATTCTGATCTCCATTTTCGAGTAATTCGATTGAATCATACAATTCCATACGTTCAGTTGATCCTTTTATTTTATTTTTATTTTGTTTTATTAATGAATTATTTGTTGTCCGAACATTTTATCAAAAAAAAAAATTACCTTGATTGCCCCTTTTCAATTTTTCATTTTCTCTAAGTAGTCTCTTTAATGCTTGTTTTGATTCTTCAAGTTGCTAGAAAGTGGGTGAGTTTTAGCAATGAATGGATATATATTTTTTCAAAAAAAAAAAAAGAAGACAAAAAAAAAAATGAACTTGATTTTGTTTCTCTTGAAGTTGAATTAAATGATCAATTGTTTTATCCTTTTCGGTTGATTTTGATTTCAAAGAATTTCTTTCTTTATGATACATTTCAATGTACTCAGGAATAGTTTCAACTTCCATTTGAAGTCTATGAAATAGAGTCAATGGTATTTTATTTTGTTTCTTCAAAAAATTTAAATTTGAAAGAAAAAAAATTACTTGACAATCATTTTTTCTTGTTCTAATACACTTGCTTGTAATGCTTGATTTGATTCTTGAAGTCTTTTCATAGCCTTCAATAAAAAGTAAGTAAATAAAACAAACAAATAAATAAATAAAAGAAAAATAAAAATAAAGAAAGAAAGAGAAAAAGAAACCAGATCTGGAGTCACTTCAATTGCATTACTTTTTTGTAGATCATGGATTTTCTTGTTCTGTAATTCAATGATTTCCAAAAGTTGGTTTTTTTCCTCTTCAAATTTTTTCAAATTTGTTTGATATTCTCCTTTGTCTTGTTGAACTTTTAATAATTCTACTTTCAATAAAGAGTTTTCTTGATTAATTTCTGATTCTACTTCAGATTGGCCTTGTTTCTATTTGAAATACAAAAGAGTTGAAAAATGCAAATAATAATAAATGAAAATAAATAATGAGGTATTACAATTCGATTGAGATCTTGTGTTGACTTCATGGAGATCTTTTTAATAAGTTTTTTTAATTTTAAAAGAAAGAAAAAAAGAAAAAATAAAAACACAAACCTCATTTAATTTTTCAATATCTTTTTGGAGGTTAATTATTTTTTTCTCAGAACTTAATTTTTCGTCAGTTAGTAATGCTTTTTCATTCATAATCTTTTTTTTTTTTGATTTTTTGATTTTTTTTTTCTTTTTAAAAATGAGAAAAGGATAATTCAAACCTCAACAAATCTATCCTTGAGTTCAGATAATTGGGACATTAAACCTTTATTTTCAACGGATAACCTTTCAACCCTATCAGATCTGAAAGAAATTAAGGAAGTTAATATCAAGAAAATATGAAACTTTCATAAAATAGAGAACATGAAATAATACTTTTCTCTTAATCTATCTGCTAATAATGATTTGTCAGTTGATTCAGATGAAATACTCTCACGAAATATTCTAATTTCTTCTTCAAGCTCAGAAATTCGTTTCTTTTGTTCTTGAATTGTCTATTTTTATTGTATTTCCGATTTCGTTCAATAATGAGTGGAATAAATAATGAAGTAAATTTACTTCATGATATTGAAGAGATTCATTTAATTTGTTTTCAGATTCCATTTTTTTTTTTTTTTTTTTTTTTTTTTTTTTTTTTTTTTTTTTTTTTTTTTTTTTTTTTTTTTTTTTTTTTTTTTTTTTTTTTTTTGTGACAATTTTTCAAAAAAAGGTGTTGATCTTACCTGTAGTTGAGTAGTAAGTTTTTCAATAGTTTCTTTTTGATTTTTAGTATCATCTTCAAATGTAGAGATAGATGAATTTAATGTCTCAATTTTTTGTTCAGTTTCTTGTAATTTCTTTAGTAACTCTTCATTTTGAATCTCTTTTTCAACAATGTCTTTTTTTGTATTTACAACTTCAATTTCAAAACTGTTAAGTTCCTTTTCTTTATCTTCTAATGTCTATTTTTTTGTTTTTTCAAAAAATAAATAAATAAATAAGCACATAAATTAACAATATTAATTGAATAAAGTAAAGTAAATAATGAATTTAACTTTTTCAAGTTCTAATTTATGGGACAGTAAGTGTTGAATTGAAACCATATCATCTCCAGTTTTTATAGTTCCTTTTGAGATTTGTTCAATAAACAAATCCTTTGTTTTTGATTGAGATTCTAATACAATATTAGCTTGTTCCAATTCTGAAATTCTCTTTGCCTATTTGATGCATTAATTGATTAATTATTGAAAGTTATTGAAAATCATTGAGAAATGAAATATAAAAATATAAAAATGAAAAGTACTTGAAGATTCAATTTTTGTAACAACTCAACATTTTGACTCCGTAATCCTTCAAAATTTTTTTCTCCAGTTTCGAAAATTGATTTTAATTCTAAATTCTCTTTTTCAAGTGCATCCAATTTTCTTTTTTCAGTTTCTAATAATGTATTTAATTCAACAGAACCCAATTCAAATGAATCCAAGAGAGATTTTTGTATTTGCAAATTTTTTTCTTTTTCATTAATTTGTGCTAACAATTTTTTTTTTTTTTTTTTTTTTTTATTTTTTTTTTTTTTTTTTTTTTTTTTTTTTTTTTTTGAAAATTTGAAAATGGAATTAAAAAAATGTTAATAAAAGAAAATACTTTTGTTTTCTTGATTTAAACGAAGTTGTGAATCTAATTTTGAAGTTAAATCGGCTTTTTCATGAACCAAAATCTCAATTGTATTTGTTTGAAGAGTCTTCATGATTATTATTTTGGAAAAAAAAAAAATTCATTTGATTTTTTTTCGAAACAAAAAAAAAGAAAAAAAAAAAACTCAATAAATTAAAAATAATAAAATAAACTGACCAATTTTTGATCTAGTGCTGCTTTTTCTTGAATTTTCAAATTCAAAGCTTCTTTGAGGGTTTGTATTTCACGATTTTTTAAATTTAATTCATGTTCATAATTGGAATTATTTGGAGAAATTGGAGAAGTATTTGAAGAATTTGTTTTAAAGTTATTTTGAATTAAAGGGGTGAAGTTAGAGTTCATATTCAAAGTTTGTGGTGGAGATATTTTAGAAGAATTTCCATTTGTAGAAGGGGATGTTTGAGTTTGAGGTTGATCCAAGAGTAAGGTATTTCCAAATGTTGGATTTGAACTTGAATTTAAAATTGTGAATGAAGGTGATGTTGGATTTGACGTTTTAGAGGTCAAAAAATTATAATGTGCTGAATTTGAAACATTAGTTGTAGTTGTTGTTGAAGTAGAAGTATTCAAAAATGGTGAAGAATATGTCGAAGTATTAGCTTGATAAGAAGTAGAAGTCTATCCAAGAAGAAAAATGAAAATGATGAATGAAAAAAGTAAATTTTTGAAGAATAAAAGTAAATACGGTATGAAAACTTTCGGGTTGTTGACTGTTCTTTGGACTGGTATCAACATTAGAATGATTTCCATTTGTTTTTGCTTCTTCTATTTCATTCTTCTTTTGGAACTCTTTTAACTATAATTTAACAGAAATGAGAACAAATTAATATTAGAATTAAAACATTTGAAGAAATAAATAAATGAAATGAAATGTTTTCCCACTCAATTTCAGTTTCTTTCTTTTTAAAAAAATTCAATATGCACAATAATATTTCTTTCAAAGCTGAATTCAATTCAAGCAAGAACGATAAAACTAATGCAGAATAAAACAAAATAAAACAAAATAAAACAAAATAAAATGCAATATAAAATAATACATAAATATATATAATAACTTCAATTTTTTGAATATAAGCTTATAATTTTTATAAAATTACAATTCATAAACCACGAAACAGGGAACCTTATTTCTTTTTTTAAAAAAACGAAACACTCTAAAAGAAATAATTCATTCAAGTATAATTACTCAAAACTAACAAATAAAACAATTCAAAAATTAAGACAATCAAGAGTAGAGTATTGAATATGAATGTAGTGTAGAGTTTAAAGAATTTACCTTTTTCTTTGCGGCTGCTAGTTGTAAGGCTCGAGTCGTTTCAGGAGGCATCCTTCTTCTCTTCTCTTCTCTCTCTTCTATTCTCGTTTAGGAATTCTTTAACTTCTATTCTCTAATTATTTTATCATAAGTTATCAAAAAGAACACTTTCAAACTTCGCAACTACTCTACCTCAAGTGAAATTTTAATATTGAAAATGAATCAGACAATATGATGAAGAAGTTGTTTAAATGTTAATTATTTCAATTTTTTTATTATAATTATGATTAGGATGGTGATTGAAAATTTTGGTATTTTTTATATTTTTCATAATTGATCTATTGATTCTTGAAACAATCATTCGCATTATCAGTAATTGTTATTCAATGCTAGCATCATTAAGTTAAGAAGGTTGAATTCATTGTCTTTATATTAAATGGATCATTTATAATAATTAGATATTCATCTCAATTTGACTATAAAGTTTTTTTAAAAAAATCACATTGATAACCTAACAATATTTGATTGTAAAGAATATATTTGAGTTGTTGAATAAAAAGAATCTTAAACAGTCCAATCTCTATCAAAAACAAAATTTATTATTATATTATTTTCCAGTAAAAAATATTCTAACTATACAAATTGTAACATAGGTTCTTCATATCCATCATAAGAAAGTTTTGAAGGAAGTAATTGAAGAGGATTGATATCACTAAACTTTGGACTTTGACTACATTCTAATTTTCCATTTTTGCATTTAAATTCAGTCCGAAGTCTTAATTCCACTTGTTTATATAATGAAGCATGATGTTTCATTGGTTTTTTTGTAACTTGTTGGTTTAAATCCTCATTTTCATAACGATGAATAACAAATACATCCGGTAAAACAACATATCTAAATCCTCTTACATATAATTCAAAGCAAAATACCACTTTATTGTGGCTTCTATCATAAAATAACTCCTCAAAAACTGGAGAATTTGGTAGACTTTTATCAAAAATGATATATGGTTCATACCATGTGCTCCAATAAATATAATATGGTTTGCTCTCAGTCCTCCATCTCTCTGTATTTGTGAAATAATGACCTAATTTCTCTGGATGAAATTCATTTGAGACACCTTTGTTCAAAAGGATGTTCAAGGCTTCTTTATTTGTTGGGAGATCTTGAGAACATAAGGTTGAACCTTTTCCAAAGGTTGTGCTACATGCATCTTCTGTCTCTATTTGGAATGCTGGGATGACAAAAGCATGACCTTCTGGAGCATATTTGAAAATAAATTCAAATTTTGAATCCTTTGTTAATTTCTCATACATATAAGGTGGAGGAGTAAAATCTGCATCTAAAATAAAATTCAAGTTTGTTTCACTCAAATTTAATGCTACATTCCTTAAAAAATTAATTGGGTAGCTGTAATGATAAGTGGATTCATGAACTAAATGGAGATGAACGGAAGAGATTTCAGAGTGGTAAGATTTTATGAATTTTGAGAGGGTGAGAACATCTTTTTCAAAGTTTGTTGAATAAACTGCAACGGAAAGGGGACCTGACCAATGTTTTACAATTTTAAGAATGTTTTCTAAACGATTTGTATCAATTTGAGTTGTGAGAGTAATGTCTTGAGTTTGAGATAAGGGGATATTTGAACGATGAAAGAATGGATAAACATCTAAAGTGAAGCTGGGTGCATGAGGTTCTTCTTTTGGAGAAAAAAGTTTGAACTTTCTTTGATAACTTTCTCTAGAATCTAAAACACATTGAGCTGTATCTTGTTTATTTTGAGTATTTTGAATTCTTGATTCCAAATTCTTGAATTTTGAAACCCAAATATTAGCTAAAGCTTTCAACTCATCAATTTGTTCCTCTTTTTGATCATCTTTCTTGTCTTTACTGTCTTTACTGTCTTCATTACCTTTATTCATATTGACATTCGTTAAAGTCCAAGGCTTCTCTTCTCCAAAACGAACAACTTTAATATCATCAAGTGAAGGGAATGTTTCTAGGTTATCCTTTTTCATGAGTGTATCGGCATTATAGATGGTTGAAATAGAGGTCCAATTTTTGAAGAACTGATTCAAAAATTCTTTAACTCCTTGAATTGAAGCTCCATTTTGATTCTCAAGGAACTTAGAATAAGTTTGAATAGAGGGAGTAAAGACCATAAGTCCTGTATCAAATCTACTGATACTAGTATCAGTTGATTCAGTGGGATTAGAATTATGACTCTTAACTGCTAAAAGTTCTCCATTAAGATCAAAAAGATCATCAATATTTGCTAGAACTAATAATTCTGGTTCCAAAAGGATGACTCTATCATAATTTAACAACCATGCTTGAAGTATTGAAATATGAATTTGTGTTGTATCTTGACTATTCATTGGGGGCTCAAAGTAGTCAATCACTTTCACAATCAAGCCAGCTTGACAAAGTAAAATTCTCTCAGTATGAGTGATATGAGGAAGGACCATGACGAGTAAGTCGGCGGTTGTACCGGTTTGTCTCAAAGACTCCATTAAAGTGAGAACTCTTTCTTTTGACTCACTTGAAAAATAAAATGTTACATATGCTTGTCTAATAAACTGGTCCTCTTTAATCCAGTTTGTCGTCCGTAAAGTCGAATGGTCCTCTATTTGTAATAAACCATGACCTCCATCAATAGGACCCGAAGCGAAGAACACAAAGGCGCCCCCCAGAATCATTGCCATCGACAAAAGCAAAAGTCTATAGTATTTAAGTTTCATTCGAAACATTATCTCTTGACAAAATGAGGTCTTGAGAAGAATAAGAGTAAGGTTACTGAATTGAATTTTTGAAAGCAAAAAAAAAAAAGGTTTTGTAATAAGTGTAATGATAGAAGGGCGTTAAAGAGTAAAAAAAGGGAGAAATTTGAGTTAGAACAGAAAAAAAAAAAAAAAAAAAAAAAAAAAAAAAAAAAAAAAAAA
>Ga0209960_1003161_pt1 | contig 14823 bp, 16 predicted proteins | sample ThiBiot_500_plan_2_FD_183947 | JGI IMG/M metagenome (GOLD analysis project Ga0209960, IMG submission 183947) | Wastewater bioreactor microbial communities from Cape Town, South Africa - Thiocy_expt_500_plan (SPAdes) | ecosystem: Engineered > Bioreactor > Thiocyanate-remediating >... | reverse complement strand
TGAAAATTATAAAATGGTATGTCAAAAAAAAAAAAACCTTTTCCGAATTCATATTGTTCAATCTCTCCTTCACTCTCAAAATAATGAAGAACATTTCTTTGTAAAGCAGGAGGAAAACCAAAAACTGTGACCCAATTATCACTATAACTTCTTTTTTTTTTTTTTTTGTTTCAAAAGATAGTGAACATTCTGATTTTTGAAAGGACAATTTTCAAAAAAAATTTTACCCTTCTGAAGATTTTTCAATATTAGCTGTACCTTTATTTTATTTTCCAATTTGGTTGGATTCAGAAAAAAGTCAAAAGAAAAAAAAAATCAAAATAATAAAACTTACGAGGATTCTAATTATTTAAATCATCCAAAAAAAAGTTGGTATTTTGGTTAGTTCCAAAGAAAAAGAAAGAAAGAAAGGAGAAAGAAAATTTTCATTAAAATAAAAATATGGTACCAAGAAATCAAAATCTTGATCATAAGAGTGTTTAGGGTTACTTTGTTCATATGAAAATCTAGGGAATTTTGGTGATTGAGGTGAAGAGAGTTCATTTAATCCAACAGAAGGAAGATCATCAGAATCAATGGCTGAAAATCCTCTTTTTCAAAAAAAAAAATTTAATTTTATCAAACAATCAATAAAATTTAAATCAAAATTCACTCATTTCCAGTTTGTTCATTTGTGGTAGTAGCTCCAAAATTATCAAGGAAGTCACTTGAACGTTTTTGACCTTGTCTTTTGGATTTTGAAAGCATTCATTAATAAATAATAATCGAATAATTAGTCAAATTAAATTAAATTTAATACTCTGTTACAAGCACACGACCAATGGGAGAAGTAGGGTTAGAATGTTTAATTGTATCCTATTCATGATTTCGTTGGTTCGATTTGATTTGATTTCATGAAAAAAGAAATAAAATAAATGAATCTTACTTCTTCAGCAGGACCTCTAAAGATAAATGGTGGTCCATTGAAGGTTGATGGTTGACGAGAATCTATATTGTTTTGTTTTTTTAATATTTTAAATCTCCAAACAATCAATTCAAATTCATTCGAAAAGATGGACATTACCATTGATGTTTGACCCTAATCCATATTGATCACTTGTCCTCCTTGACGATGTTGCGAATGCTAGACCAATAAAAGAAAAAAAAAGAAATCAATCCAATTGAATATAATGGAATCTCATAACTTTTTGGAACACATGGAACTCTAGAGTTCAAATAATAGGAATAATAATAAAAATGAAACACAAACAGAAAATAAAATAAAACTCAATAAAAAACAATAATTTAAAATCGAGATCTCTTATTAAAAAATGATAAGATCTCTAATTACAAATTAAATAAAGATTCAATTGAAGAAAATGTAAAAATTTCTTACTTGACCTTTGCATTTCTTCTGTTCCTTTTCCTATTTCTCTCCTTATTTCAAACAAAAACAAATTCTGAATCCAAAATATGCAAAAAGAGAGATCTATTGATCCTTCAACTTCAACCTAATGTGATAATGTGATAATAATGATAATATCAACTGATTTTCAATGATGATTTTCGATTTTTTTGCAAAAATTTTTAAATTTTTTTTTTTTTTTTTTTCTGATAATAACGGTCAGTTTTGTTTGTTATGAAAACCAAAAAAGGGAAATTGAAAAAAAACATGAAAAAGTCTAATAATCACTTTTATTCACTCTTTTTTATCAAAAAAATTATCAAACTGATAGAACTCCAAACACAACTATCTTATTTTCTTAGTTTTCTTTCTTTTCTTACTTACTTTATTTTTGTATTATTGATCCTTTTTCTTTACTTTTTTCGTTTTTGTTTTTTGAAACTTTGACTTTCCCGCCTTGGAAAAAAAAAAAAACCAAAAACAAAAAAGACCACTTTTCCACCTTTTTGGTAGCGAATCTTATTGAAAAAGGTGGAAAATAAAATTTTTTGAAGGGAAGTGAAAATGATAATCTTGACTTCTAAACTAACATTATAATATAACCTTAACCTTCTATAAAACTTTAAACTTTTGAAATAACACTTCAATACCTTGAATTCATTTTAAATTAATCAATAAGTTTCATCATTTCATTATTATATTTTTTAATTTTTTTGTTGAGAGTTAATTTCAGTTTCAATAATTGTTTCAGATTCGATTTGATATGTTGAATAGGGGAGATGTTGGAACAATAAATATAATTGAACTTTGAAGATATTGAAGAATTAAGTTGAATAGTATGGAGTTGAAGGAATCAAATTGTCAAAAGAAACTGAATATCGAAATATCGGATGAGTTGTTAAGGATGGAATATCAAAATATCCTATGAAACCTTTTTTAAAAAAATACAAAAAAATAATAGAAAGACTCATTGTCCAATATTAGACAATAGTACAGATTATATTGAAGATAGAAATCAATTGAAAAGAGTCTATAGTTCAAGGTATTCCGTTTTTCAAAAGCTTTCCAAATTCAAAAAAAAAAAAATTAAACAAAATCAAAAAAGATATCAGTTAAGATCTATCTCAGTTGATTTAGAGATTAATTAATTAATTATATGAGATTATTAGAGGAATAGAAGAAAAAAGAAAAAAGAGTTCCAATGACACTCATAGAAGGATTCGAAGTTAATGGAAATGAAATTCAAATTGGAGTAAAAAATAATTTCAAAGAGACTGCGAAAAGTGATGAAAATGTGATAAAGGAGAACGTTTCAGAGAAAGATAAAGATAGATCATTATCTTGGTTTAAAATTGATGCCTCTTCTTTAACAGATTTAGAACACTTTATTGGAAGATTATTAATAACTAAAAAACTTACTCTTTCTCCAGTTGAGGTTCTTTATTTTTATATATTGACTTTTTTTTTTTTGTTTTAAATTCAAAAAAACAAAATGTTTTAAAAAAAAATAAAAATAAAAATTTTATAGGCAGATGCACTGATGGAAGAACTTCAATATTTCTTTAGTTATCCAGTTTTAGATCCTGAAACAAATAAATTTTCTACATGCCCAGATGAAATTTTTTCGGAATGGAAAATTCGATCATTATTAATATCAAATAATGTAAGGATAAGATTTATTTTTGAAATTAAATGATTTTTTAAAAAAAAAAATTTTTTTTTTGTAGCTTCCTGAAATTCCAGATTTTATTTCAGTTGCAACTAAAGTTGTTTATTTATCCTTATCTTCTAATTCTATTGTAAAACTTCCTCATATGTCCTTTTCTACTCTCGAAAATCTTAATATCTTAGATTTGAGTCAAAATTTGATAGACGTATTTTTTATTTTATTTTTTTTCAAAATTTAGATCAAAATCAACTAAAATAAATAATTTAGAATATTCCATTATCTTTCTCAACTCTCAAGACAGTTACTTTTCTTGATTTATCAAATAATCCTTTGGAAATGGGAGATGTTTCACCTATTTTTTTGATGCCAAATGTTTTTTTTTTTTTTTTTTTTTCTTTATAAAATTCTTGAAATCTAATTTTTAACATGACTTAGTTAACGAAATTGAACTTAAGTGAAACGAAATGTTATCTTAAATCAATCGATATTAGTGAAGAAACTAGAAAAAATTTAACTGATGTTGATCTTTCTGGAAACGATTTTACAAAATTACCTGATTTATTGTTAACCCTCACAAATATTACCAGATTAAATTTGTCTAAAAATAATGTAAGTTTTTTGAATCAATTTGGAATTCTAACCAACTTCAATTTTATTTATCAAAGTTTACCAATACATTATTCCCTGAAGATTTATCGTCAGCATGGCCAAAAATTCGCCTTATTGATCTTTCGAAAAACTTGTTTTATGTATTTCCATTATCTCTTTGTCAACTAAAAACAGTAATTTCTCTTTTTTTACCTTCAAATTTCTCAAACAAACAAAAAATAAAATAAAATAAATAAAATATAGTTGACTTCAATAAAATTAAATTCAAATTCAATTGAAACTGAAGGAATCACAAAAAAGATTACTCGATTGAAATCGTTACAAAAACTTAGTTTAGAGAACAACAAACTTGTAATTTTTTTTTCCAAGAAATCAAGAAAAATGAGATTAATTGTTCAATTAGGTATCACTTCCTGTATTTGTTTGTAAACTTCAAACATTGGTTCATTTGAATCTCAAAAATAATAATATTGAAACTCTTCCTGTTGAAATTTATTTACTCAAGGATAATATTAGATTGTAAAATTTATTATTTCAAAAAAAAAAAAAAAGAAAAATTCAAATTAAGTTGACATTTTTAAATTTTTTTAAATGAAGGGAACTTGCAGGAAATCCTCAACTTCAAATGCCTCCAAGACCAAAACGTCATATTTCAGGAAAAGATTCTTGGGGAGATTTTTCACCACAACTCAAGTTCTTTTTTTTTTCTCTTTCCAATTTTTTTTTTTTTTTTTTTTTTTGAAAAAAAATTTTATTAATTGTAGGGAAATGGAAGAGACCGAAGAGAGAAAAGTACATTATTTTTTTAAAAAAGAAAAGTTTATTTTCTGAAAATAAAATAATAATTTATTATTCGATTAGAAATATAAGCAACAAGAAAAGAACGATCAAAAGCAATATAAAGGTCCAGTTATTGAAGATAAAGAGGATACTAGTAAAGGAACTGTTATAGTAAATGCTTTGAAAACACAAGCTAATACAAACTATCCAAGTAAACTTTTTTTTGAAAAAAAAAAAAAAACCTGCAAAAATAAACAAATAATAATCTTTAAAGGTGTTGAAGAATATCCTGAGACCAATAACCAACCAAGTTTACTCCTTAGAATTGTATTCTTTGTTTTTTAATTATTTGACTTGTCATTCTAAATCAACGAAATTCAATAGCAAAAACCAAAAGTTGATTATTCAGTGGAATTTGATAAAGAAGTTGGAAAAAAGCCGTATCTTTTCTTTTGAAAACTTTTATTGATTATTTATTTTGAAAAACTTTTGAAAAAAAAAAAATTGGTAGTGGCCTTCGAGTTTTTATTTTAGATTCTTTAAAACCCGTTGAATTGAGTTCTGATACATTCGGACAATTTTGTACTGGAGATAGTTATATTGTTCTCTTGGTTGATTGATTCATTTATTTTATTTAATTATATTTTCTATTCTAATCCCAAAAAATATCAACTAGACTCAAGTTGATTTGGAACAACAAAAGCTGAACCATGATATTTATTTATGGATTGGAGATGATTGTGGAGTTGAAAAGAGCGGTATTGTTTTGCTTTGTTTATCTTACATTATCAATTTTGTTTTATTCATTATCTTTGAAATAGCTTGTGGAGCTATGCAAGCAATTAACCTTCGAAACTTTGTTGGATCAAATCATACTGTGATAAGAGAAGTATCAATTTTTTGTGATAATGATTTCAAAGAAATAATATTAATTAATTTAATAAAATAGTCTCAAACCCAAGAATCTTATGCTTTTCGAAAATTATTCAGGAATCTTACTTATGTTGATAAATCTCAACAAAGGCCATCAGGTTTGAAAGATATTACCAAGAAAAAAGAATCTATTCATTTAGCAAGGGTACTTTGTTTTGGAAATGTCACTCGCTTAGAAGAGGTTTTCAAAACTTGTTTGGTTGAAAGTAATCGATTTAGGATACATATTAACTTTTTTTTTTTTGAAAAATTACAGGTTGCTCCAGATTATTCAAGTTTAAAAACAAATGAAGTCTATTTACTATTTTGTCCAAGAGAATTATTTCTTTGGATTGGACCAAAAGCACCACTTCATGCAAGAGCAAAAGGCAGATTTATTTCTGAAGCAATTCATAGTACTGATTACAAATCGAGGGGTTCAATTAATATTTTAGGTATTATTGCTTTCTTCTCTTTCCTTTTCTTTTTAATTTTATGAGAGGAAACAAAAAAAAACAAAAAATGAAATTAATAAAGAACCAGGAGATCTGCCTCCAAACTTGGTGGAATCATTTTGGAAATATTTAGGAGGAGAAGGTCCTATTGAAGATCCTTTAAGACGTAAATATTTATTTATTTATTATTTATTTATTTACTTATTTATTTATTTATTATTATTTATTTATTCATAGCTGATGAAAAAGACCCTCCAACATTAAATTTCTTGTATCTGTAAGTTTCTTCTTTTTTTCTTTCAACAAAAGAAAATAAATGAACTTTTTTTTTTTGAAATAAAGAGTTGTCGCATCAAGAGGATCAGTTCAACTCAAAATAATACATGGAGTCCTTCAAAGAAAACATCTTGAATCTGATAAATGTTATCTTCTTGATTGTGTAACTCATTTATATCTTTGGATCGGGAAAAACTCTCCTCCAAATTACAAAGCACTCGCTTCAGTTTTTGCAAATGTATATCATTTTTATTTCATTTTGATCTTAATTTTAATTATTTAATTTATTTCTCCCTTCTTTAGGAACTTTTTGCGGCGGTTGAAAGACCTTCTTGGGCATATATTAAAAGAGTTGTAGAAGGAACAGAAACAGAAGTATTTAAAATGAATTTCAAAGGCTGGGTGACATTAATTAAAGTGAATCACTCAAAACATTTACAAGGTGATGATAGTGATTCTTCAAGGAAAGGTGATAAAAAAAGGAAAATTGAAGTTGATGTTCAATCTATTTATACAAAACCTCCTGTGGAAATTTCTGAGAGAGAATCTAGAAAGTTTATCAAAGATGCAAATGATTCATTAAAAACACTTCAAGGTTATGTACTTGTTGGTACTTCTTTCAAAAAACTTCCACAAGAAGAACTTGGACTCTTTTATAAGTTCTTTTTTTTTTTTTTTTTTTTTTTTTTTTTTTTTCGTTCTACTTTATTCAATGCAAATTAAACGGATAAATTTTATTATAGTGAGAGTGTGTATGTATTTTTATGTAGTTATTTTGTAGAAGAAGAAGATGACGAGGATGAGGATAGTGAAGAAGAATCAAGTGATGAAGAAAAAAAGACCAATTTAAGCTATTTTATTTATTTTTGGCAAGGAAAACATGGTTTCTTTCATTCTTCTTTTTCTTTTTTTCATTTCTTTTTCTTCTTTTCATAAACCAATTTTTTTTTCCTTTCTTTCTTTTTTTTTCCTAGCTTCTCAAATGGGTTGGTTGAAATTTACTTTCGGTTTTCAAGGGGTATTAGAAAATGAAATTAAAAGAGTTTTTAAGAAAGAAGCAAAAGTTGTTCGAACAGAACAACAAAAGGAACCAGCAAAACTTCTTGCACATTTCCATCAACGCATTGTAATCAAAAATGTAATAGTTTTTTCAAAAAAAAAGAGAATCATTTTTCAATTTTTCGAACATAATAGGGTAAAAGACCAAGTGATGCAAAAGCAAGTAATCTAAATCCTCCAAAACCATCTCTTTATCATTTTCGAATTGGACTTTCTCATGTCCATCTTCGAGCTTTAGAAGTCTCCTTAGTAAACTTTTTTTTTTTCCTGCTCTATGATTCTTATTAATTTTTGATTTATTGTAGTCAGCAACATCTTTAAATTCTCGAGATGTATTCATTTTAGTTGACCCAGAAAATCAAACATATTATGTTCGACAAGGAAAAGGTAGTAATTATGGAGATTTAAAATATGCAACTGGATTAATTTCTTTATTAAGTTTAAATATGGTTTGTTTTTTTTTGAGAAAAAATCTTTTATATTTCATATCTCAACTTAATTTTTTTTAAATGTTCAATAAATAAATAGCCTGGAAAACCTAAAATTGAAATTCAAACAGAAGGACATGAAATATCAGATTTTTGGGCATTATTAGGAGGTAAAAAAGATTATCCATCATTACTTTTAGAAGATGGAACACCTCAAAAAGTTCGATTTTGGAAATGTTCAAATGCTTCAGGATATTTTAAAGTTACAGAAATTGTTGAATTTTGTCAAGATGATTTAAATGATGATGATGTTACTTTTATTGATTGTGGTATATCTCAACCTATTTATTTATGGATTGGGAAACGTGCAAATAGTTTAGAAATATCATTTTCCCGTAGAACGATTGAAGCTTATCTTGCACATTATCCTGATGAATTTGGTTCAACAAAATCTAGAAGTTTTGAAGATGATGTTTTAATTGTTCGACCTGGAAGAGAACCAGTAGAATTTACAGGTAATTATTATTTTTTATTTATTTTGTTTTATTTTTATTTTGTTATTTTATTTTCTAATCTCCTCTTCAATCATAGCATTGTTTCATGGATGGGATCCAAGAGAAGAAAAAGAGATTAAAAATAGCTTTTTAAATGAAAATTTTATTCCTCAAGGTCGAGTTTTGGAAAATTAAAGCAAATTGTAAATCGTAGTAATAGAAAAAATAAATAAAGTAAATATTTATATAACAATTTCTATTTCTATTTCTATTTCTATTGTTTTCTATACATCCAAACACTATTAATCCCATATTCACCTTTTGGATCAACACTTTGATCAAATGGTATCCAATTCGGTAATGAAAAACGACAAGCAACTACAATCGCATCCTTTTTCATTTCCTTACTTAATTTTTCTTCTAATTGTCCTAAAATCTCTTTCACTCCAAAAACACAAATAACATCATACTGACTTAAATTAGTTTTCCATAGATCTCCCCAATAAAATTTTGGTCTGTATCCCTTTTTGATATCCCTAGAAAATATCGCTCTAAATTTTGCATAACATACTAACCAAAAATTAAACTCCACTCCTTCAGCATAATATCCATTTCTAGCAAATTCCATCACAACTCTTCCATCACCAGCTCCTAAATCAACAGCTCTCACTTTCTCTGATCCCTTCCTCATCTCATTAAATTGAGATTTTCCTACTGATCCTGATATCTTTTTCATTTCACCCAATCCACTTGATGGTGGCTTGTATTTCTTTACTAAACTACTTAATAAGGTTAATTGTGATGGTGCAGCAGGAACATAAGGTAGAGAAAACTTTCCTTTGAGTCCAACAGAGAGAAAGGGCCATGCAAGACATAGAATACTAACTGTTGCGCCTCCAAAGAGAATCAGCCCAAGTTTTGACTTTGGTTTTCCAGGCACATCTTTTTCCGCCATGTTGATTTCCGCCATGTTTTTCTTTTCTTTTTCAATTTTCCCGCCATTTTTTTGTTTGTTTTTGTTTTTTGTTTCGTTTTTCCCGCCATTTTCACTTTTTTTTTCTTCTTTTTTTTCCCCGCTTTTCGATCGGACATTACAAAAAACCAAAAAAAAACAAAAAAAAACAAATAAAAAACAAAAACAACTTTTGTTCGATTTTTTTGGTTTGTTTCTTTATTTTTCTCCTCTACAACAGACTTTAAAGATCTTATAATGGGAGATGATATGATAGCTTTGAAAAGAAGAAAAAAAAATCAAAAGGAAATAATCATCCTTTTCAACTTTTCAACCATTTTTTCTTTTTTCTTTTTTTTTTCTTTCTTTTTGGGCGGTTTTTCCTATTCATCCATTTTTTTTTTTCTGTTTTTTGTTTCCAAAGAAACATTCGTTCCCAAGGTTTTTTGTTTTGTTTTTTTGTTTGGAGATCTCAAATTTTGATAAATTTCCACGTGAAACTCCCAGTTTCCATGATTCTGTCTTTATTTTGAGATCATCTTAGTTGAATTTCTCAGAAAGGTTAGGAAAGTCCAGATTAAATTAGGTGGATCCAGGGGCCCAAATTTATCTCATTTTGGAAAACGGAACTTTTTTTTTTTTTCCTTTTTCCTTTTTTTCCAAAACTGTTTTTTTTTTCCTTTCCCGCAAACCTTTTTGTTCTTTTTCTTTTTCTTTTTCTTTTTTTTTCTTCCTGCTTCTAATAATTCTTTATGCGTTTTGAGAAAAAAAAGTTTATGCGTTTTGTTCTTTAGAATTTTTTTTTTTTTTTTATGCGTTGAGTTTTTTTTGAAACCTTTTTATGCTTTGTTTTAATTGTTTTATGCTTTGATTTGCCAACGCATAATTATTATTTTAAAAAAATTCATTATGCTATTTATTATCCTCATAGTCTTCCTATGGGTTTTTCAAGTTGTAGGCTCAGGACTCCTCATCTACTTTCGCAAAGAGCCTTCCATTAAGCTCAGAGAACTCACATTGAGCTTGTTATATACTTTTATTCTTACTTTACATTGTACTTTCACTGGGGTTGTATTGGAGAGGTTTTATGTTGGAGAGACATGGAAAGGCTATTGCTCAATGCTCTCTTGGTCTTTGGTTCTAAGTACTCCAGGAATTATATGGGTAAGAGATCTTTTAAACTCTTATTTCAAAACCTTAAACTCAATTCAAAAATAACAATTTACTAGCCCTTACTCTTTAAAGCTCATAGTTTTCAGTTTCAATTCTATAAATTCAGGACGAAAATCACGGAAGAAGACTCTTCTTATTTTTTGAAATATAGATGGACAATTCAATTGAAATCTACTCTTGGATTCACAATTATTTGTTTTATTATTTCAATCATTCCTGCGATTGTGGTACATTATACAGTCCCTGTTGATTTAGATTCTATTACAGCTGTTTCAGAATGTCTTGGACCGAATGTTTATGTGTATTTATTTCAAGGAGCCGCTCCAAGTCTCTTTACTGCGTATTTGGTGTATAAATACCATGAGGTTTATGACCCTTTTTGGATCACTCGTGAATTTTTGATTCTCATCTTCTCTGTTCTCCCCATCATCTCTGTTTTTGTGATCACTCAAATTGTAGAAAATGCGACTTCAACAACAACTTTCCCATCTTTATATCAACCAGCTCTAATGAACTATATTGCGAGTTATTGTATGGCTATTCTCGCAAACTGGATTCCACTTATAACTCTCTTTTATTCAAAACAAAGAAATAAAATAACAAGATTGAAAACGGATGAAAATTTTGGAATCAAAATGATTTTCGAATCTACTGTTCTTACACATGCATTTTTAAGGATTGCTCTTGATAATTGGTGTTTAGAATCTTTCCTTTTTGCAATTGCAGTTGAAAAGTATACAAACGCTCCAAATCATCAATTACTTGCTCAATCTCAAGAAATCTGGAGAAAATTTATTCAAAGAGGAACAGAATTACAAGTTTCTATCTCTCATTCAGAATATGAGTCAATTAGGAGGAATATTTTAGAAGGAAAAGTAGATCATGAACTCTTTTCAAAGGCTATTGTGTAATATTTTATTTTGTTATTTTATTTCTCCTTTTGAACTCAAAATGAATCGATGAAATCTAAATTACAAAAACAAAAAAAAAGTGATGTTTTAGCTCAACTAGAAGAAGTCCTTGTCAAATGGAGAAGACAACGTTCATACAAAAAAGTGATCACAGAGTATCAAGAAGAATACCAAAAGGAAAGTGTGAATAAATTAGAATTAAAACAGCTATCCTAAAAAACAAGAAAACCAAATTTGAAAAGATTCAAGAAGTTCTCAAAAAGTTCTGATTCTTTTGCTTGTTTTATGGAAAAAGAAAAATTTTGTCAAATATTTTTAAAATAAATTTAATGTTCTTTTAAAAAAAAAACAAATTGATTTTTCATTTGAACTGAAGTTGGTTTGAAATTGGTTTGAGGTTGATTCCAAAGTTGTTGAAAGAAAAAAAAATTTTTTTCAAAAAAAAAAAAAAAAATTGCCAACTATTAAGATCTCCCTTCAACTCCAACCTATTTCCCTTTCAACAATAATGGAAAATGAAAAGAATGTAATTTTCAAAGTTGTTTATGGAGAGGATATGAGAAGAGTCTCAATTCTAAAAGATCAAACACTTGGACAACTTCATGGCCACCTTGCAACTTTATTCCAAGCAAATAACCTTCAACTTACATGGCAAGGTATAAAACTACTTTACTCTAATATCTTTCTATCTTTCTTTCTTTCTTTCTTTCTTAATTTCAACTTTCTCTTAAAGTTATCTTTCATTCTTTGAGTGGTTTAAAGGAATTTTTTCATAAAAGTGTCGCAAATAAAAAAAATAAAATAAAACGAATTATAGATGACGAGGGAGATCTTCTTGCGTTAAAAAACGATGAAGATTTGAAAGAGTGTTTAAGATTCTATGATGAAAAGGAATTGAAATCAATCAAAGTGTTTGCAAAATCACTACAACAACAACAACAAACTCAATCCCAACAACAAAATCAACAGAAATCATCACAGAATTCAAAGCCATCTACTCATGATGATATTTCTAGGATGCCTCCGAAAGGATTTAGAAGACGTCGTAATCAACAAAACTCACAATCTCATCCTCACCCACATTCACATTCACATCCACATCCACACCATCCTCATCCTCATTCTTATTCTCATTCTCATTCTCATTCACAACCCCAACTTCACTCTCATTCACATTCTCAGCCTCAGCCTCAATTCTCTCATGAAAATGAGAACTGTCAATGGAAAAAATGTCGAAAAATTGAAAGATGTGAAATGAAACTTGCAGCTCTTAAGGCTACTCCAAATTTTAATGAGGAAGAATTCCAAAAAAAACTTGCTACTTTCAAAGATATGAATCTTCCAACAGGACCATTTTCTCAACTCCTCATTGCAAAAAGTATGGTTAAAGGAAACAATGATCAACAAGATGATCCCACTTCAAATTAGTTCAACCAACCTGACACTCTTCTTCTAATTTCTCGAGAAAATTACTTGAATTGAAAATACTGAAAGAGGAAGATATTAAGTAGGAAGAGAAATAGATTGGTTGATTGATCAGAGAATAGAAATATTATTTAGAAAAGTTATTTGTTGTCCCTTTCTTCCTTTGTATAACTTATCAATCAATCAATAAATATATATTTTGAATCATTTGTTGAAGTTCAAAGAAGATGCTGAGATCAAACAAAAAAGTTTCAAAAAAAAAAAAAAAATTTTTTTTCTCCCAATGTCAAAGTCTGAGTTCCTCTATATCATTTCAACCTTCTCATTTCTTTTCATTCTTTCTAATGTTATATTTAAACAATTAGTTTGGAAAACCAATCTGATAAAACAATAGAAATTTTGGATTATGGTTTCAATTATGGGAATTCAATTTTATTTGAAGCGAAGCAAATTCTAGCAAGGAAACAAACCCAACCAACTCAAGGAGTTTCACAAAAGAGTAAGAGTCTTCTTTCAAACTTTTACATTTAAAATAAATAGCTTAAGGTTTAAAAATAAATAGAACAAGATGAAGATAAATTCAGTTCTGAACCAGTAACTACTTCTTTGAAGCTTCTTCAATTAAACTCAAATACAGGAACAAACCTACCATTATTAAACTATCAAGAAATATCAAGTCCTCAATTAATTGAAACTCATATTGAGAAAGAAAAGGATGAACCTGTTAAAAGTGAAGTAAGAACATTTCACAACAATTTAGAAGATGATGGTTCTGAATCTGAAACAAGTGAAACTGAAAGTAAAGTTTCAAGTGTAAATGAGGATGATTATACAAATTTCGATGATTTTGGAGACGAGCCTGTTTTTGATTTGAAACCTGGAAAAATTGTATATCCTTTATTCGTTATTTTGATTCTTTATAACCGCTTAGACTAAGACAAATCCTTATTTTTTAAAAACAAAACTAGAAACCACAATTTGAACTATCATTTTTTTCTCGTGTTTGGATGACATTGTGTGGACTTATTACTCCACAAACTTTCATATACTTGAAATCATTGACGAAAGGTTAATTGAAATAATTAAATTCAATTTTCAACATCAAAAAACAAAACAAAAATAATAATGTAGAAAGTGATAAGAAACTTGAAAACGACAAAAATGGAACCAAAGGAAATGAAAACCAAAATAAAAATGAAACAGAGAACCCAGAAAATCATGGAGTGGAGAGATATCTTCATGATCCTACTTATTCTCATATGAGAGGAACTCTATTTTCAAAGAAGTGTATTAAAAGGTAGCTTTTTCTTTCTTCTTTCTTTTCTTGAGGACTAATTCATTTGATTTTAGTTTATCAACAACTCTTAGACCCCTCTTTCACCTTGAAATGGATCTAACAGACCATTTTTTCGGTTTAATACAAACATTTAGAATACCTCAAGATATATCTGGATTAGGTTCTATAGAAATTCAAGTCCTTTGTCTTGTTTTTTTGACTTTGTAAATTTTCTTTTCTTTCTTTTTTTCAAAATGAAGTTATGTTAATATTAACTCGGATTTTACATAGGTTCTGTGATGTATTTCCATCATTAAAACAATCCCTTGGTGGTGAAGGATTTCCAAAAATAATTGAAAAAATCAAAGAATTTGAACTTGATAAAATTCAATTCAAGTGCTTTCTTGATTTATTTGAAAAATCCTAAAAAAACTTGAAAGACAAAAATCAATTTCAAGACAAAGATGTAAATAATAACAATAATAAACTCATAGATTGTAACATCAATTTGAATATCTTTTCATTTCATTTTTTTTTTTTTCATTTCTTTCTTCCTTGAAAAAAAAATTACCAAAAAAATAGTTTTAATTCATTTCTTTTCGAAAAAGTTATTCGGAATAAGAACAAAATTTAATTATAACGTTGGTTTGATCTTTAATTGAAAAAAATAATGATAATAGAAAGGTTTGAACCTTTGAATCAATCATTCATTCATTGAAACAATAAGGAGAGGGGAAAAAAAAGAATGTGTCATTGTTTTGATAGATGACATCATTGTAATGTTCTAGAAGAATTTGTGCCGTTTTTCCTCTGTGAGGAAAGGTATAAATACCCGCAATGAATTCCAAAAAAACAATAAACAATTCGAAAAGCAATTCGAAAAGCAAATAACAATAACTCAAGGAAGTCAATCAAAGCAAAGCATATACAGAACTTGTATTTTTCAAAAGGTTTGTTTCTTTTTCTTTTTCTTTTTGTTCCTTTATTTTTATGTATTTTTTTTTTGGTTTAATGTTATTT
>Ga0209960_1003160_pt1 | contig 14824 bp, 11 predicted proteins | sample ThiBiot_500_plan_2_FD_183947 | JGI IMG/M metagenome (GOLD analysis project Ga0209960, IMG submission 183947) | Wastewater bioreactor microbial communities from Cape Town, South Africa - Thiocy_expt_500_plan (SPAdes) | ecosystem: Engineered > Bioreactor > Thiocyanate-remediating >... | reverse complement strand
TATATACATGACACAGGGTGCTTTCGGTGCGTATTTCGAATGGATGAAGGCCAACTTCAAAGGGTTTCGGGAAGAGCAGTTCCGCCCCTATAATTTCAGCCCGGCACCCTTCCTCGCGAACGACAATTCCGCACAGCAGGGTTTGATTACGTCCGAACCCTATGCGATCAAAACGCAGACAGGCATCGACCCGAAGATATTCCTGCTTGCCGACGCAGGTTATGCGCCTTACGCGACGATGATCACCGTGCAACGCAAGCTGATCGATACCAATCCTGATCTTGTCCAACGTTTTGTGGATGCCTCAATAGAGGGTTGGTACAATTATTTGTACGGCGATAATTCCTCCGCAAATGCACTTATCAAGAAAGAAAATCCCGACATGACCGATGGCCAGATCGAATATGCCATCGACAAGATCAAGGAATACGGGATCGTCGATAGCGGCGATGCGCTCACCAAGGGCATCGGCTGCTTGACTGCTGAACACTACAAGCGGTTCGCGGAAGAACTTGTGAAAGTGAAGCTGCTCAAGCCGGAGACCGACTATACCAAGGCATTCGACACCCGGTTTTCCTGCAAGGGCGTTGGTCTGAATTTGAAGAAGTGAAAGGTTCCGGTGTGGTGCTGCGCTCGGCCGACACCATGCTCGTTGTGGGAGATTGGCATTGCTTTATTTCATTTCAGACGAAGAAGCATCCGATGACTATGATGCACGGATCGAATTGGATGGCACCGATGTGCTTCTACATAGCCGCGGCGGAGCGACGGGTGGGAGACCACCGCGAAACACTGACTACGAAAAAGCACTCTCGGTAATAGTCCAGCGTTTGCGGATGGGCGAGAGTGTCTCTCAGCCATTCATCACCCGCGTTTTACTTGATAGTCAGCGAGCGCGAAGTGAGCCGCCAGAAAAGCGGCTCCTCGTGGATACCAGTGAGCTTTCAAGACTGAGCGACAACCAGGCCGTCACGCTGATCAGGTCCAGGGCTAAGAGCTGGGGGCAAGCCCCGGGCGTGACAGGCGGTAACTCAACCAAGGCGCTGCGTATCCAAACGCAAGGTCGCTCGTATGAGAGCCTCCGCTCAACGCTGAGACTCATGGATTGGGGAGGCAAGATAAGTGTCAATAGGCTGAGCGCCGAGGACCAAGGCAAGGTCACGTCTTCACACATAGACATCGCGATCGAGCGATTACGTTCAAATGAAGATGCCCCGAATTTCAGTGATTCACGAGACTATGATGTCTTGTTGGAGGATGGAACGCGGCTTGCTCCGAAGAAGGTCTTCGGGCTGGCCTTGGAAGAAGCGCTAGGGATTAAAGCCTTACCGAAGCATTTCAGCGCTGGATGGGGGCAACCGAGCTTCCGAATTATCGAGGCGGCCGGATACCTGATAGTTCCGAAAAATGAACCTGCTCCCACCCCAGAGGAAATCGCACAGGCACATAATGTCTTACCTCCCACGGGCGGCGGCACCGCCTCACGCGAGGGCACGCTGAAACTTGTCATGCACATGCGCAGGGAGCGAGATCCAAATCTATCCGATAAAAAGAAGGCCGCATTCATTGCAGAACACGGCCTCCTCTACTGCGAACGATGCAAGATGAATCCAGCCGAGCACTATGAAGCCGATGTGGCTACCGCCTGCATCGAGGTTCATCATGCCAAAATTCAGGTCAAAGACATGCAGGAAGATCACGTTACAGAACTTGAGGATTTGCAGTGCCTTTGCGCGAACTGCCATCGAGTAACACACCGCGAGTTAGCAGCAGTTGCCCGCGAGCTACGAAAGCGCAGTAACAATTGATCTGCCATCCCGATTACGACATTGCGACTTGACGGTAAAGGCTGCCAATCTACTTTCGGGAAGGATGAAGTAGTCGCTAAATGACCGACGTGGAGCGCCAAACCGATCTTATATTCCGCTGAATAAATGGTCGCTTTCAGGCCGAAAGCGGCCATTGTGGCACGTGCAACATAATCCCGTTCAATTCCTCATTTCAGCAATGGCATCCAATACGCCCGCGCATTCCCGCAACAAGTCTCTTGCCGCGCCCGGGCCTCTCAAGACGCGCTCCTCGAAAATCTTCTCGATGGCAACCTTTGCCGCCCGCACATACACCGGCACGTCATCGTGGAGCGGGTTCTCATCGAAACTGCGATTGAGAGCTTCGAACGCCTTTTTGAACACCTCGACGTTGTGGTTCATCAAAATCCAGACGCCATCTGTCGTGACCCGCAACCGCTTGTCCTGAATCTCGCAAATTTCAGAGGCAGTCACTTTTGAACCGATAGCCGTTACGACGGGGAGCGGCGTGAAATGGATTTTCGGTCCCCTTGTGCGCTCAATTGTAATTTCTTTCGCAAGGTCGCGGGCCATGTCGTTGAGTGTCCGGCTGTCATCGGCGCTTGCGTGTTCTGCAAACGAAACCGATGTCAGACCGCAGCCATATTTGTCGAACCGGAACGACGTGTACATGTTGAAGTTCGCCGCCGAAACGAACGGGCTCGATGTGTCGAAGGAAACGCCGATGTCGGGATTGCATTGGCGCAGGCAACGTAGGATCGTCGTGAACAGGTAGGCGGGTTCAAGCGTCGAAATGCCGAGGAAATGTATCCACTTGGCTCTCTGCAAAGAGCCGTCATCATACATATCCAGCAAGCGTGCCATGGTCACAGAAAACGCGCTCTGATGTGCTCCGGCAAAGGCCCACCCCTCCAACGGGTAGCCCTTTACGGCCTCGTACCACACCTTGCTTTCGCGTTCGGTGCGGCCTTGAATGACGTTCAGCAGATTGGTCTTCCTCGGACTGCGGTTCTGAACGAAATAATCGAGGTTGAGCAGCGACTGCGTCAGGCAGGCATTGTAATCCAACGACAGGCCGTTGGCTGCGCTCATGGTCGTGAGCTGTCCTTGTCCATTAAGCCGTGCCGTGTGCTGCGCAACATTCCCCGGCGATATGCCGCCAGTTGGGAAGTCCAGCGACATGGAATAATCTGAATGGGCTTCCATCCACCGCAGCATGCGTTCGCATGTGGCATCGCCTGTAAACTTGATCGTGCCCTCCTGTATCTGGAAACCGCCGCTGTCACCGATCACTGTCGTCCGGTTACGGTTTCTGTGGCTAACAATGTCGGTTTGCTTCGCCGCACCATCTGTTCTAGCTGCCTGTCCTGCGCTGTAGAGCGCATAGGGGTAATGAAACAGGCCGCTCTTTGGATCGAGAAAATCCAAATCTTTCTCCGCGAACGCAAAGGATCGCTTGAGATGCAGCGAGTGGCCGAGTTTCGCAAAGTTCGCGCTGATGGCGGGCAGGTAGACAGCATGCGCGGATTTCGTGGAAAGCATTGAATAACCCTAAGAACCTTGTCCTGATGACCTGCTGCACTTTCTTAATGCTTGCACGGTTTGATTGCTGAACACTTGATGAAATCATTGCGAGCATCCAATGGGCAAAGCCGTTAAGAAAGAGCCAATCGTTTCCGCGCTTGAGCAATACGAGAACCAGTTTCAGACCGTCATCGACGCCGCCAACGCTTTCGAAAATCATGACGGCCAAGGCCAGAAGCTCTTGTATGTGGCACTGGAACAAGTTTTCGCGTTCGGCGAGAATATCCGACATGACGCGCCGACGTTCGAGAAATTTCTTGATGACCGCGACAAGACGCTGAACAAGGTCACCAAGGAAAACCCTTACAATGCACTGGTCGAACTGGCCTTTTCGGAAGATCGCAGCAAAAGCTGGCGCAGCGAAATCAGCAATGTTTTGAGGCTTGCGTCGGAAATCAAAGTCACAGAGCCCCTGCACAAATGGCTTGAAAAAGGCGGCGGCATTTCTGGCCGATATGCCGAGGCAGTGCGCCACTTTGCTCGTCCGGCAACACAAAATGCGCAAAGGCTCCGGTCGTCCCGGCTCGACATGATCGCCAGCGAATTAAAGCAGTCGCGGATCGTCAAGAAGGCCTTGCCGGGCGTGACGCTCGCCGACGGCTTTCATCGTTCCCTGCTGTTTTCCGAAGGCGGCCAGACCTTCCTCGTCCATGTTCGCGATGAAGACGACCAGAAAACCATCGACAAGTACCTGCTTGAAGTCGCCGGCAAGAGGACACCCGACGATCATCCGCTTGCTGCCCGCACGCTCTATCCACTGTTTAGGGCAATCGACCTGATCGTCGGCACATGCAAGCCGTCCAGCTCAAGCCAACTCCAGTTGATCACAATCTGGAACGATACGATCAACGAAGCCCCGGTCACGAAACTACGCTTCCTGTCGGATGCCTATAGCTTCACGAATGCTACTATCACGCTCGCTTGCTCTCTCCCGGAACTAGACGGCAGAGGGCAGATCGTGCTTGAGCTCTCCGACGCCGAGACTTTCCGTCAACTATTTGAGCATGATTACCAATGGAGTATATCCGCTGATGATCAGGGCGTTTCTATTCTCGATGATGCGAAGTCGCAAACCCGGCTGACGCTTCGACCGATTGCGGATTATCTCGATAGGAAACTGCGACAGGGCGCGAAGCTTGGATTGAGAACACGCCATTTTCAGGCGACGTGTACGGGAATGAGAGCTTCGGCCAGCAACTTTGAGATGGCCATGGCCTTGTTCAAGAAGGCTAACGGAGCGCAACTTACCGCCGATCCGACACCAAAACGCCTCCAGTGGTTGTCGGGCGGCGCAATGCCGGAAGTCGGCTTCACCAGCGCACAAGGCTATTCCGGGCTGAGCTATCCGTTTCTTGAGTTCGCCGCGCCTGCGGCAGCGATTGATCCGCAGATGGAACTTTCGCTGGCCGATATTGCCGCATTCTGGAAAATCGCGGCCGCCTATGGGGAGGATTTAGCCGGCTATATCGCCAACAGCGATGTAGCCGATGCAGCATTTTGCATCGACCACGTATTCGCAGACGGCGACCGTTTCGAATACGTCTCCCCGATGGTGCTCGGCGTTTCTATGGCACGCACGCAGGTCTGTGAGGACTTTGCCCCTGCGCCGTTCCCGCCGCCCTCTCCCCTACCACCGTTGGGTTCAAAGGCAACAAGACTGTCGCACGCATCAAAACGCTCGTCTGAACCACGCACCCGAAACTACGCCATGATCGACAAGAACAGGCGCGCAAAAACAAGTTTCCCGGCCATACCATCTGCCAGTGGGCACGCTTTCGGTGCCTTCATCACCAGCTATCTGCCTGACAATGCCGAACACAGGAAAAGCCGAAAATTCGATTTCGAATGGCAACTGGAATGGTGGCGCCGCATGACGGCCATTCCGATTCATGTCGTGGCGTCCAATTGGACCGATGAGGAAGTTACCGCCAGCAAGGAACTTGGTCTGCTTGCAGAGCATGGCGGCGGCATTACGCGCGCCGGTCCCCGCATCCTGATTGAAAACCGCATCGATTGCCTCAAGCTGCTATATGCCAGCGATTTCGATTGGGGCATCATCATGGATGACGATGCCGTGCTGATGCAGACGGAAAGCCATAACAGCAGTTATCGGCTCTTTGCGGAAATGGCCGCGAATGGAAAAGCCGCCTACGATGGTGTGGATGTTTTTGCCCCGATCTATGGGCGGAAGGTTCCTTTCAGGAAGGAACTTAATGCCATCGGAAATCCGTACGCAAACAATCACGTCTTCAACAAGAGCACGGACCTTAAAGGCAGCATGATAGTTGTTCGTAACTTTGAAAAAGAGGGGCGGAACCCCCTGCTTCCCGATCCCAGCTTCCGCACACATGGCGAAGACACGTATCTTGTGCTGCAAGCCGTCTCCCTCGGCTATTCAACCATGACCTGTTGGAACATGGTTCTGGAAGAGCTTTCAGGAGAAAGCACGTTCGCAAACGGTGACGATGACCGGACAGAAAAGATGCGCGAGGGACATGAACTGCTCGTCGAGAAATTCGGTCAGTTTGGTTTGCGCATGAAGCCGGGTTCACATACCCTGGATAAGAAGAAATTCGAGACCTTCTGCTGGGGCGCAAAGCGAAAGCAAATAAAGGTCCGCAAGCCGCTCTTGTAGCGTCCGATGGAAAAGTTCGCCGAGCGAACTTTTGCCCCTAGAGCAGCGGTCAGAGCAAATCGACCGCCGCTTTCATCATGTCGTCGCGCACATCGATGTAACGTTGCGTCGTCGTCAAATTGCGATGACCCGCCAGCGTCATGATAACCTTCGGGCTAACGCCGGAATGGGCAAGCCGGGTGATGAACCATCGGCGACCGCTATGTGAGGTCGCACCATCGAGACCGGCGCTCTTATATAATTGTCCCACCAATTGGCAGAGCGTGTTTGCGGAAAACGCCGTGCGCTTCTGTGTCAGCAATAGCGGGGCATCGTCATTACGACGTTCGGGCCACTCGCCCCGATATCGCTCGATTTCCCGGCGCAGCTTCTCATTCAAAAAGACCACTCGCGCATGACCGCCCTTGGTGATCTCGGCCCGTAGCCGCAATTGCTCGCGTGCCTTGTCCTCGCCGTCAATGACATCACGCACGACCAGTGCAGCAATTTCGCCAACGCGTAACCCCGCCAAATGAGACAGCATCAGCGCAAGCCTATTGCGCCCTGCATGCTTCATCTGTGCCACCACGGCCAGCAGCCGTTTAAATTCGGCATCCGTCAACACGCGTGCCTGTTTCATCAGAACCTCACAAAAAGCAGCGTTTCCATGCCGTTCGTTATGTTGCCGATGAGCGGGAAGGGCGAGCGTTGTTGGCAGATGAAAAATTGCTCTATGGGATCAAGGCGTCAGCGCCATCCAGGCCGCAAACGTCAGAAAATGTGCGTTTTATGAGGTTTTGGATTTTGGGCTCCGCAGCCGTTATTTCTGCTCGCTTTCGTGCCAATGGCGAAGGGCAACCTTGGACAGCGTGGACATGAGGCGGAAGATTGCCGCCCCGAGAATGGCAAGCAGAACGAGGCAGGCAAAGAGGCGCGGCATATTCAGCCGGTATTGCGCTTCCAGCAGTCGAAAGGCCAAGCCGGCATTGTTACCCGCCTGCCCTGCCGCGAACTCTCCGACAACCGCCGCCACCAATGCAAGCCCGCCTCCGATTTTGAGACCCGCGAAGAAGTTGGGTAACGCCGACGGCAGTTTCAGGTAAACGAGGGCCTGCCAACGGGATGCGCCATACGTTTTCAGCAGGTCAGCGTGATTTCGGTCTGCGCTCTTCAAACCTTGCAACGTATTCAGCATGATCGGGAAGAACGTCACAAGAAACGCACATATCAACTGTGCAATCCATGGTGTCGGTGCGTAGATCAAGATGAGCGGCGCAATCGCGACAATCGGCGTCACCTGCAATGTTACCATGACCGGCGATAACAACGTCTCGATCCACCGAGATTGTTCCAATATCACCGCCGCGCATGCCCCTCCTGCCACGGCCAGGAGCAGCGCCACCAAAGTCGTTTGGGCGGTTACCCACAGCGCCGGCCCCAATATGGGCCAATCGTTTACAATCGCCATGGCGACGGTATCCGGCCTTGGTAAAATGTAAGGAGGAACTTCCGATAACTCCACATAGACAGCCCAACACGCAATCACTACGAAAGCGCCGACAATCGGAGCGGTGACGCGAAGTATCCGTTCTCTCGCTGATATTTTCGACAGGCCTAACTTGGCATATCTGGCGGTCACGTTGTCCCTCGAATGCAGCAATCAGCCGCACGCATATCGAGTCGAGATGTTGTGGACCTTGCGGAATGAGCTGAGAGCCCGAATGTCATAAATTGGGTAATTTATTATATTTGCCCGCCCACTCCAAAACTTTGACCGCCACCCTTTACGCTGAATTATCCTCTTAGTTGCAATGTCGAGAGAAGCTGGAGACCAGCGTCACCATCGATGTGTCCTCGGCCTCGCAAGTGGAGAACCATATTTTGCCGTTTATTGATCCGAAAAGCATCCAAGCAATTATTTCCATACTCCAGCCAGTTGGCCGTTTCCTAAGTCATCGATTCACCCGGGGCCTGAAGTTGACAGATTACGAGGTCGACAGTGGGCAATTCCTGAATCTTCACATGCGGAATACTTTCGGCAGCCCAATAAAGATCGAGCAAGTAGTCGTCCACTTGCCGAACAAAAATCAACCGTTGCTATATAGGAAAGAGCCTTCGATGCGAGCGGATGAAGAAGTTATTTTTCAGATCAGCGTTGATGTTCGTCAGCCCGTGTCTGTTTCTTTCCACTGGAGGCCTATAAATCAAATTACCGCGTCGGAATCTCGCTTCGATAAAATCCGAGATGTCTGTAGGCGACATTTTCCTACCCACATCAAATTCACAGCCAAACAGATCGCCGCTATAGCAAACCTTCCTCTGCACAGGACGGCAGACTAACCAATCCGAGCAGTACCCGAATGTAAGAAAATGTGTGTAATATGGCGTCGCGCGATTGCCTAAAGTAAAATTAGGACTTGGGAACAACGACAGGTTTCAGCCCCTTCGAAACTACTATAGCTCCCATCTCACAGATAGAGTATCAACGTATGTGATGTGTCGGGGGGCACCGCTGCATCAGTCGTGATTCGCATCGTGCATTATTCGGTTTTATATGTTTGACCTAAAAGAAGGCTGTTCAGCGCCACTAACCTTTATTGACTTGTTCGCAGGGGCTGGTGGACTGTCTGAGGGCTTTATTCAGGCCGGGTTTGAGCCGATTGCTCATGTCGAAGCGGACCTTGCCGCGTCATTTACGTTGCGCACCAGGGAGGCCTATTATCGGTTAAAATCGATGGGGCTTTCATCAAAATACAACGATTACTTGGCTGGAAGGCTATCGAGATCTGAACTATACGAAATTTCTCAAGCGCCGACACGTGTCATCAACGCGACCATTGGCCAAGAAGAATTGGATCAAATATTCCAGCAGGTCGATGATCTAGTAGGAGATTGCAAGCCAGATCTTATTGTCGGCGGCCCTCCGTGTCAGGCGTATTCGTTGGTTGGCAGAGCCAGATCCGACTTCAAAATGGTCGGCGACAAGAGAAATTATCTTTTCCTTTATTATGTGGAGTTTCTGAAGCGCTATAAGCCAAAATACTTTGTTTTTGAGAATGTTGTAGGCCTCCTTTCTGCTAGGGAGAAAGAGGGACGCCGCTATTTGGATATGATGCTGTCTCTATTCAAGGACGCGGGTTACTCGGTAGAATGGAAAGTTCTATCCGCCGAAAAATTTGGCGTGCCCCAGAAACGCAAGCGCGTAATCCTCGTCGGAAAATTGGGTGACGAGAGTGATTTTTTTCCGGATATTACTGAGGTCGATGCCGACTTTGTGGTGCGAGACGTAATCGGCGATCTACCGTCGCTAAGAGCAGGCCAAGGCACTCCCTACGGCACGCCGGTAGCCGCACCAAGTTCATGGCTCCGCCAATCTGGAATTTTAGCGCCCAATAATCAGGTCACGTGGCATGCCGCCCGCCCCCATAATGACAGGGACTTGAGCATATTCAAGGAAGTCGTAAACAGGTGGACCAAGCTTAGGGAAAGGCTGTCGTATGACGAACTTCCTGAGAAGCTCAAGACGCACAAGAATCGAACTTCATTCACAGATCGGTTTAAAGTCGTGGCACCCGACGTGAGTTTTTCTCATACGATCGTGGCTCATATCGCAAAGGATGGAAACTATTATATCCATCCAGACGTAACGCAGAATCGATCGCTGACACCAAGAGAAGTCGCAAGACTTCAAACATTCCCGGACGATTATTTTTTTGAGAGTGCAAGCGGCCAACCCAGCCGTACGGCCGCATACAAGCAGATAGGCAACGCGGTTCCAGTTCTGCTCGCGCGGCGAATAGCCGAGTCAATTCGGAGGAATTGGAAATGACTGATGATGGCACATTCTCTATCCGGCCAGCGGGTAGACATATTCTTACGATTGGGCGCGATCTTATCCAAGATCCATACGCTGCTGTTGTCGAACTGGTTAAGAACGCCTTCGATGCGGACTCGGAGTACGTTCTGCTTGAATTCACTGCGGATGCCGAAGCAGGTAAGTACACGATCGTGGTTTCCGATGGTGGTCACGGAATGTCGCGAAGCGACGTAGTGAATAGATGGCTCGTGCCCTCTACGAGTGACAAACTCCACCGTAAAACGAGTCCAAATGGCCGCGTCTTACAGGGCAGAAAGGGGGTCGGACGATTTGCGGCATCAATACTTGGCAATGACCTGCTTCTGGAAACCACAAATAATAGCGGTGAAAAGACCTCGGTATTCATTCAGTGGGACGTTTTCGAGCAAGCCGACTATTTAGATGAAGTTGATCTGTTAATTGATACGGAGAAAAGCTCCCAACCCCCAGGGACTATTCTCACGATGCAAGGAAGCCGCGAGGGGCTTGAAGAGTGGAACGACGCACAGTTCAAAAGACTGAAGTACGAACTCCGAAAGCTTACACCGCCAACAGCTGCTATATCCGGCGTCGAGGTTAAGCAGGAAAAATTCGACATACGACTGAAAATTGCCGGCTTCGCAGGTGTGCCGGATACCGACGAAACCATTGACTCTTTTCCGATACTTGAATTTTACGATTACATGGTCTCGGGACATGTCGACGAGCGTGGGATCGGGAAGCTAAAATACTCTACTCAAAAGATAGACAATGCCAGCAACGAGGAATTTGATGTAGATTTCTCGGATCTCTATGAAAAAACATGCGGATCTCTCAAATTCGATATCAGAGTTTATGACCGCGATAAGGATGACATCGATCAGATAATTCGTAGAGGTCTAAAAGATCGCGAAGGGAATTATATAGGGAACTTGGCTGCGCGCCAATTGCTGAACCTTAACAACGGTATCGGCGTCTATCGAAACGGATTCAGAATTCGTCCGCTCGGCGATGCGCAATATGATTGGCTGAAGCTAAACCAACAGCGCATTCAAAACCCTTCAAGGAAAATCGGCAGCAATCAGGTCATCGGCTTCGTTCATATTGAATCAGAGGAAAAGTCAGGCCTCGTTGAGAAAAGCGCGCGTGATGGTCTCAAAGAGAATGCCGCATATAACCGACTTATCGAAATAACACAGAGCGTAATTGAGCAGCTTGAGCGTCGGAGATTCGCCCTTAGAAGGTCACTGGAACTAGGAAAGCCAAAATCCAGGGTTGAAAAGCAGATAAGTCAGCTTTTCACCAATGACCACGTGAAAGTCGATATCGTTTCCAGACTTGAGAGGTCTGGGATCGATGCCAAGGTCACCAAGGAGATATCTGACATTCTCTCCCGCGACATGGCAGAGAAGAACAAGGCGGCTGAGAGCATAAGGCAGACTGTGGCCGTCTATCAGGGCCAAGCGACGCTGGGAAAAATCGTTAACGTCGTTCTCCATGAAGGACGTAGGCCTCTCAATTTTTTCAGGAACCAAGTTCCTAACCTTGATTATTGGGCAGGGGTCTTCAACGACAATCCAACATCTGAAAATTTATCCAAAATCCTGCCGATTGCTAATGAGCTTGGGCACAATGCCAAGGTGTTTGTTGAGCTTTTTAGCCGTCTTGATCCATTGGCTGCTGGAAAACGCGCTGAAGCACATCTCTTCAAGCTCACAAGTACACTCGATGGCGCGCTTAAGGTTTTCGAAAATACCATGAGCGACCTCGGTATCGAGTCAAGTCTAGAAGGTCCGTCAGACTTCGAGTTTCTAGGCTGGAAAGAGGACTTCTACGCGATTTTCACCAACCTTATCGATAACAGCACCTATTGGCTGCGGGAGAAAATGGTGGCCTCACCAAAGATTACTATCCGGTTTGAAATCGAGGAAGGCAAGCTCGCGCATATTGACTATCGCGACAATGGCCCCGGAATTGACAAAGCACTTATCGAAACGGAAGTCATTTTTGATCCGGAATTCTCCACAAAGAGGAACGGCACGGGCCTCGGCCTCGCGATAGCAGGTGAAGCCGCTGCGAGAAATGGACTTGAACTCAAAGTATTAGAATCTGCGGATGGGGCGTATTTTAGGCTGCAGCCAGTGAGCGAGGGCGAACTGTGAGTATAAAGCTTTTACTTGTCGAAGACAACGAAGACGATCGCCAAGGCTTTCGCCAAAGTGTTGACCGGTTCAACCATGAAAAGGGAACCGAGATATCTATCGTCGAATGCAAGACGTTAGATGATGCGCTTGGGCAAATAGATCGCAGCTTTGACGGTGCTGTGATCGATATGAAGTTAGGGGACAAAGGAGGGGAAGGAAATGAGATCCTGAAGCGGGTTGATGAATGGAATCTCAGGATGCCCATAGTCGTACTGACAGGAACGCCAAGTGAAGCCGACCATGCTTATGTCCATATTGAAGTGCAAAAAAAGGGAGAGGCGGATAATCTTGTCATCTTAGAAGACTTCAGGCAGATCCATGCTTCAGGCCTGACGAAAGTGATGGGTTCGCGGGGCATTTTCGAAAAGTCATTGAGTGACGTATATAAGAACAATATTTTGAACCAAAAGGCGGCTTGGAAAGCATACGGCTTGGCTGATTCTGAAAAATCAGAGAAAGCGTTAATGCGACACGTGCTCAATCACCTTATTCAAATGGTCGATCTGGACGAGGAAAGCTGTGTTCCAGAGGAATTTTACATATATCCTCCATTTGGAGATGCCTTAAGAACCGGAAGTGTTGTCCGACGAAGTGGGGCAGGAGAATTCTATCTAGTTATAAATCCCCTCTGTGATCTAACGTTCAGAGGGAATGGTGAATTTAACGCGCGGATGATAATGCTTTGTAAAATCTCCACATTAGCCGAATGTGAAGCTCATCTACCAGCTGGCAAGCAAAATGCAGCCGGCAAGAAATCGTTGAAAGAAAATCTGGATGGAAACAAAAAGTCATCTTATCACGCGCTGCCTAAGACCGCTTTTTTTGAAGGCGGTTATATCGACTTTGAAGATATAACTTCGATCCCAAAGACAAAATTCAAAGAGCATTTCGAGAATCCGCTTCTGCAGATCGCTCCAGCGTTTGTAAAAGACATCACAGCGCGCTTTTCGGCATATTACGGTCGGCAAGGCCAGCCAGCACTTAGTCATGTCGATTAAAGTTCCTATATTCCAGAGAGATCGTGATCCTCCACTACAGCGCATCTAGGTAGCTGATGTCCATTCGCCGAGAGTCCCGCATACCAGCACCCGGTACGCCAAGGCATCGCGCTTGGAACATGTCGCGTATCCGAGGGAAAGATACAAAGCCGGAGCTAATTGTTCGTCGCCTGCTCTATGCCGACGGCTTCCGGTATCGGTTGCATGCTGCCGACTTGCCAGGTCGGCCTGATATTGTGTTTCGATCCAGAAAAAAGGTGATCTTTGTGCATGGGTGCTTTTGGCATCAGCATAGTGGGTGTCGAAATGCCAGCATACCGAAAACAAGAACAGACTTCTGGTCTGAGAAACTGGCACGCAACACCACGCGAGATCAGGTTGTTTTGCGCCAGCTATGTGAAAAAGGATGGGTAGCATTAATCGTCTGGGAATGTGAAATAAAGGACGTTGCATCCTTGAGAGTTAAGCTGCACGAATTTTTGAGCTGATGAACCGCGCTGACTTCGCTAGAGACTACGACTTGTGAGAAGTAGGGTCTATGATAAGCAGGAGACGAACGAATTCATATCGCAAATCGACATATCCTCGCTCACAGCCGTGCACAAAGAAGTAGCGCAGTTACAGCGCATTGCTTCATCCACTATAATAAAAACAATGCGTTACAACCCAAGTCTCCCAATTCCGATTCCAAAGGTCACAGGTTCGAATCCTGTCGGGTGCGCCAACCTTTTCATTACCCATACCAAATCCATAGGGAACGGTTGACCAATCCGCGCGGGCTGAGGCCTCAGGCAACGTTCACGGTTACCACGGCCAAAGCGACATAGCGCCCAACCTTGGCAATCGTCACCAGCAGCAGGAAGGTCGGCAACGGCTCGCGCAGGATGCCGGCGACGACCGTTATCGGGTCGCCGACAATTGGCAGCCAGCTTCCGAGCAGCGACCATTTCCCATACTTCCGATACCAAGACTGAGCCCGCTCGAGCGCATGATCGCCGACAGGAAACCAGCTTCGCTTGCGAAACCGTTCGATCCCCCTCCCCAGCACCCAATTGACAACGGACCCCAGGATATTGCCGGCGCTGGCGATGACAACAAGCCAAAGCACGGAATATCTCCCGGTCAGAAGGAGCCCCGCGAGAGCCGCCTCGGATTGCATCGGAAGGATCGTTGCGGCACCGAAGGCCGCCATGAACAATCCGAAATAGGCAAAGAGATCAGTCATGCCGTCAGAAATGTTTCGCAATGGATGTGTTTTGGCATGATGCTGTATCCCCTTCGAAGGGATGACTGTCAATGCCGGCCCGTTGGCGCACCTGACGGGTGGAAAAGGGAGCATCGGCCCGGATCTCGGGCGGATTCAATGATGATGCCACTCAGGCTTCGCTATCCGGAACGGACGCTCTTGCTGACAGCCAAGACTATTGGTGGCCTCCTCCCTCCTCTTTCATGCTATCTGTGCCGCGAACCAGGAGAATTTGGAATGCCTCACGATTTCCTCATCACCGGCCGCGAAGACGCCGGGATCACCATCGTCCTCGCTCATGGGGCCGGCGGCGCGATGGACACGACCTGGATGGAAACCATATCTGAGGCACTTGCCGGGAAAGGCCTGCGGGTCGTCCGGTTCGAGTTCGATTATATGTCGACACGGCGGGTCTCCGGGAAACGCGCGCCGCCGCCTCGCACGGAGCTCCTCAATCAGGAGTTCGAAGCCGTGATCGATGAGCTCGGCCTGCAAGGAACGGTCGTGATCGCGGGGAAATCCATGGGCGGCCGCG
>Ga0209960_1003159_pt1 | contig 14827 bp, 14 predicted proteins | sample ThiBiot_500_plan_2_FD_183947 | JGI IMG/M metagenome (GOLD analysis project Ga0209960, IMG submission 183947) | Wastewater bioreactor microbial communities from Cape Town, South Africa - Thiocy_expt_500_plan (SPAdes) | ecosystem: Engineered > Bioreactor > Thiocyanate-remediating >... | reverse complement strand
TTTTTTGTTAATTGCTTTTTATCGATTTCAATTTTTTTCGATTTTTCAATTAACTTTTGAATTCTTCTTTGAATTCTTTGTTTTATTATTTAACTCTTTAGTTCACTTAATTAATTCACAATTTTGACTTTGAATTCAATACATTTTTATATTTTTACTTTTAATTTTTTTGAAAAAATGGAAAATACTCTTGATGTATTGTGTCAAGCTGTTGGAATGATCGATAAAGAAGGTACTTATTTCTTATTTCTTTCTTATTCTTTCTTATTATTTTAAAGTATATTAACATTTATTTTTCAATACTTAGAAGACCCAGCTTTTTATTTAAGAAGAAAGCAATTCGGAGCCCATGTTAAAGTTGAAACAAACTTCGAAGGCTTGAAAGGTAACTTTTTCATTCCTATTCTTCTTCTTTTTCATATTTCATATTTCAAATATCAAAAACTAATTTTCTTTTCTTCTTCTCTTTCCATCAATAGTTGTTGACAACACTCCACCAATTTCTCCATTATCTTGGAAAAAACTTAACCTTTCAGACCCAGAACCTAACCCAAAAGACCATAAGAAGAGAAGGAGCGAAAGTGAACCTAAAACTTCTTCCTTACTTAACCCATTCTACTCCCATTCTTCTCCTCCTTCCCGTTCCTCTTCTCCATTTTTGAATCATTCCTCTTCTCCACCCCAATCACCAGGAAGTGTCTTCATTAAAGAACCAAAACATGATGGAAATATTATCCGCCTTCAAATTTCAAGAAACTATTCCTCCGCTTCTGACGCTGTTGATGATCATTTCACAAAAAGTTTTAGTCAAGAGTTTTTAGATACTTATTCATCTTCTCCACGCTCTCAGAATTCCAGTGCTTTCTCATTAGAGAGACTTGTAGACCTTTCCTCAAGAGAATTCGAGAACCATAACCTTTGTGATAGCGAGAATGATTATGATGATGATGATGATGATGAATCAACCTCTGAAAATGATAGTGAAAAAACTGAAAGAATGGAAGAAACAAGTGTTGAATCAGACCCTTCTAGTACTCATGAAGAAAAATAAGTTAATTGTATTTCAACCAAAGCCTAGGATTTTTTATGTTAGCAAAGACAGACGCTGTTCCTTTAGACAACTCCTTTTATTTTTAGTTTTATTTTTTTATTTTTATTTTTATAGTTACCAGTTTTGAGACATTTATACCCATTTTGATAAACACACTATTTTGTATTAATTGCTGTAAATATAAGAGTTTTACCTCCTATTCTATTCTTTTTATTGAATTCTTTTTCTTTCTTTCTTTCTTTCTTTCAAGATCTTGGTTGATGATTTGAATCATGTTTTATGAGTGATTCATTTTATTTGAGTTCTTGAATGATTTAATCAATAATATTTGATTCGTTTTATAATTTGTTTCAAAAAAACAAGGTTTACAATTGCAACTTTTCATCTCCTCTTCAATCAGAGTTCATTTTAAAATATGCTCGGATAACATTTATGGAAGTGATTGATGATGATATTTTGGTGACTTTTATCCAAAGTCATTCCAGGAAGAGCTTGAACAAAATCAAGAGGAAAGTTCAGCAAAAGACTCCAATTTATTTGAAGGTTGGTAAGCTTAGCTTCATGAAGCAAATTCTTAAAAAATGGAAGGAACAAGAGCCAAATAATGAATTAACTAGGATTTCAATTGACGAAGCAGCTACCCTAAATTGTGAAAAAGTGAAAAAGTGAAAGGGAGGAGAACAATCTACTGTAGGTGAGAAGAAGTAGTAAATGGATCCATTTACTATGAGAAGATCCATACTTGATGTCCAATGGAAGAAAGATCAGGCCTAAAGCTTGATCAAAAAAATAATATAGTTGCCGCAACAGAAGTCCTTTCCATAATTATTTGGACAAGAAGTGAATGAAGGATACATATTCTATTGGAATTAAGAAGAAATAATTTCAACCATTGAAGCCATTTATTGATCGATATGAAGAAAGGAAGAAGATGGAGCTGAGATTCTCTTTCTAATGCATTATACACCTGATAACAAGCAGTTGCAATTACTCAAACCTTTGTCAGAGAGGAACCGAATTCTTTCTATTAGAAAGTTCAATTCGACTCAACTTAACTTCACTCTTCGGCATAAAACCCAAACTTGGAGGTTCATGAGAAAAGGATTGTTATTATTGGCATTTATATCACGTTCTGAATTGATGTTCTTTTGCAATAATTTTAATATAGAGGATCAAGACCAAATTGGCCTCTTTTAAAATACCGGTCGGATTAATCAAGCAACACATTTCAATGTATACTCAATATTAAACCCTCTTTCGTATAAACTTGGTTTACAAAAATCATTATCGCCAACTTTCTGCCATCAAGCTATTCTCTATTTCAAGAGAGAAATCTCATCACATTCTCCGAAGATTTTATTGATTGCACTTTTAGAGATAGATAGATAGATTTTTCAATTTATTCTTTGATAAAAATGGAATGAATTTGGATCAAAATATTATTTCATTAATTGTAGTTAGTGAGATCTCTAGAGATGTATAACAAAAATCGCTTGGAATGCAGATTAAAGTGCTTCATCAACCAGATTCAATGGGATATACGTTGTCTCGCAGTCTTAATACTTGAATAAAGTCAATTTGATACAGGAATTTCAAGTTTTTTTCTTCTCAAATTTAAGATCAAGTATATTTGGATCTCAGAAATGAAACAAAACAAAACAAGACATTTCAATGAAAAAAGGAGAGAAAAAAATGTCAAAAGGTTTCTTTCTTTCTTTCTCATTCCCAAATCATTTCTAACAAAATTCCTTCTTTTTTTTTTCCTTTAGCAGAGGAGAAACATTATATTCAAAAAACTCTTGAAAGCTAGAACATAATGAGGTAATTTTTAATTAATTTTAATTTAATTTTAATTTTAATTTTATTAATTATTTTGTCAAAGTCAAAAGTCAAAAATCAAACCAATACAATTCGATTTAAAAAAAAAAAAAGAAAAAAGAAAAAAGAAGAAAAGAAAGTCAATAATCAAAATGAAACATTAAATTATGACAAATCAACCAATTAAAGACAAACAATTGTTTCAACCTAAAACAAATTCTCAATCATAACAACCCTTTAAATTTACTCTAAAGATTATAAAGAAAAATTGTAGCAATTTGATAACTTAAGTTTTGAATGTTTATTTATGATACAAAGAACATCTTCTATGAAAATTATTTTTTCTAATTCGAAATTTTTGTTCATTAGGAAAAACTCAATTAAACTTTGAACTTTTTAATATTCAGGATTAGTTATACTTTCAAGAAAAAGAGATTCTCCAAACACAATAGTTCACTTTTCAAATGTAAAATGACAAAGTCAAATTGAACTACAGGAATTAATAATCATGACGCATGCAATTCGGTAAATAATGTCTCCTTTTTACTTCAATTTTTGTCCCCTTTTTCACCTCCTTTTCCCTTTTTTGAGACACTGAAACATCTATGAAAACTTGACTTTTGACTTCCTTCTTTTTTTGAAAAAAAAACAATAGATCCAGGTTGCTACAATGAATAGATTCTTGCACATTAATTTCGGAAAGATAAACATTTGACTTTTGGTTTCTTCTTTTTTTCTTTATAAATACTGGTCTTAATTTTTTTTTTTTTTCAACTTCTTTTCTTTTTTTTCTTTCTAACAAATCTCTTAACTTAAAGATATCAACTCATAAAATCTGATCTTCAACTCTCAAGGATATTTTAAGTGAAAAAACAAAATGAGGATAAACTGGACTTTTTTCTTTTTGTTAGTCGGATTGTTATTAGGTACGATTCATTTTACTTTTCCTTTTTTTTTTTAAAAAAAAATCTTTCATTCTAATATTGACTTTTTTTTTTTTTTTTTTTTTTTTTTTTTTTAATTAATTAGTGAATCACTGCTCTTTTATTCAAGCTTCAAATGAAGGTGACGAGTCACAAGTTTCTGACGATGTTCTATCCCAACTTGAAGAATACTCTCAATTGAAAGACCTGATTGATACTGATCAATATGCTCAAAAAGTTTCTTCTTCACTTTGGCCTGATTTAGGATTAGTCTCAACTCATTCCCAAATCGTCAGTTCCTTAACAAATTCACTCGAGTTTGATGATGAAGATGAAGATGATGAAACACTTGAAGGAGAAGTTGATGGTTATGATTATGATGAACAAGAACAAGAACAAGATGATAACCAAAACACCCAAAGAAAAAGAGATCAATACAGAATTAAAGTTGATATCAGAGGAAATGTCACTGATGAGTTACTTGATTTCATTGAAGAAAGTGGAGGAAAAGTTATTTATGCATCCAAAGAATTTGATTCAATTCGCGCAGCTATTACAGGAAAATTAATTGATCATCTTTCAAGAAGAGAAGAAGTTTATTCTATTTCTAATGCAGCAAAGGCCCATAAATACAAACTTAATACAAGTCAAGGAGTTACAGATCAAAGAGTTAATGTAGCAAGATCAAATCCCAATTTCAAAGGAAAAGGAGTTAAAATTGGAGTTCTTTCAGATTCAGTTAATTATCTTGCTCAAGTTCAAAAAACAGGAGATTTACCTAATGTTCAAGTTCTTGATAATGTTGGAGGAATGGGAGAAGGAACTGCAATGCTTGAAATCATTTATGATATGGCACCTGAAGCTCAATTATATTTTGCAACAGCAGTTCGATCTGATGCATCTTATGCTGATAACATTATTAAATTGGCAAATGCTGGATGTAAAGTTATTGTTGATGATGTTGTTTATTATAATGAACCCTCATTTGAAGATGGAATCATTGCCAAAGCAGTCAATAAAGTTGCCAAACAAGGAGTTGCTTATTTTGCTGCTGGTGGAAATGAAGGAAATAAACATCTTGGTACAAGTCAAACATGGGAAGGAGATTATAAAGGAAATAATCAACCAACAACATTTAATGGACAAAAATACCTCGACTTCCATTTATTTTCAGCTTCATCAGTTTATAATCAAATTAGTGGATCACCTACTGGATGTGTTCTTCAATGGGCTGATAGTTTTAATTCTCCAAGTTCAGATTATGATTTATTCATTTCAGATTCTTCAAATAAAATTGTTACAGCATCAACAGGAAAAAATCAAGCATTTGAAGCAGCTTCAGTTCCAAGTGGTAAAACATCAAAGATTCTTGTTGCAAGAAGATCAGGAAGTGCAAGATTTATGAGAATTTCATGCTTTGGTTATCTTACTCTTCAATTCTCAACCAATGGTGCAACATCAGGTCATTCAACAGCTGAAGGTGGTTTTGGAGTTGGAGCTATTAGAATCTCATCATCAAAAACTTCATCATTTTTTAATGATGCAAAAACAAAAACTTTACAACCAGATTACTTTTCATCAGATGGACCAAGAAGAATTTATTTTGATAATGGAATTGCAGTAACCCCAGGAAACTTTCTTTCTTCTGGAGGAAAAATTAGAAATAAACCAGATTTCCTTTCAACTAATGGATGTTTAACAGCAACACCAGGATTTTCATCATTTTATGGAACATCAGCAGCAGCACCTCATGCAGCAGCTTTAGCAGCACTTATTTTTGGAGCAGCACCTAGTATTTCACTTGCAAATCTTAGAAATGTTTTAATGAAATCAGCAATTGATGTTGGACCAAAAGGAAGAGATGATTCATCTGGAGTTGGAGTTTTGGATGCAGTTTTAATTTATCAAAATCTTGGACCTTACCTTTCTTCAAACCCATCAACACCTACATCAACCCCGACATCAAAACCAACTACAACCCCAAGTGGCCCATGTTCTTCTAATCCATGTAAAAATGGAGCAACATGTACTGCAGCAAATGGTGACTTTACTTGCAAATGTGCAACTGGATTTAAAGGAAAATTATGTGCTAACAAGGATACAAATGCTTGTTCATCCAACCCATGTAAAAATGGAGCAACTTGTGTTGCAGCGAATGGTTCATTTACTTGCAAATGTAAAGCAGGATTTAAAGGAAAGTTATGTGCCAACAAGGATCAAAATCAAGGTCCATGCTCTCCCAATCCATGCAAAAATGGAGGAAAGTGTTCTGTGAAACAAAATACTTTTTCATGTGCTTGTTCAAATAACTTTCAAGGAAATATTTGTCAAAACCCATCTCAAACCTATGAAATAACAGCAAAAACAAATCCATACTCTGGATCTGGAACAGCAAGAAAAATCTCAATGAGGATAAATGGAAAGAATAAAAAAACAGCATTATTTGAATTCAAGAATGGATTAGCAGCTGGAGCCAGTTTCACATTAAAAAGAAAGATGATTGACCTCTTACCAATTGAGTCTGTTTATATCTCATTAGATAAAGGAAATGATGATTGGGCATTTGATTCTATTTCTATCAAAGTGAACAACCAAGTTTATTCCCTCAAACAAACGTGGACAATTGTTTCAGATGGCACTTTCAAATTAAAACTTCAATAAATTATTGTTTATAGTCATACTCTCTTCTTTTTTTTCTTTTTTCTGTTCTTTCTTTTACTTTTATAAGGTCGATATTTTTTGCTTTATCCTTCAAATTTTTTTTTTTTTTTAAAAAAAAAAAAAAAAAAAATGAAAAAATGGAAGAGAAATCTAAACAGCTTTCCAGAAATTTAAATGTTTATCTTTTACAATGGTTTTTCTAAATGAAGAATATAAGAAGTGAGTTGGTTGATTTGAGTTAAACCAGTTTTGTGAACCTTTGGATTTTCTATTTGATATATTGAAGATTTGTTAATTTTGTTGATAAATTTCAAATTTTAAAAAAAATTACCAAGTTTTTTAGGAATTAAGATCATTTTATCTGTTTCAAGTTGCCATCCATTTTGAGTTGTTACTAAGAATTTTTTTTTCAAAATCATTCTTTTTTTAAAAAAAAAAATAAAGAAAGAAAAAAAAATACAAGCAACAGTTTGTTCTTGAGTAAGACCAAGGAATGTTGATGTTTCAGCAACAGTAATATGAGAATAAGCATTAGATATCAATCTAAATGCTTGTTTTTTAAATTCCTCTAATTTTTTTAAAGAGAGTTAAAATATATATGAAATGTTTTTTTTTATAAAAATTCAAACCAAGTAAAGCTTCTACTAATATTCTAATAACAGGAGACCAAGAAAAAGCATTTACAGAATTATAAAAATTTGGATAATCTTTTTTCCACATACATTTCCCAATTTCCCAAATTGCAATCATTTCAGGGATTGCTTTAATATCTCCAGGTAATCTTTTCCAACAAAATCTTGCACTATTTCTATATTTTTATTTATTTATTTGATGGTTACAATACTTCAGGAAAAAAATTTAACAATAATATAATGCAATGATTGGAATTCAAAACAAAAGAAAGAAAGAAAGAAAGAAAAGAAAAGAAAAGAAATCTCACAAGTCATTTGTAATAAGATATCCAAGAATTAAAGCTCCCATGATCTCAGGTTTTAATTGTGTAGCTGTTTCACTGCTCTAATATAAACAATGAAAAAGAAATCAAAAGAAATCAAAAGAAAGAAATCAGTCAAACATTTTTCATATAAATTATTTATAAATTCATGTTTAACAAGTTTTAAAAAAAGTTGAAAATAAAACCAAAATGAAAGATAAATGTTTGAATTTAAGATAAATAATAAAAATTTGTTGCATAATAATTTTTTTAAAAGTGAAATAAGAAACATACTTGGAGTTCATAGTTCTCACAAAGAGCAACAAGAGCTGGATAGTTGCCTTTGTCTATCGCCTTTTGCAAATCCTCCATGTTTTTTTGTTTTTGTTTTTTTGGTTTTTTCTGATTCATTTTTTCAATCAACCCAATCCTTCAAAGTTTTATAATTAATTTTTTATAATTTCTTAATACTTTATTTAGTGATTGACACTGTGAAAGAGATTGAAGTATTATCAATATTCAGCTTCAAAATAAAATATATCCATGTTTATGAAACTTCAAATTTTTACTTCTTCAATCAAGAATCATGGAAAATCTTCATCCATGATTTTCATTGATTTGTTGTCAACTTAATGACTTCTTACATTGGACAAAAAATCTTACAATTTTTTAATAAATAAATAAAATAGAAAGAAATTTTCATACTTTGAAGATTCAGGGCTGAGTCCTTGTTGGTGAGTGCTCTATATTTCAATGGAAGAAAAACTCTGGAAAGCCTGCGAAGATGGAAAAGTTGAAGAAGTTCGAAAATTACTTCAAAATGAACAAATTAATATTAATTGGCAAGATTCTCAATATTCAGCAACACCTTTTTTTCTTGCTTGTCAAAATAGACATGTTGAAATTGTGAAAATATTATTAAATGATAAGAGAGTTGATATTAATAAACCAACAAATAATGGTGCAACACCATTTTTTATTGCATGTGAATTTGGACATATTGAAATTGTGAAGTTATTATTAAATGATAAAAGAGTTGATATTAATAAAGCAAAAAATGATGGTGCAACACCATTTTTTATTGCTTGTCAAAAAGGACATATTGAAATTGTGAAATTATTATTAAATGATAGTAGAGTTGATATCACTAAAGCAACTAATGATGATGCAACACCATTTTTTATTGCTTGTCAATGTGGACATATTGATATTGTGAAATTATTATTAAATGATAAGAGAGTTGATATCAATAAAGCAGAAAATGATGGCGCAACACCTTTTTATATTGCTTGTCAAAATAGACATGTTGAAATTGTGAAATTATTATTAAATGATAAAAGAGTTGATATCAATCAAGCACAAAATGATGGCGCAACACCTTTTTATATTGCTTGTCAAAATGGAGATATTGAAATTGTGAAATTATTATTAAATGATAGTAGAGTTGATATCAATAAAGCAACTAATGATGATGCAACACCATTTTTTATTGTTTGTCAAAAAGGATATATTGAAATAGTGAAATTATTATTAAATGATGAAAGAGTAGATTTCAAAAAACTATTGAAGACTGGTGAAACCCCTTTTTTGATTGCTTGTTATAAAGGAAATCTTGAAGTCGTGAAATATCTGTTAGCATGTGGAAGAGAAATAGATATCAATAAAAAAGATAATGATGGAAAAACTGGTCTTGATTGGGCAAGACAACGTTCAACTTCAACTCAAAAATTTGATAATGAAACTGAAGAACAATTTCAAAAAAAAAAAAGTAATTGTCCAAAGATTGTTGAATTAATAGAATCACTCCAAAGAAATCCAATTGAAATAAGAGCAAAATTGAAAAAAGAACTTGCATTTTGTAAGTATTTTAATTCATTAATGGTAATGAATTTGATGAAAATTTATTAGATGACATGCAAATACAATTTTGGAAAACTTGCGAAGATGGAGATGTCGAGGTAGTTCGAACATTACTTCAAAACGAACAAATTAACATTAATTGGCAAGATTATCTTGGCGCAACACCTTTTTATATTGCTTGTCAAAATGGACATATTGAAGTTGTGAAATTATTATTAAATGATAAACGACTTTCAATAAGGAAGAAAACAGATCAAGGAAAAACTGCATTTGATATTGCAAAGACAAATAATCATTCAGAAATTATAAAATTAATCAAAGATTTTGATACAGGTAATTTACTAAATGACTAGTAACAAATTATAATACAACAATAAATAATAATAATAATGAAATAGAGCAAAGATATCAAGAATATTTAGAAACATTTCAAAGTTCTCCTTTCTTTTGTATTGAAAATGAAGGAATCAAACAAGATTTTATTATTTTAAATGAATATTTGAAAGAGAATAAGAATATCAAAGAATTAAGGTTATTTTTATTTCTCTTTTTTCCCCCTTCAAAAAATTTGAAAAATTTGTTAATCTCTTCCAGATTAGCAAATAGTGATTTGACACCTTCCAATATTCTTGAAATCTTGAAAACTTTAATTTGGAAATATGAAAATTTACAATTGAGCAATATCCAAAATATTGAGTATTTTTTTATTCTTTTTTTTTTTTTTTTTTTTTTTTTTTTTTTTTTGTGTTGTTGTTTAAATTCGAATACATCTCATAAGAAAATTAAGACTAAATAATCTTATAGAATTGAAGATATAAACTTGGAATCAACAGAAGGATTGGAAATAATACCAATTGAAATTAGAAATCAAGGAACAAAATCAATTGTTCAATACATTTTAGATTTATGTCAATCTCCAAATTCAAATCCACTTTATCGAACAAAATTAATGGTTGTTGGTTTTGAAAATGTTGGTAAAACTACTATTTTAGATTGTTTATTTCCAATTATAGATTTTGGTGAAACAAAAGGAATTTTCAATTTTCTAAATACAGAATATTTGTTTGAATTGCAAGGAAAGTATTTGAGGAAATATAAACCAAATGAATTAGACAAAATTGATGAAAAATTTATTCTTGAGAATAAACAATGGAATGTTCAAAAAATAAAAGAAACAGGATTGGAACTAATTCCATTGAATGATAAAAATCAAAAGAAAATTGAAATTTATTTCAAAGATGAAGAAACAAGAGATAAATGGATTGAAAGATTAAAAAGAGTAATTTTAAATGCTGCAACTCATGGAATTGAAGTGAACAAACATATTTGGAATTCTTCAACACTCAATCAACAACCAAACCAAAAAAATCTGGAAGCAAAACAAAATGGAAATAGAAATGAAAATGAAGAAAGGAAAGATAAAGATGAAGAAGTAGAATATTCGACCTGGGATTTTGCAGGACAAAATGATTATTATAATACACATCATTATTTTTTATCAAATAGATCAATATTTTTGGTATTATATCGAATGGATAAAGGAATTAAAGGATTGGAAAGTTTGGATTTTTGGTTGAAATCATTATCATCTCATTTAAATCAAAATTATTGTGATCAAAATGGAAAACCATTTTATTCAATTATTATTATTGGTACTTTTTTGGATTCAAAACTTGTTTCAAATGACGATCACATAAAAGATACTCGAAAAAGAAGAGTTGAAGAGATGTACAATGAAAATGGATTGAAATCACCACCATTTTATTTTGAAGTTAGTTGTTCAACATTGGAAAATATTGAAGAATTAAAAGAAATTATATTTAATATATCATTAAGTCATTCATATATGGGAGAAAATATTCCAATTGGATATTTATCAATTGAAAAATCAATTTATGAATTAAGGATATTGAAACAAAATCATCCAATTATTGAAATTCAAGAGTTAATTGATCATATCCAATTACAATATCAATCATTATTTGATATTGAATTTGATATTGAATTTGTGAAAAGAGGATTAAGATTATTACATGAATGGGGAATTTGTATTTATTTTGATGAACCAATTGAATTATCAAATATTGTTGTTTTGGATCCACAACATTTCACAAAGAACATATTAGGAGATTTATTTAAAGCAGATGAATCAATGAGACAAATGAGATTAAATGGAATTATTGATTATTCTCAATTAAATAAAATTTGGAATGGACCAACAAATTTAATTGATACTTATTTATCTTTATTGGAAAAATTTGAAGTTTGTTTTATTTTGGAAGATCAACAAAATGGATGTGAAAATGAAAATGAAAATGAAAAAGAAAAGAAACTCATTATTCCAAATTTACTTTTAGAAGATAAAATAAAAACAATTGAAGATAAACTAAGAATGAAATGGCCAATAACAATTCCAAGAGGAAATATTGAAATTGAAAGGATATTTTCATTTAATCAAGTTCCAAGTGAAATGGTTTCAAGATTATTGGTTAGATTTCATGATAAAATAGTTGATAATATCATTTGGAGAAGAGGTGTATTATTAAAACATGTTAATAATGAGGATGAGAAGAAGAATGAAAATGAGAATATATTATGTTTATTGGAAGTTAAAATGGAAGAGAATTTATTTGAAATTAGAATTAGAGGAAAAGAAAGGAAAGAATGTTTAGAAATGATGGATTATATTTATGAAGAAGTAAAAATAGTAAGTGGAAATTATGGAGGAGTGAAATGGAAAGAATGTGTTAGATCTCCTCATTTTTCAAAAGGATTAATTGATTTAAATGATATTCATCAAGATTGTAAATTGGATTTAAAAGATAGAAAATTAATATGTCCAATTACTCATTTTCCAATTTATGGTGAAGATTTATTATTCAAAACTGGTTTGCATGATAATTTAGAAAATCAAAATTATATTGGTATCTTTTATTTTATTTCATTTTCAATTTTACAAATACAATATAAATAATCAAAAAATTAGAAAATACTTATTGGAATTATAGTTATGAAAATCAAAATCAAGAAAATCAAAAAAGTGAAACAGAGATAATTTTTGAAAATTCACAAAAATTGAATGAAAAAGAATATGAAAAAGTTGAATATTTACTTAAGCTATTTGGATTTGATATTTCAAAAATTGATAAAATTATTGGAATTGACAACAAAAATCGGAAAAACTCATTTAATAATTGTCAACAAGAAATGTATGGTAAACATAAAGATACTCCAAATTTATTTAAGAAAGAAGATTGGATTGAACAATCAGAACCAGAGTTAAGAAAATCATTTATTCAACATTTGGGTGATTATATTTCAAAATTTAGACAAGTTGGTTGGAATCATGGAAATAATGTAAATTTATTTATTTTATTCAAACCTTTGAAAATTTCTCTTTGTTGTAAATCTCTTTTAATTAATTGAAAAAAATTGTAGTCATTTGTGATTCCAATGATTCAAGGAACAACTGAAGATGCTGCTTGGAGAATTTGTCTCATTTCTTTTTTATTTTTTTATCTTTTCATTTTTTTTTTCCCTTGAATTTCCAAAATTTTAATTTATAATTTTTTTGAAGGTGATAATGGATTTGGAACAGTTTCCAAAGTTGATGCTGGTTATTATTCACAAGGTTTTTTCTTTCTTTTCTTCTTCTTTTTTCTTTTTTCTAATCCTTTCATTAATTCCTTCTAATTTTTTCTCAAAAACAAACAAAAAGGGGTCTATCTGGCATCGAAAGCAAAATATGCAGAGAAATATTGTCAAGAGAATCCCAAAGTATTTGTGATTGGATTTGTGATAATTGGAAATCCATTTCCAGTAATTGAACATCCATTTAAAGATCAAAAAAATTATCTTGGCAAACCAATCAATCCTGGTTATCAATCCCATTTCACTCTTGGTATTTTTCATTTATTATTTTATTTTCTTTTTGATTCATTTTTTTAAATAATAAAATAAAAAAATAGTTGATGGTCGAAATATTAACACAGCTTTTCCAATAACTCGAATTAACGAGTGGACTGTTGATGAATTAGTTGTTCATGAATCTCAAACTTATCCGTCTCATATCGTGTATTATAAATAATCAAAAAGAAACAAAATCACATCGTATTGTGTATTATAAAAAAAAAACAAACCATTCACTTTTCTTATTTCCTCATTATTTATTTTGAGATTCATTCAGTTTCTTCTTTTGACTCTTTCCTATGCTTCTGAATCTACAAAACTTCAACTTTTCATTGTTCAGAAAAAGTTTGCCTTTATTCAATAAATAAATAAATAGTAATGATTTCAAAAGACTTTCTTCAAATCTGGGAAAAAATCAATTTCTTTTTACTTTCATTCAATTCTGACAGAAAAAGAAGCATGCATGTAACTATTTACAAAAGTGTATTGTTTTTGAAGGCTCATGTAGCTGTTTTCTTTCTGGGTATTTATTTTCAGCTTTTGAGAAAATCATAAGATTTTTACATGTAGGATCATATTCTATTTTTTTTTAACTATTTTTTATTTCCTTATTTTTTTTAGAAACAAAAAAAAAAAATTACCATTGAGAGTCTATTTTCTTGACTTTCTTGATTTCTTGAAGAAAAAAAAAACATCTAAAAATCAGGAAGAAGATATCACCCAAAGAAGATGAAGAAATTACTGAAAGTGAAGAAAGAAAAAGAAAATGTTAACCAATAAATAAATAAATAAATAAATAAATAAATAAATAAATAAATAAAAACTTTACTCTAAACATTAAGCTGATTTCAACCACTGCTCTTGCTCTTATATTTGAGAAAAACTTGAAAATCTTCTTGAATTCAGGAATCAGAGAGCATTGGAATTAGTGAAGCAATTTCTCAGCAACAAAATGAACTATTTCAAAAAGCATCTTTTTGGTGCAAAATAAGAAGGGAATCAAAGCATTTTTCTTGATTCCAATTCCAAGTTATGTTTATGTTTGATGAAAGAACTTCATTTCTCAGCTTGGTTGTATGAGAGATCTAACTATGAAATATTTCGTTATGCTTTACATTGTTCCTTATGGTTTGGCAAAATGACTTCAATTTTGCAACATTTGAGACACCAAGATTCTTTCAAAGCTGCATCAGAAAACGATCTCCGACATTTTTTCCGACATGTTTTTTTTTCTTTTTTTTTTTTGCCAAAACCTAAAGAACCAATCAAAAATGATGAGAAAAATGTGTCAGCGCGCTATTCCTTTTTTTGGAAGAAGTGGAAAATCACAAAAAAAAAAAAAAAATGGCTGTTTGAGAGAAATCCTGTTAAATTTGAAACTCAAATGATTCAAATAATCAAAAGAAAAGCGAAGTTAATTCAGATTTTTTTTGGAACATTTGAGAGGAAGGGAAGAGAAAGAGAAGAGATGATAGTGTAGCTAATTTTTTATTCATTTATTTGGTAATGCAGGGCTTTGGTAATCAAAATTAAAAAAAAAAAAATTTAACCGACAAAAAGTGACGTCAGACAAGTGCCTTTTTGATTATTTATAAAGCCCACATTTTCTTCTTTGGTTTTCCTCTATCTTTTATTTTTTTTTTTTTTCACTTTGATTTTGCCACCTGTTCT
>Ga0209960_1003154_pt1 | contig 14841 bp, 16 predicted proteins | sample ThiBiot_500_plan_2_FD_183947 | JGI IMG/M metagenome (GOLD analysis project Ga0209960, IMG submission 183947) | Wastewater bioreactor microbial communities from Cape Town, South Africa - Thiocy_expt_500_plan (SPAdes) | ecosystem: Engineered > Bioreactor > Thiocyanate-remediating >... | reverse complement strand
AATGATGAAAAAGAAGGAAAAGAGTAAATAAGAAGAGGGATGGGAAAAAAAAAAAGTTACTTAATTGATTTTAAAGATACATTGAAATTTTGAAAATTAATGATTAAAGAGCGAATTATTGTTAAAGTTGTTGCTGGTGTTAATCCACAATCTGTAATTCTAATAATGACAAAAAAAAAAAAAATCATTTCAATGAATTGAGGGAAAACAAAAAGGAATACATTAAACTTTCGAAATTAATTCTTTTCTTTATCAATTCGGCAAGGTAATATAATTCATCAGGAGTACTTCTTCTTTGTGAATAAATTAAATGAATTGGAAGAAAATTTACATAAGGATATTCCTCTGAAATAATTTCAATTTTTTTCAATAATCCAAAGGTTCCCGCTTCATGAACCATTGTATGTAATTCATTAGGAGTAAATTCAGCTTTTAGATTTTTTTTTTTTTGAAAAAAAATTATCATTTCATTTTATTTTCGTTGTTATTTTTTTAAAGAAAAAAAATTAATTTTAAAAAATACTTGGTAAATCTAATTCTTCTCTTAGTTGGAATTGAATTTTTTCAGATTGACTTTGATAAAAAATTAATAAATTGGTTATTTCCTCATGATTTTTTTGATATTTTTTACTTGTATTTAAAATTCTTAGATCTACTTCTCTTCCACTTGCTAATATTCTTTTTATAATTTTTACAAATCCAAATTGACGAGCAATTAATGATCCAGTAATTCCATTTTTATCAGGTTTTTGAATATTTACTCTAAAATCTTGAAGAAGAAGATCCACAATCTCATAATTTTCATTCCAACATGCCCAATGAAAGATTGTCCAATCTCCTTCATTTATATCAATAGTTGGATCTTTGAATAACTCTTTAACATTTTCCCAATGATTCATCCAACCAGCAAAACTAAGTGCTAAAGAGGAAAATGTTTTTATTTAAGTTTAATTTTTTTTTTTCCCTTGGTGACGAAAAGTAAGAAAAGAAAAGTAATATTACGAGTTAAAAATAATTGCTTTTGTAATTCTTGAATCGTTTTCTCAGGATCACTTTCATATGCTTTAAGTAATTTGACAATTTTAGGACAATTTCGATGTCTTCTAATAAATCCTTCTTCAGTTTCATTAGGCTTTCTTCCTAAAGTAATTTGAGCTTTCACTTGTTCAAGAGGTGTCTTTTGTTTTGGTTTCGTTTGAAAATCAATTTTTCTTCCACTTGCAAAAATCCATTTAACAATTTCTAAATGTCCATTTATTGCAGAAGCTAAAAAAGGATTTTCTCCACTTTTATTATTTTTATTTATATCAATTCTTGGATCTTTTAATAACTCTTTAACAATTTCAACATGTCCATTTTTACAAGCATCATAAAACGGTAAAGGGTTTTGACTAATAAAAGAATCAGAAACTCTTGAATCCTTTAAGAACTCTTTAACAATTTCAGGTTTTCCAAATTCACAACCAAGAGTCAATGCTCTTTTAATTTCATCTTCAACATCTTCATTATTGAGTGATTCATTTAAATAATGTATAATTTTATCAACACTTCCTTCTTTTACATATTTTAAGATTACATCATCTATTTGTATGAATTAAATTTAATGTTATGATTATTTCAAATTTGTATTTAAATGATTTTTTTTAAAATAAAAAAATAAATAAAAGTTAATAAAATTTGATTACCAATGAGTCCAAGTTCTCTTTTCAAAGAATTTAATAATTTTGAGGAGTTCAATTCATATTCTTCAAGTAAGGCAATAATTTGTGATCCACATTTTTGCTTTCTTGCATTATCATCATCATTATTTTCAATTTCAAGAAAATCTAATTGTGAGTTGATTTGTTTTAAATATTCTGTTACATTTACTTCCCTACCACTTACTAGAATCCATTTTATAACATCTAAATATCCTTTATGATATGCTTGAACGATGGGTGTTCTTTGATCTGAACTTGGTTGATTAATATCAATCCTTTCATCTTTAATTAACAATTTAACAACCTCCAAATGTCCATTTTGACAAGCAAAGAAGAAAGGAGTTGATCCTTGATTATTTCCTTTTGTCACATCCACTCTCTCATCTTTCAACAAAAACTTAACAACATCTAATCTTCCTTCTTGACAAGCAAATAAAAAACCAGTATTACCATTCTCATCTTCCTCATTCACATTGATTCTCTTATCACTCGCCAACAATTGAACAATTTCTAAATGTCCTCTAAAACAAGATCTTGAGAGAGCGTTCCAACCCTTATCATCTGCATGATTAATATCCAAATCTTGTTTTGTTAATAACTCCTTTACTCTCCAAACATTTCCTTCTTTTGATGCCTCACAAAGTTCTCTAACAAGAGCTGGAGTTTGAGAAAGAGATGGATTAAGATTTGATGATTTCATGAACTGGGAGAAGTTGATTGTGAGAAATAGGAATGGCTATTAGGTTCTCTAATTAATTAAGTGGAGATGACGGAGAACAAGGAGAATCAAAGATCAGGGTCTCTTTTTTTTTTTTTTTCTTTTTTTTTTAATTAATTCATGTCTTTTACAAAAACCAAAGTAAACCAATACAAGCAATGCCAACAAATAAAAATTGCAATAGTACAGATAAATAAGTATAAACATAATTAATATTATCAGAAGGGTGGTAGCTTTGAAGCAAGGTTGAATGTTTATGTTGCATTTCTTGAATGTTGTTGAAGCAACTTTTCATTTCTTCAATGTCACTTTCCCATTCTTTAATTTTTTCTTTAGCTTGACTCCAAACAGCATCAGCATCTTCTTTCATCCCATCCAGTTCTTTCAATGATTTGTCATCTAACATGCAGCATGGTTTTTGAATTGTTGTCAATTTTTGAGTTGGTTTTGAGTTTTGGGTTGGGTTTTTTCTTTGGGATTCAACCCATTCAGAGACATAGGAGAATGTTCGTCCCCCTTTATATAAACGTTTGTTGCGCATTTGTCTAAAGAAAAAGAAAAGAAAAAAAGAAAAAAAAAGAAAAATAGTGGCATGAATAACAATAAGTAATAATAAAAAAGAAGAAGAAGAAGAAGAAGAAAAGAAAATGATCAAAAATGATCAAAGTGGAAAGGGAAATTAGAAACCTGAGCTTGTTAGATCAATAAATCAATAGAAAGAAAAAAAAGAGTGACTGCCAGACTTTTTTTTTTCTTTTCTTTTCTTTTCTTTTTTCTTGTGAAAAAGGAAGTGTTTCCGCCATGTTTTCAAAAAAAAAGTCTCTGTCATTGATTTTTTTTTCTTTCTTTTCTTTATTTTCTTCTCTCTCTCTCTCTTATATTTTATTTCATTGAAAAGTTCAAATCAAGAAAAATGTGAGCGAATGAAGATACCAATACCAATACCAATAATAAATAATAAATAGATAAAATGATATTAATAGCAATAAAATAATAATAATAATAAAAGACAAATAAATACTTGAGAGTTTTTTGGTTTGCTGCTCTCTGGTTTGGAATGCAGAAGGCCACTTTCAAAAAAAAAAAAAAAAAAAAAAAAAAAAAAAAAAAAAAAAAAAAAATACAAAAGATATTTATTTTGGAAAAGATCAAAAAATAAAATACAAAGTTTGAACTTGATTATCCAATTTTGTTTGATTAAATATCACTTAATTCCATTCCTGCTCTTCTTCGACAAAGAAGAGCAAAATTTTCAACTTTTAAAACTACACTATCAAAATTTCCTTGTTTCTTTTCTGTAAAAATTTTGATGAAATTGATTTTCTCCGTTTCAGTTAATTGAACACTTTGGATTGTATCTAGGACAAGCTTGAGTGAATTTGAAAAGATTCCACTTTGAAAGTAAATATTAAAATTATCTAAAAGCATTGAAACAGATCTCCAAGAAATAACAATCGGGAACAAACTACAAATACCATTCAATAAAGTTGTTAGTATCTCTCCAAGCCTATTTTGAAGTTCTGCCATTAAACCATAATCTCTCACTGTTTGTTCTTTTGTTTGGGTAGGATTAACAAGGAATTGTCTTCCATATAAAGCAAAATTGAGAAGTGCATTAAGATAATCAAGAGCGGAATTAATAATATCAGGTGTTTGAATTGAAAGAGCCATCAAAGAAATAAAAAGAGTTTCTCCAAAACATCCTTCTTGAAGACTAATTCTAAGAAAAATTGAATTTGGGGAGTATTTTAAACAAGTTGAGAGCAAAGAAAAGTATTGAGAAAAGGTCTCTGGTTGATTTAAAAGTTGATCAGCTTCTGAGCCATTAACTTTTATCCTTTCTTGAATTGAGATTGAAATTTGTTTCACCAACACTGAGATATCATCTTTTGGCACAGAAGTTGTGAAAACTTCTAAAATACATTCAGCTGTTCTTAAAAAGCTTGGTAATGGATATAATCGAAAGCATTCTTGAGAGAATTGTAAAACAGTGGGAACAATTTGATGTAAGTGAGTTTTACATGTTTGGAAACAATTTGAAAGAGTATCAGCCAAAGCTTCTAAAATTTTTGGTTCTTCTTGAAGATTTTGAGCTAATTTTTGGAAAGCTGGCCAAACTTGGAGAACAATTGAAGATGATACTTGGATTGTTGAGGTGGAAGCACCTTTGGTTGGTCTCCAAGGAGGTTTGATGTTATTCACAAGTGCTCCAAATCTTTTAATTGTTAAATAAGTAAAATCTAATGAAATGGTATTTCCAGGTTGTTGTTGAGATAATTGAAAGATACTTTGAGCAATTGGAGTAAGAATTGTTTCAGTCATTATGTTTGATTCTGTTTGAGGGAAAACAGAAATTAACATGGCTAAAATTTCATCCGTTTTGAGCTTATCTTCAAGAGTTGGGAAATTTAGAGACATAAAGAGTTCATTCAGACTTGGAAAATAGATTTTCATTGGAATTGGACAAGCTTTTGCAAGAAAATGAAGAGCTCTAATTGCACTTTGAAATATCTTTGAATTTGATCCATACTCTGAATTTCTCAAAAGAGCTATTAAATAATTGATCTCAAATTCAAGAAATGAAGATTGACGACGAGTCCAATGTGCATAAGAAGAAAAGCATTGAGAAATTCGAAAGATAACAGATGGGTGATGAAGATGTGGAGTTGAAGTTGTTAAAATTGTTAATTGTTGAAAAATTATTGGTGCTGAAGTAGATGTTGAGAAATCTATAAGAGGTGCCATTAATTCAATAAAATAAAGAAGAGCTTCCACTTGTTGCCATTGAGAAGTTGGATTAGAAATGATAGATTCAAGACTTGAGGCCCAAATTGCTAAACAATTTTCTCCTCCAACAATAGAACAATAACTTTGAAGGATTTCTCCAGTATCTTTTCTCTTTGATTCCAGTTCATTAAATTGAGAAGGGGAATAATCTCTTCCAATTTGATAACTTAATTTAGGAATTGAACTTGAAATAAGTGATTGAAAGTATGGGAAGAAAAAGGGACGATATCTTTCAAATTCTGAATCTATTAGAGTATCTGCAATAATTACCCAAAATTCTGATGCGTATTCATTTATTTCTTCAATATTACTGAGTTCTTTAATGACGTCAATTAAGAATTTGAATGAATTTGGATTTTCAACAATATCTTTTGAGTGTGCATCTCCAAATTCAATGATTAATCTACAATATCCAAGAAGAAAATCTATATTTTCTGTTTCTAATGATTCTCTAACAACTGGTTCAAGTTTTATCAAATTTTCATTTATCTATTGAAAAGAAAAAAAGAACAAAGAAACAAAGAAAATCAGAAATTGATGTAATAAATATTGGATCAAATCTAAAATAAAAAAGAAATAAAGAAAAAAACCATTTGAAGTAAAGGAATTCGATTGGGAGAATATTTTGAGAATTGAATAACACTTGAAAGACAATCCACTGCTGAATCAAACAATGTTTCATTTTTTAATGCTTCAAAAAGAAAGAAAAATAATTGATTCTCTGTTAATTGTTCAACTGAAACTCCTTTAATATCAAGCCAACTTTTTAACGATCTAATATTTGTGAAATTAATAAATAAATGAAAACAAAAGAAAAAAAGAAAAAAAAAGAAGTTACTTCAAAACATGTTGAAGAGTTTCATCATTTCCTCTTGTATTTTGTAATAGAAAATTTAAAATGTTTGTTGAATGTGACTTGATTTGTTTCCTAATTTAAATGAGTTAGTTCAAATGAACATTTAAATAAAGAAAAAAAAAATGAAAAAAAAGAACTGTTTAAAATTTGTTCTAGATGTAGGATTGATATTAATTCTAGGATTATTTGATTCTTCTGCTAGAAATGCAAGTAATAAAAGTAAACAAGAAGTCATTTCATCTCTATTTCCATAAAGTTGAAAAAATGTTCCAATTGCATCAGACCATTTATCTTCTGTCTATTAAACATAATAATTATAACAAGCAAACAAAAAAGTTATTAAAAGATTTGTTTGTTTGTTTTTTCATTATTATTAAAACCTGAAGGACTAAATCTGCAACAGCTAAACAAATTTGTGTTCTAATTACATTTGGAGCTGATGAAAAATTTTCAAGCAATGAAAGCATAAAATGAGATAATGATTCATGTGATCTAATATAATTTAAATTCAAAATATTTTAAATCAAGAAATATAATTCTTAAAGATCTTACTCTAAGGGAAGTTGTCCAAAATCATGAGCAATTTTACTTCTCAATGTTTGTGCTGCAAAATATAAGATTTCAGTGCCTAAGCCAGCTAAAAAAAAAATGAAGAACGAAAATGAATCAAGAATTAATAATAATAAAATACAATAAAATATAACAAAACTAGGAATAAAATAACATAAATTATTAATAAAATAAAATAAAAATGCTAACAATTCATTGAAGAAAGAATCTCTCTTGTAATTCCCCAAGCATTTTCCGAACTCTGAAACTTTTGTAAAAAATGGGAAGCGAATTTTTTTTGTTTGAGATCAGAGGAAAAGTACAGACACTGAAGTGCTTCAAAGACTTGTTCTTGCACTACAAAAATTTAGGATAGATGTTAATGAGACTTTTATTTACAAAGGGAAAGAAGAAGAGAGAAGAGATTGGACTTTGAGAAAATTGAGGCGATTTTTGATTGCGTGTTGTTTACTTTTCTTTTTTTTTTCTCAACCCAAAATTTTAATCAGTCCTATTATTTATCAAGTGATAAAACGAATTGAATAATCAAATTATAATTAGTTCATGTTTAGATTCTGAGTAAAAGATCTGAATTCCATAGAATGTAGGATTGAATCAAATAATATTATTGAGATCCACATTTGAAATGAAACAAGCAAAAGATTGTTTATGTTTATTAAACAACAACTTTCTATTTTTCATTTGTTGTTTTTTTCTAAATCTTTTCACACTCGAAATAATAGAAACAAAAAGATATGTAATTTCAACTTGATTAATATTCCAAAAATTTGAAGTTAGACAGAATCAAATTGACTATTAAGAAATTTCAGATAATCCTTTCTATTTAAATCACGAGTTTTATCCTTTGTTGTTTTCTTCACTTTTAACTTTATTTTTTGTCCTGTGATAACACTTCTAATTTCGTCCTAAAAAAGAGAGAGAAAAGATAAATTGAATGAATAATAATAATAAATAATAATAATAAATTACCTTATCCTTTTTTTTACTTTTCTTTTTATCTTTCTTCTTATCCTTTTCCTTTTTATCCTTCTTTTCTTTTTTTTCTTTTTTCTCTTTCTTTTCTTTCTTTTCCTTTTTTTCTTTCTTATCTTTCTTGTCTTTTTTTTCCTTTTTCTCTTTCTTATCCTTTTTCTTTTCTTTGTCTTTTTCTTTTTCATGGTCTTTATCTTTATCTTTGGAATCTCTTGTCTATTTTTTAAAAAAAATTGAAATTATGATATTTCTGAATAATAATAATAATAAATGAAAGTAAAAACCTTGTCTTCAGAATCATATTTTCTTCTCTTTGATTGTTGAGAAGAGGAGTCTGTTATTCAAAGGCATCCTCAAAAAAAAAAAAAAAAAAAAAAAAAAAAAAAAAAAAAAAAAAGCATCATAAAAAAGAAGAAATCAATTAATAAATAGTTTGGTTATTTTTCAATGAAAAAAAAAGAGTAAAACCGTCAGAGTAAGAATCTGAATCACTACTGCTACTACTATCACTCGAATCACTTGAATCCGAGCTTGAACTTGAACTATAATCGTACTTCCGTTTTTTCTCTATTTTTTATAAAACCAAAAATATTAATTTCATGTCAATGTGAAACATAATATCTTTCTTTTTTTGAATTCAAAGAAACAAATCTCAACCCAGTTTTGAGTAAAGTAAAAAATAAAATTAATATTAAAATTAGAATTAGAATTGACAAAAGAAATCAAAACTGAAAATTGAAAGCAAAATGAGATTGAATTGGAAAAGAAATGAACAAAACAAAGAAGAGGAAAATCATGAAAATCAAATAATCAAAAAAGAAAATCAAAAGTAACAAATTGAAAATTGAAATTAAAAATGAAAGAAATTGAAAAAAAAAAAATTGAAAATTTAGTTGTTGTAAACAAAATCAAGAAGAGAAACCTTTCTCCGCCATTTTTTTTTTTTGAAATTTTTCGTTTCGTTTCTTGGAAAAAAGAAAAAAAAGAAAAAAAAATAATAAACATGGCGGAAACCGAGAAATCCAAGAAGCCTTCCAGTCCTATCTTCTTTCTTATTCATTAACTATTTACAATTATATTCTTTTATTTATATTTTTTATATTTTATCCAAGCTCAATTTCTCTTAATTCTTTAATTTCAACTTTGGATATTTTTTTATTTATTTATTTTACTTTTAAAATGGGATGATTATTCAAATGTTTTTTTTTCCTTTTTTTCTTTTTTCTTATTATTTTCCTATTATTCTTAATTTGCCTGTATTTTGATTGATTAAAATGATTATCTTGTACTTTGATCCTTCATTTCAGAGTTTATTATTATTTATTTTCCTGAATTTTTATATTTCTCTTAATTTTGTTTCATTTTTATTATTACAATATCTTGGTTCGTTCTTTCATAATTTCTTTGTCAAACTTCTTTTAAATTTTTAATTTTCGTTGAATTTTAACCAGTATTTAAATTAATATTGGAAAGCTAATATTTAACCTCTTTTATTTATTTTTCTTATTTATTTAGACTCTGCATTTAAACAACAAAGACTAAAGGCTTGGCAGCCACTTCTCACACCAAAAGCTGTGTTGCCTACATTTTTTGTCATTGGAATTATTTTTATCCCACTCGGAGTTGGGCTTTATATCACTTCTCAACAAGTAATCAATTCAACCAAAAATTTATATTTCCAATTATATTTTGAAAATTTAAAAAAAACAAAAAAGGTCTCTGAAGTTATTGTGGATTATACAAATTGTAATACCGCCCCATTAAATTGGACATCGGAAAATCTTGGAGATGGAGTTTATAGTTGGAAATATGAAAATAATACTTGCTATATTCAGTACTTTTATTCATCATTTTTTCCTTTGACTTTTTTTTTTTAGTACAATAAACTAAACTAAAATAAAATAATTAATTAAGATTTGAAGTTCGAGAAACATTTTCAAAACCTGTTTTTCTTTATTATCGGCTAACTAATTTCTATCAAAATCATCGTCGGTACGTTAAATCATTCAATTCAAATCAATTGAAAGGATCTGCTGTCCCTCTTCCATCTTTAACGGATTGTAGTCCTCTTGCTTATGTTCCAGCCCCAGAAGGACTTCAACCCTCCGTTGTTTATTATCCATGTGGACTCATTTCAAATTCAATTTTTAATGGTTTTTTATTTCTATTCTTTTTTCCCTCTTTTTTTTAAAAAAAAAAAACCATTGAATCCAATTTTATTTTTTTTCCATAGATACTTTTTCAAATTTAACCAGCTCTGGAGGAAGTTTTACATTTTCTGAAAATGGTATTGCTTGGCCAGGAGATGCAAAACGTTATGGACCTTCTGAATATCCAGGAAATGTCACTGGAGTACTTCCCAACGTAGCACCACCTCCAGATTGGAGTTCTTTTGGAGGGTTGGATTTTTTTTTTTAATTTACTTACATTTTTTTATATTTATTCATGTTCTTATATTTAGTGTTTATACATCTGACAATTTCCCTGACTTATCTAAAGATGAACATTTTCAAGTTTGGATGAGAACAGCAGGTCTTCCTACTTTTAGAAAATTATATGGAAAATCTGAATTTGATTTATTGCCTGGAATCTACACTATTACTATTAATGATCGTATTATTTCTTTTTTCTTTTTTCTTATTTTGTTCTTTTTTCTTTATCTTTTTTTTTTCTTTTTTCTTATTTTTTTCTTTTTTCTTTTTCTTTTTTCTAATATTTTTGATATTTAGGTTACCCTGTAACAATTTTCCAAGGAACTAAATCTTTTGTTATTTCAACTTCTTCATGGATGGGAGGAAAGAATCCTTTCCTTGGAATTGCATATATGGTTGTTGGTTCTATTTGCATTGCCTTAGGGGTTGCTTTCCTTATCAGACATTTGGTTGCTCCAAGGTTCATTTCATTTCTTATTTTCTTTTTTATTCACAACTATAACCATAAATAAAATAAAATAAAATTTTAGAAAACTTGGTGATCACAATTATATCAAATGGAAGAATAATTAATTTTTGTCCAATTTTTTGTTTTTGTTTTCCAAAAAATAATCATAATAAAAATATATATTTTTGCTTTTTAATTCTATTTTTGTCACAAATGGAACACAACTATTTGATATCAATATTGATAATCTTAATATCATCATATGGTTTATCATTTTTATCCACTCTAACGTGCTCTATTTTATGAACAGTATCCAAACCTTCTTTACAACGGCCAAAAATAGTATGTTTGTTATCTAACCAAGGCTATTGTTATCAGAAAGAAAAAAAAATTAAATCTTTGGGAAAGAATGAGAAAAATAATAAAAATAAAAAAATCAATACAGTAGCATTGGTTGTAATAAAAAATTGGGATCCATTTGTATTTGGTCCAGCATTAGCACAAGAAACAGTATAAGGTCTATCATGACGAAGGTTCCTATTAAATTCATCAACAAAATCTTGTCCCCAAATAGATTGTCCACCAGTTCCATCTCCATTAGGATCACCAGTTTGAATCATAAAACCTTTAATTACTCTATGGAATATATGTCCATCATAATATCCATTCTTTGCATGTGTTGTAAAGTTTTCAACAGCAAGAGGAGCTACATCTCCAAAAAGTTGAATTGTAATATCTCCAGCAGTTGTTCTAATAATAGCTACTGAACCTATACTTCCAGCTTTTGATGTAATTGCAACACTCTGTTCTTCACGAGTTGGTTTTTCATTATAAACATCACGTCCTGTAGCGGTATCTCTAATTATTATTGGAATTGTTTGATTTTATTAGTTGATGATTTAAATTGTGAGATGGAGAAAAAAGAAAAAAAAACTCTTCTGTATCAATAGGTTCTCTTCTCGAAATCATATAAAATCGTTTTTTTTTATAAGCTGTACAAAATAAAGTTGGATCAATTTCTTGATCTTTTAATGCTGGATTATCAGAAGCTGCCATTTCCTATTTATTTTATTTTATTTTATTTTATTTTATTTTATTTTATTTTATTTTTATTTTATTTTTATTTTTATTTGTTTCAATAAAGAGTCTTTGGTTTGAATTTCAAAAAAAAAAAAAAAAAAGTACTAAAGTCATCATTGTGGATTTTGATTTTGGAGTTCCTTGAAAGAGGGAAATATTCAAAAATCTTTGATTTCCTTCATCTTTTCCAAGAATTCGAGAGACTTTATTTGTTTTGAGATTGACAACTAATAATAATTGAAATTAAAAGGTCGTTGAAAGAAAAGAAATAAATTCAGAAAAAATAAAAAAAATTCACCTTTGACTCCAAGTAGGGTAGCATAAAGGACAAAATTTCCACTTTCATCAAAAACTTTTAAAGAATACAAAGATTATCATTTTTTTTTTTTAAAAAAAAAAGCTCAGAAAAGAAAAGGAAAAATACCTGCATTCGCACAACTTCTCATCTCTGATTTTTCTAAATCTTTTTCAATACCTAATCTTCTATTAAATTCTACTTCATCAATCTTCAAGTAAGTTGTTCCAGCCTTTAGTTTTTTTTTAATTATTTTTTTTCGCTTTTTTCTTCAAAAAAAAAAAAAAAAATGAAAAACCTGTTGCATTTCAATAATGACTTTCAAAGATTCATCATAAACACGATGTAATTTTCCTGTTCGAAAGTTGAAAATACGAACAAGTCTATCTTGACCCATTGATACAAACATTTCTTTGTCTTTTGAGAATGTGATATGATTTGGGACTGTTTTATTCTTTTTTTTTTCCCGTTTTGAGTTTATATTGATAAAATCAAAAAGAAAGAGAAAAGAAAAAATGGGGAAAAAAAAAAAAAAAAACTTTTGCAAACTCAAATAAATCTGTGTCTGATTTAAATTCAAAAGAAACATTTTTTGGAAACTCAAAAGTTGTTGCAGACCAATATTCAATTAATCCTTTTTCATCTGCTGATACTACTACATCATATTTCTCATTATACTATTGAAGTTTCAATTCCATTTTTAGTTTTTCAAAAAATTTTTGAAGAAAAAAAAAAAAGAAACCTGAAGAGCTATCACGGGAAAAGAATGAATCTCAATTGTTCTCAAAGGAGTAGAAGAGGAACGACCATCATAAAGATGAATAGTATTTTGTCCTACAGCCGATCTATTGAGATTATAACATTTTCAATATCCATTTTCAAAGGGAAAAGAAAAAGAAAAGAAAAAAGAAAAAAGGTAAAATACATTGCTAAAAGAGCTTCAGCTTCACCACGTTTATAAATCCAAGAACATGCTTTAGGTTGATAATCAAGTTTTATCATATTAATCATATCTGATGTAAGAGAGATTAAGTACATAATAAAAATTTTTCTATTCAAAAAGAAAAAATATACCAAAATTGACAATGTCAAATACTTTACAGGCATTATCTTTTCCCACAGTTGCAAGAAGAGTTCCATCATTACTAGCATCAATACATTGAATTGATTCTAAATAATGAAAATTTAAGTCATAATTATAATTACAATCAACAAAGTAAAAGTTACCAAGATGACATCTATAATGTTTCACAAATTCAACTGAAGTTTTTGTTTTTTTCCAAAACTTTAAGTGACCATCAATACTTGCGGTGATAATAAAATCAGAACTATTTAAAATTGTTGTTGTTAATTTTTCAAAAAAAAAAAAAAAAAAATCCAAACCTAGTTACTAAAATATGAGAAATAACATCAACATGCATGAAACTTTTTTCATATTGAGCAGCACATGGAAGAGCATCAAGGTAAATATTTTCGAATTCCAAAACTATAAGTTTAATGAAATCAAAAGAAAGAAAGAAATAGAATAGAAATCTAAATTAATACCTTTCTTCTTCTTTTTTGGAGCTGCATCGGGGACTGGCATAGGTCCAAAATCATCATCAGAATCTTCTTTTTTTTAAAGAAAAATGTAAAGATTGTTAAAGAAAAATTAAAGAATTTTCTAGTTCAAAAGCAAATATTCGGAACAGAGATCTCAATCAAAAGCTGATTTCTAATTAATTTCAACACAACAAAATAATAAGATCTCCACAATTGTCCATTGTTTTAAAAAATTCAACTTCATATAGTTTTGTCTTCTTCTTCCAAAACATTTTATAATTTGAGTGCAATTGCAATTTTTTTTTCCAATATTTACTTGCATAACCATTTTTTTCAAAAAAAAGGAATCCATGATCATCATAAAAGTATCAAAAATCAATCAATCAAATAATTAAAACTGTTGAAAGATAATAAATAAATGTAAAATTCAAACACAAAAGCAAAAAAAAAAAAACCTTCTTCTCCCTTCCTCTTCGCCATTTTTTTTTTATTGATTTTTTGGCGGTTTTTTTTTGGCGGTTTTTTTTTTTTTTTTCAAATGTTTGGGTTGATAAAAATTTTCTTCTTAGGTCGAAGAATTGAATTGAATTGAATTCTTATCGGCTTTGATTGAAATGTGTTGGAATCAAATCCCAAATGAGAGATCTACCTTTGATCAACTAGACCAAAATTATCTGCATTAATTTGAAGCTTGTCTTTTTAATTTTTTTTTAAAAAAAGATAATTGTGGAATTTTATATTATTTTTGGTTCTACAGCGAGTTTTCAGAATTCAAAGAAGAATCTTTTTTTTCAAAAAAACAGAGTTCAAAGTTTGATTTTTAAAAAAAATATTTTATTGACATGAGTTGATTCCATTGCTGAAACAAACACACTTCTCAGATTGGATTTGATCTCAAAGAAAAAACCTAGGCAAAGTAACTCAAAAAGCTAAAAGTAGTAGCTCAAAAATCAGAAATGTCAAGCGACGAATTACTCAGTGAAGTGGAAGGACTGGGAGAAGATGTCAGCAATGTTTGGAACACAGCCAAAAATATGCAAAAGATCCAAAGTGATATTGGCGAAAGAATATCTTCACAATATTCAAGAAGGCCAAGAGATCAATGACGAATTGATTGAAGGGATCTCTGAGAGAAAGAGCAGCGCCAAGCATTGGTTAGGATAAATGCTCGCATTAAGCCTAGCATCTGGGAGAAATTTCTCCAAGGAAAATGGATATGTTCATATTCATTTGTATTGTGATTGGAATTCTTGTTTCCATTATAATTGTTGTTGTAAGCTTTCTTATTTGGTATATAAGAAACCTTTTCAAATCAACTTGACAGAGGATCTAAAAGGGTCTAAACTAATACTAAGCTGCAACATGTTTATGAATTGACAAGTGAATTAACTACAACAAGGTCGAAGGCAACTTTTGAAAAAAAAAAAAAAAAAAAAAAAAA